>Ga0210040_10008420_pt1 | contig 12250 bp, 12 predicted proteins | sample CryGeyCG12114_NA_FD_185462 | JGI IMG/M metagenome (GOLD analysis project Ga0210040, IMG submission 185462) | Groundwater microbial communities from aquifer - Crystal Geyser CG19_WC_8/21/14_NA (SPAdes) (version 2) | ecosystem: Environmental > Aquatic > Deep subsurface > Groundwater | place: USA... | reverse complement strand
GGCGCAGGTTGCGTTGGCCTGGCTGCTGGCCCAGCGGCCAACCATTGTTCCGATCCCGGGCACGACCAAGCTCCACCGGCTGGAAGAGAACATCGGGGCTGCCGACCTGGAACTCACGCAAGACGACCTCGCCCGCATTCAGGAGGGTGCGTCGAGCATCGAGACCGAGGGCGACCGCTACGCGCCGGCACAGATGGCGATGGTCGGCCGCGAGGCTCCGGAGAAACTGGACGCGTAAGCGACCTGGCACACATGCAGAAAAGGATATCGATCATGGCGAAGGAGCCCGGAATCGAATTTGGCCGGCGGGACGTGCTGCTTTCGGCGGCCGGTCTTGCAGCGCTGCCATTAGGCACGGGCGCAACGGGCCAGGTGGCTGCGCCAAGGCAGCGAACCTCCTCAGTCCGGCAGGGTGCGCCTCTTGTCTCGGCAGTGAAGGGCCGCCGAATGCTCGGCAAACTCGAGGTCTCCGCCATTGGGATCGGGGTGCAGAACAACAGCCGCAAGTACACGACCGAGACGCCATACCGCCCCGAACAGATCGACCTTCTCCGCGCGGCCTTCGATCGCGGGGTGACCTTCTTCGATTGCGCCGAAGCCTATGGCCCGCATGAATGCGAACGCATCCTCGGGGAGGCAGTGCAGCCGTTTCGCGACCAGGTCGTCATCACCTCCAAGTTCGGCTGGGACATCGATCTTCAGACGGGTGCGCGCAGGCCTGGCCTGAACAGCCGGCCAGAACACATCAAGCTCGCGGTCGAGGGCTCCTTGCGGCGGCTACGCACCGACACCATCGACCTGCTTTATCAGCATCGCGTGGATCCGGCTGTGCCGATCGAGGATGTCGCCGGCGCGGTGCAGGACCTCATGCGGCAGGGCAAGGTTCGCCATTGGGGCTTGTCGGAGATGGGGTTGAACACGCTCCGCCGCGCCCATGCCGCCTTGCCACTGACCGCCGTGCAAAACGAATATTCCATGCTTTGGCGTGGGCCCGAGCGCGAGGTCATCCCGCTGTGCGAGCAGCTCGGCATCGGCTTCGTGCCGTGGAGTCCGCTGGGCGTGCAGTTCCTCACCGGGTGGATCGACGCCACTACCCGTTTCGCCGAGGGCGACATCCGCGCGGCGGAGACCCGCTTTTCTCCGGAGAACAGGGCGCATAACCTGCAACTTGTCGCCCTTTTGAAGCAATGGGCGGAACGCAAGCACGCCGCGCCCGGGCAAATCGCGCTGGCCTGGCTGATGGCGCAGAAGCCGTGGATCGTGCCGATTCCAGGCACCACGGTTCTGGCTCACATGGTACAGAACGTTGACGCCACGCAGGTGACCTTCTCACCGTCCGAACTGTCCGATCTCAACGCAGCGGTGCGGTCGATCGAGGTGCTCGGCCAGCGGCTACCTGATTCGGTCCTTGTCCACTCAGGTCGCGAAGCGCCAACCCGGAGGTAAGCCAGTGCCGGTCGCAATCGGCCGGACGACGATCTTCCCCGCACCGGCTTTGGTGGCGTTCGCCTGTCCGGTCAGCTTTCTTGGTCCGCCCCCGGCGGAATGAAGCTGACCTGAGCCAGGCGCCACGGGCGGTCCTCGCCGGCGGGCCACAGCTCATCCAGATCCACCTGGTTCTCCGGCAGCACGCCGCGAACCTGTGCATTGAAGAAACGCCCGGTCTCGCGCAACCGGATCTGCGCATCGGGGTAGCGCCCCGCCAGTCGCCGCCGCAATTCCTCGGCGTCGGCAGCTATTTCATCTTTCTCAAGCTTGCGAGGTGCGCCGTCGATCAGTTCGGCGGTTGAGGACCGCAGCGCGCTGACGCCGTCGCGCACGATGCTGGCCGCGATGAACATGCTGGCCGTCGCATCCGCCCACCAAAAGCCGAGGCCGACACCCAGCACTCCGACAATCCCGGCCAGGCCGGTCATCCAGTCAGCCTTCTGCATCAGCGCGTCGGTGTGCAGCACCTTGTCCTGCAGGCGCTGGGCAACCGGCAGCTTCAATCGTCCAAGGATCAGCGGCGGAATGACCGAGTAGACAAGCGCCGCGATCATCACCCACCCGAGCCACAGGGTCTGGCCGAACAAGGTGACCGGTGCGATCGTGACATGCTCGCCCTTGATGAGCGTGCTGGCCGAGTCGAACAGCAGGAAGCCGCCGACCGAAGCCAACGTCACCGCAGAGATCAGAAAGGCCAGGCTCTGGACGCGGTGAAATCCGTACGGGAAGGCGCGGCTTGGCTGGCGCCGCTCTACCTTGGCAGCAATCAGGAACACCAGCGCGGGGACGAGGCTCAACACGTCCTCAAACCAGGCCGTGCGCATGGCTTGGCTCGATCCTGCGGCCAGGAACATCAAGACCAATACGGTGCTCATCGTTCCCAGCGTGACCCATTCGAGCCGCCGCGCCCGGGCAAGGTCCTGCTCGATCTCCGGGGGCATGGTCTGGGTCATGGCAGCCTGCCGACCCTCTCGGCCTCGCGATGAAGCAGGGCGATCCACGCGTTCTCGCCGTTCCGCGCCATCGCCATGATCGACGGCTTGGCGTTATCGTTCCGGCTCAGCGGCGGAAGAAAGTGGACCTTGGTCCGCCACGGGCTCTTCTCCGCCATGGAGCCGACGACCAGGTCGAGCCTGCCCTCCTCAAGCTTCTGCAGCAGCGGCTCTGCCGCGCCAGATTCGGCGACCGGACGGGCGCCGCTGGTACGGGCGACATGGTCGAGCAGCAACTGCCCGCGCCGCTCTCCGTCGATACTGCCGGAGATCAGGCCGACCCTGAAGCGGCTGTTCTGACGGATCCTCTCGAGCGAGCCCTCAGTGTCGCGGGGGACCTGGCCGCAGGAGGCCAGCACAAGGGCTGCACAGAGGATTGAAGCCCGGATCACCATGAACCGACAATGTCGAGCGAGACGTTTCGGTTCCGTTCCGGGCGGCGGCGATGCCGGAGACTTGCCCGTGGCCAAAGCCTCAAGCGTGCTGGTTTCGGCTGCCTTTGTAGAACTGAGGCTCGGCGCATCCTTTGTGCGAGAGCGTTCTGACGCAAGTCCGGTCATGGCAAAAGCTCGATGAGCCTGGTTCAGGCACCTATCCTGGCCATGCTGTTTGCAAGCTCGAGGCGGCGGAAGGGTTTGGTCAGCCTTGGCAGGTCAGCGGCTATGCCCTCGGCCTCGGCGTAGCCGGATATGAGAAGGGCGGGCACGTTCGCGCGCCGAGCGCGAATCTGGATCACGAGCTCGACACCGGTCATTCCCGGCATCAGGTGATCGGTCACCAGCAAGTCGAAGCTGAGGCCATCTTCGATGAGGCGCAACGCTTCCTTGGCTGAGTCGGCCTGAACAACGACATAGCCCAGCTCGGTCAGCATGTCGGCGGTCGTCTCGCGGACCAGAACTTCGTCATCCACGAGCAGCACGCACCCGGCCGCCTCCGCCGACTCGGATCTACCAGCCAGGGCGGGGCGGATCACTGCGTCCTGTGTAGCGGGCAACCAGAGTTCGACGGTCGTGCCACTGCCCTCGCTGCTCGAAATGTCGAGTGCTCCACCTAGCTGAGCGACCAGTCCGTGCACCATCGAGAGGCCCAGCCCGGTGCCGCGGCCGATGCCTTTTGTGGAGAAGAAGGGTTCGATCGCCCGGGCGAGCGTGGCCGGATCCATGCCCGTGCCACTGTCTGCCACGGCGAGCCGAACATAGCTGCCCGCGGCCAGCGCCAACCCATTGTCGGCATCGAGGGTCGCCTGCTCCGCCGAGATGTGGATCGTGCCACCTTCGGGCATCGCGTCGCGCGCATTGACCGCCAGGTTGAGCAGCGCCATTTCGAGTTGGTTATCGTCAGCCATCGCGGGTGGCAGGCCGGCGGCCAGCTTGAGCTGGACCTGGACGCGCGGGCCCGATGTGCTGGCGACGAGATCGGCCATGCCCCGCACCAGTGCAGCGACATCGACCGCGCGCGCCTGCAAAGGCTGGCGGCGGGCGAACGCGAGCAGTCGCTGGACCAGGGTCTTGGCGCGCTCCGCCGATTGCAGGGCGCCGTCGATCATTCGCTGCTGACGCTCGTTCCCGACGCCGGTGCGCTGAAGCAGATCGAGGCTGCCGATGATCGGGGTCAACAGATTGTTGAAGTCGTGGCTGACGCCGCCAGTCAGCTGGCCCATCGCTTCCAGCTTCTGAGACTGGCGGAGCGCTTCCTGTGTGGCCGCCAGCTGCGCCTGCTCGTGGAGACGAGCGGAGACATCGGTGACGAACTGATAAGTCCCGACGCGCTCCCCTGCGTCGTTACGGAGCGCATGAAAGCTGACTTCGTAATAGGCGCGCGCTTGGCCCGGGTTGCCGAACTCTTCGACGAAGGTCACGCCTTCGGCGACGTTGCCGCGTTCCCAACTCGCCCTGACCTGCGCCTGATTGTGGGGCTGATCGACCAACAAGGCGAGCAGATTATCGCCCGCGGTCGGCCGCACTCCATAGAGGCGCTCGAACTCGTCGGCATTCGCCTTGTTGATTGCCAGGATCGTGAAATCGAGACTGCAGGCCATCACCATCACGTCGCTGCTCTCGAGGATGTTCGACAGCATGTTGCGCTCGCTGGTCCGGATCGCGACGCGTGATTCAAGGGTCGCGTTAAGCTCGCGCAACGCCTCTTCGGCCTGCTTGGTGCTCGTGACGTCGCGCGAGATCGACAGGAATTTCTCCGAACGCCCGGTGGCATCGTTCATCGGGGTCACAATGACGTCCCACCAGCGCTCCGTGCCCTTCATCGTCGGAGCGAAGCCCTGGAACCGCCCGCTTCCGCCGCTGCGCGCCACGGCGATCGCAGCCACGGCTTCGGCCTGTTTCTCGCCAGGCCAGAAGGACGGCCAGTATTCGCCCTTGATTCCGCTGAAGTCGTCGACTTCCATCACGCACATGCCGCCCTCGCTCATGAACTCGAGCCGGCCTTCCAGGTCGAGGACCTTGATGCAGTCCGCCGAGCTGGCGAGGATGCGGCGGTTGAACTCCTCACTGGCGCGCAGCCGAGCCTCGACCGCACGCCGCTCAGTCTCGTCCCGAGCGATCTTGATAGATCCGATGACCTCGCCGCCGCCGCCATGGAGCGGACGGACCGAGCCGTTGGCAAAGAAACGTGTGCCATCGTTTCGGATGTGCCAGCGCTGATCGTTGGCGCAGCCCTCGTCGCGGGCGGTGGCAAGCTCACGCGCGGGGACGCCTGCCGCACGATCCTCGGGCGTGAACAGCAAGTCTGCCGGCTGGCCCCGAATCTCATCGGCGCTCCACCCGAAGATCCGCTCCGCACCTGGTGTCCAGTCGCCGATGCGACCGCTCGGGTCGGTGGTGAAGATGGCATGGTCCTGAACACCCTCGACGATGCGTCGGCTGCGCTCCTCACTTTCGCGCAGTTCGGCCTCGGCGAGCACGCGCTCGGTCACGTCCGACCCTTCGACGAAGATCCCGGTGACCGCGCCCTCGGCTGTCTTGATCGGCTGATAGATCACGTCGATGAACCGCCGCTCGGTTGGCCCTTCGGGCGACCGCTGCAGGTCGGCGGCGAGTGCCCGGCCGACGAACGGCTCGCCGCTTGCGTAGACTCCGTCGAGCAGCGCGATGAACCCCTGTTCGGCAACTTCAGGAATGCCTTCCCGCACCGTCTTTCCGACCAGTCGGCGATGACCGATCAGCTGCAGGTAGGCGTCATTCGTCAATTCGAACACGTGATCGGGCCCGCTCAGCATGGCGATGAAGCCCGGCGCCTGTGCGAACATGTCGCGCAGCTGTTCGGTTTCGATGGTGCGACGACGATCGACCAGCACCTGAGCGGTAGTCTCGGTGCAGGCACAGAAGAGCCCGGCAATGTGGCCCTCCTCGTCATGTACGGGCGTGTAGCTGAACGCGAAGTGCGCCTCTTCCAAGGTCCCCCGACGATCCAACTGAAGCTCAAGATCCTCCATGTGGACTGGCTGCCCGGCGAACACCTGATCGACCAGCGGCGCGAGCTCATCCGCGACTTCGGACCACACTGATAGGAACGGCCGTCCAAGCGCGGCCGGATGCCGCCCTGCCAGCATCGGGGCATAAGCGTCGTTGTAGAGGAGAATGCGTTCCGGCCCCCAGGCCACGAACATCGGTTGGTTCGACGCCAGCATGACCCCGACCAAGGTCTTGAGCGGCTGTGGCCAACTTGCAGGGAGGCCAAGGGATGTGCCTTGCCAATCATGCCCGCGGAGAAGCTCCCCCAGCTGACTGCCTCCCAAAAAACGGAGAGCCGCCGGGTCAGTCGTGGGAACGCCGTCTAACATCCTGTAAGCTCACTCGAATATGTCGTTGTCACGCTCGTAGCGGCGACAACGTCCACGCGCGAGCGGCGAATGACGGGCGCTCTTTGGTTACCACCAGGCCGCTTCTCGAAGACGAACATCATCTCGACACCGGCAGAGTTGGGTCATTGGGATGGAAGTTGACTAGGCGGAGGCATGGACAAGCATTCTCGTGCGAGATGCTGCCTCGCTGATGGCTCCGGTGGGCTGGTTCGACCCTCGCCTTTCGCACATCGAAAGCGGACGCTCGTTCACCAGGGCCAATCTCCGCCTTCGACCCGGCGCGGGACCGGCCGAGAGTTCCTGGAGCGTCGAGACGTCCACCTCGCGACTTGTGCTACTTGCCCGATGTCGCCGCAGAGTCGGTCGCAACGAACATCAGGGTGAACAAGGTCAGGTCTGTATCGTCGACGACACGCATCGACCATTCCTGCCCAGCCCAGAAACCTGCGGCAACGTCCCGAAGCCATTGACCGGAAAATCGAACAGCCTCGAGCCTCGCAGCGTCTGAATTCGGCAACTCGGTGCCTTGAAGGTTCGGAAATGAGCTCCCATCCGCTACGTGGTCGCCTAACACCCTCACCCTTGTCTCCATCTTCGTGTAACCCAAGAGGATCTGCACGGCCCGCTGAGTTCGTCTTGGCCCGGCAGCGGCGAGTCCGAACTTCGCTGCCTCAAGTGAGGAATGCGGACGCTCCGAACTAAGCGACCCTTGTCGGCAGTGACCGATTGCAGGCACCTGGGCCCAACGTCTGACATCGACCAAGATCAACCCTTTCGGTTCTTGTTTGCGAGCGGGCTTGCGGGCGGTATGTCCGTCATCAGTTCATCACTGGGCGGAAATCGAATGACCGACTGCCTACGATGTCGCGGAAAGATGACCGAGGGGTTCGCGATCAGTCAGAGTGACGGCGGTCAACTTGGCTGGGTCGACGGGGCGCCAAGCTTCTGGGCTACTCTGACGGCTGGTTTCAGGACGAAGATAACCAGTCTGTCGTCGCGCCGCTGCACCGACTGTGGCCTCGTTGAGTTCCTAACCGGCGAGCGGACGATGCCCGTCAAGACGCTCAAGTCAGTCGACGAAGAAAATGAGCGCCTCCGGAAACTCGTGATGACGTTGCAGAAGCGTCTCGAGACACTTGAGGAGATAGCCACGGATCCGGGACAACTGACGGCTCGAGAGATTGAAGCTCTGCGATTACTGCCACCAGCAGAAGATGGCTGACCAGCTAGAGCCCCTTGTACGTCATTCTCTGTAAGGGCTTAAGGAGCAGGCCATGCCGATCAGTCACGGTAAGCCGTGGTTCGCCGTGAAGCGTTTCGGCTACGGAGTTGACCTGCCGATAGCTTGGGAAGGCTGGTTGCTCCTGTCAGGTTCGTAGCTGCTGTGACGCTCTCGGCACTTCTTCTTCCACCACTGCTTTTCGCGCTGTCAGCCATCTTGCTGGCGGCAGCCTTCATCTATGTGGCGTGGATTCGCTCTGATGGTGAATGGCGTTACCGCAACGGCAAGTGACCTTAGCGGACAGGCGCGTCGTTCGGCTTGGAGACGGACTTGCCGTCTGCCTTACGTGGCAGCGTTGGTGATGCACCATCCTCGCATGTCGCTGGCATGTCCGCACGGGGCGGCGATCGGACACCGAGTTCAGTTTTGGATCAGACGGAGAAGAGTACCATCCGGGTCGATCAAAGCTGCAATCGTCAGGCCGCTCTTTTCGGTCCTTGGTGGCTGAACACGAGGGTGCCCCCAGCACTGTTCTGGCACACCGGCCTTCAAACAGGCCGAGTAGAAGCCGGTCAGGTCGTCAAGGCGCAGGCAACAGCTGAACCAGCTGTCCGAGGGGTTCAGGTCGGAATGAGGGAAGAACTCCAGCGTTGTGCTGCCTCGCTTGAGGATCATCCACCCATCGTCCCTCCATCCCTCCTGGAAGCCGAGCTTTGCATAGAAAGCCGACGTCTCTTGAAAATCACGAGATGGAAGGTTGGGTGTGGCTCGATCCATTAGGGAGCCATAGGTCATTGCTAACTGAATGTCCGCAAGGGGTCGGCTCCGGACCTTAGCAACTTAGCTGGACTAACGTCCGCTTACGGGTGCTGGAGATACCGTTGGGAGCGTCCGAGAAGGGCGCAAATCGGTCACTCGCGGCGATCTGCGGGTTAGAACATCGCGGTTCTAAGTCATTGTTTCGCAACAGCTCGATTGCGACCAGTTAGACAAGGAAACGGCACATTCTCCCTAATTCTGGAAGTCCGGCTCGGGCCTCCATCCTCCTTGTCAGTGCGGAGCAAGCTGGTGCGACACATGATCGGCCGCCCGGCCAGCCTGGCTGCTGTGAGCGTCAACTAGAGGGTAGCACCGCGTGAACCCGATGTCCTGACAGCTGGATCACCGCACCCATTGCGCAGGCCGTACGCCCCGCGTGTGGTGGCGGCAGACAGCGAGTCGTTATAGAGCTCCGTGCATGTCCCGTTTCAATCAGCTTACTGATCGGCAGCGAGCATGTCTCCGCGCGGTGGCGGATCATCGCACCTACAAGGAGATCGCACGCGATCTCGGCATCTCCGACAGCATGGTGGAGAAGCATCTGCGCCATGCCCGCGAGAAGCTTGGCGTGGGCAGCACCGCGGAAGCCGCCCGACTGTTCCTGCTGGAAGAGGGTGAGGCAATTCCTCAGGGGGGATTCAACCACCTACCCGACCCCCCGATTCCCCATGATGAGGACCGGGCTGCCGGTCACCAGGATGCGTATATCCAGGGTGTTCCAAGCGGCGGAACGCACGAGTTTGCTGATTACGACGCCCCGCTCTCACCAGTCCAAACGCTGTCGCTCATTGGTCGCCTGGTACTCGGCTTCATCGTCGGGCTAAGTCTCCTGATCGCCAGCGCGGAAGGTCTGAAGGCAATGCTGACGTAAGCGGCAAGCTCACTGACAAGGAGTTTGAACAATGCTTAACCAGCGACTCGCCGCTGCCCAATCGGTCGCCTCTGAACTCTTTCCCGCCGAGCAACTGATCGAGGATGCGATCATCAAGACGTCACGGCTTGCCATTGCCGTGGTCGAAGGCCGCCAGTCGGCGCGCTTGCCAATCACCTCGGGACAGGACAGTCTTGCGGCGATCGCCGCGGTGACTGCGACCTTGATCGAGGCCCGCAATCAGATCAGCACGGCCCATGCCGCTCTGGCGCAGGACAAGATCGACATCGGTCTTGGAACGCGCTCGATGGGCGATTGGGGCGAATGTCCCGATCCCGTCGGCACGCTTGCGCAGCCGGCACCAGCGGCGCTCAAGGTCGTCGCGTAACTGAATTCCTGGGGGAGGCCGCATGCTGAGTTCGACAATCTATGCGTGCCTCCTCCTGCTCACCCTCTTCTTTGCGCTTGGCCGGGGCACCAGGGATGAGCGGCAGCTTGGCACTGTGGTGCTCGCCGGCAATCTCGCGACCATCCTCGTGCTGGTGCTGAGCAAGGACAGCGACTTCACCCATGTCCCGCTCGCGTATCTGGGCGTCGACGTTGCTGCGGCGCTTCTTCTGTGCGCCCATGCGGTTCGCCAACCGACCTGGATGGCGGTGCTTGTCGCCACCTTTCAGATCAACGGAACGCTGGCGCATGCGGTGAAGCTTGCCTCTCCCGAGACCTTCAACGTGAGCTATGCCATCCTTCTGCGCCTATGGGGTTGGCCGATGGTGCTGACCTTACTGCTTGCGCACTGGCGCCCTTCGCTCCGCGCCATTCTCAGGCAGTCGGACCTTGCAAGGATGCCTGCGCTGCTTCGGCCGCCCTCGATGGGCCTCGGGCATGGATCGGCAATGTCCCGGCACCCTGCCTCTTCAGGGCCGCGCGTCGACGCCAGTGATTGTGCGGACAGCGAAGGTGTGGCGAGCTCTCGGTCAGGCGATCAGCCAGGCGCAACGGCGATCGGCAAAGGTCGCCGAGCCGCCTGAGCGACGCTCCTAGGACGCAACCGGATGGAGGAGTCCTCCGGGCGCGTCAGATACTCACTCAGACAGAATGGATATGCGCTTGGCCACCACCTCTCCGATGAAAATGGAATCATCGACAGACGACAGGCCAGCTTGTGACGCCACGGGCACTTTCATGCTTCCGTCGACCGGCGAAGGATCATCCCGACCTGCCGCGATGGATGCCGGTGCCTTGGCGTCGGCCGAACGCTGCCTCGTCGAACTTGGCGACTTGGTCGGCTCCCTGAAGGTGCTTGCCGATGCCAATGAGCAAGCTTTCCACCAAAGCCTGGTCGAGCCTCATCGCCGCGCCCAGCATGAGCTACAGCGTCGCAAGATCAGGAATGCGCTGCTTGGTGAAATTCTCTTCTCGGATCCGGCCTGGGAGATCCTCCTGTTCCTCTATTCGGAGCAGGCCGACCGCACATATCTTGCAACCAGTGAGCTCGCGACGAAAAGTGGCATTCCTCTCACCACGGTCGTGCGCTGGCTCCTGACCCTTGAATCCCGCGGGCTCATCTGGCGGAAAGTGGATGTTCGCGATCGTCGAGCAACCAATGTGGGACTGACCGATAAAGGAACAGCCCTGATGTGCCGCTATTTCGCTGCTTAGGATGTCAGTGCTAGGGGGGCTCGAAAGCACCTGGAACTGACACAAGATGGATGGCTACAGTAATATAACGGCAGGCACAGCGCTCCATCATTTGCGAGCAGCGCAACGCATACTGGATCAGCTGCCTCACCTAGCCGCGACGTCTGCACGTCTTGCAGTCGTGATCGACGGACTGGAGGAAGAGGAGGCCGACCGCATCCTCAAGAATGTCGGCACAACCGATACCGACGTCCAGTCGTAGCTGGTTCCAGCTGCCTTGACGCGCTGAACTGTCGATATTCGCCCGGATAGCGTGCGCCTTCGCCAACGACGTCACGCGTCCTGGTCGGAAAGGTGCAGATAGCCCATCGTGAAGTCGCCGGCTTCCGAAAGGCGGTCCCAGTCCGCGATGGTGATCGACCGCGGCGTCGCCCGGAAGATCAGTTCCTCCTCCTCCAGTTGCTTGAGCGTGCGATTGACATAGGCGGGGGCAAGGCCGGTGGCGTCGGCGAGCTGCTCCTGTGACATGGGGAGGTCGCATTCGATCCCCGAGGCCAGTCCCGCGACCTTCATCCGCACCGCAAATTCGCACAAGAGGTGCGCGATGCGGCTTCGGGCATCGCGGCGGCCAAGGTTGGCAAGCCATTCGCGCAGTACCGCATTGTCGAGCAGCGTTTCCATCCACATCGCCTGCGCGACGTTCGGCCGCTCGCGAAGCAGCCCGCGCATGTCGCGCCTGCCGATCAAGCTGATCTTGCCCCGGGTAAGCATCTGCACGCTGTGGTCGGCGAAACCGAACATGCTGTTCTGGAGGTCGACGAAGTCACCGCGAATGAGGATGGCCACGATCTGCCGCCGACCGCCGGCGACGATCTTGTGCCGGATGGCGAAGCCCGAGAGCAGGAAGGAGCATTGTCGGGCGACCTGGCCTTCGCGGACGAGGAACTGGTTGGGATTGGCGACCTGCACGGTGCACGGCAGGTCGCGCAGCGCGCTTCGGTCCTCCTCGTCGAGGCGGTGGCGGGACGCCAGCTTCTCGACCAGCAGTTCGGAACTGGCGCCTTTTCCTTCTGCCATGACCGAAGCCATCCACCGCACTCCGCCTGCTGCGACGAGGGCAGCGTCATCTCGCTTGTCCGGCAGCGCCCCTCGCCTGTCGTGCCACGGACACACAGTAGCATCTACGAAGGCGGCAACTGCCTAGGCCCGGTGGCCTAGAACCGCGCCTGAGGCGGCGTTGGCCAGGCCTGCCGATAAGCTGGCGCGATGCGGCAAGGAGGAGCGACCGTGCGCACGCCCGGGATCCTGATCAGCGCTTCTGTCGGCGGGTTGGTGCTGCTGTCCGGCGGGCTGGCGGGCCCGGCGACCGAGCGCACGCGCGAAGAACGAACGGTGACTCG
>Ga0210040_10008419_pt1 | contig 12250 bp, 11 predicted proteins | sample CryGeyCG12114_NA_FD_185462 | JGI IMG/M metagenome (GOLD analysis project Ga0210040, IMG submission 185462) | Groundwater microbial communities from aquifer - Crystal Geyser CG19_WC_8/21/14_NA (SPAdes) (version 2) | ecosystem: Environmental > Aquatic > Deep subsurface > Groundwater | place: USA... | reverse complement strand
GGGAGCGGCTGGCCGCGCTGCGGGAGGCGGTGCCCAACGTCTGCCTGCAGATGCTGCTGCGCGGCCGCAACACGGTCGGCTACACGCCCTACCCGGAGCAGGTGACGACGACGTTCGTGCACGAGGCGGCCCGCACCGGCATCGACGTCTTCCGGGTGTTCGACGCGCTCAACGACGTCAGCCAGATGCGCCCGGCGATCGATGCGGTCCGGGACACCGGGACGGCGATCGCCGAGGTCGCGCTCTGCTACACCGCCGACCTCTCCGACCCCGCCGAGACGCTCTACGACCTGGACTACTACTTGCGGCTGGCCGAGCAGATCGTGGAGGCCGGTGCGCACGTGCTGGCGATCAAGGACATGGCCGGGCTGCTTCGCCCGCCGGCCGCCGCCACGCTGGTCACCGCGCTGCGTGAGCGGTTCGACCTGCCGGTGCACCTGCACACCCACGACACCCCCGGCGGGCAGCTGGCCACGCTGATGGCGGCCTGGCAGGCCGGGGTGGACGCGGTCGACGGCGCGAGCGCGGCGCTGGCCGGGACGACGTCCCAGCCGGCGCTGTCGTCCATCGTCGCCGCCACCGACCACACCGAGCGGGCCACCGGCCTGGACCTGCGCGCGGTCAACGACCTGGAGCCCTACTGGGAGGCCGTGCGCCGGGTCTACGCACCGTTCGAGTCCGGCCTGCCCGCGCCGACCGGGCGGGTCTACACCCACGAGATCCCCGGCGGACAGCTGTCCAACCTGCGTCAGCAGGCCATCGCGCTGGGCCTGGGTCAGCGGTTCGAGGAGGTCGAGGACGCCTACGCCGCGGCCGACCGGCTGCTCGGCCGGCTGGTGAAGGTCACGCCGTCGTCGAAGGTGGTCGGCGACCTGGCGCTGCAGCTGGTCGGCGCGGGGGTGGCGGTCGAGGACTTCGCCGCCGACCCGGGCCGTTTCGACCTGCCCGACTCCGTCGTCGGCTTCCTGCGCGGCGAGCTGGGCGACCCGCCCGGCGGCTGGCCGGAGCCGTTCCGGAGCAGGGCACTGGAAGGACGGCGCCCGGCCGAGCCGCCCGCCGAGCTCAGCGCCGAGGACCTGGCCGGGCTGGCCGACGACCCGCGGCCGACGCTGAACCGGCTGCTCTTCCCCGGGCCGACCAAGGAGTTCCGGGCGCACCGCGACTCCTACGGCGACACGTCGGTGCTGCCGAGCAAGGAGTTCCTCTACGGGCTGCGCAGCAACGTCGAGCACTCCGTCGACCTGGAGCCCGGCGTCCGGCTGCTCATCGGCATCGAGGCCATCTCCGACGCCGACGAGCGCGGCATGCGCACGGTGATGTGCACCCTCAACGGGCAGCTCCGGCCGGTGTCGGTGCGGGACCGGTCCGTCTCGGCCGACGTCCAGCCGGCCGAGAAGGCCGACCGCAGCGACCCCGGCCAGGTCGCGGCCCCGTTCGCCGGCGTGGTCACCCTCTCGGTGTCCGAGGGCGAGCAGGTCGAGGCCGGCGCGCAGGTCGCCACGATCGAGGCGATGAAGATGGAGGCCTCGATCACCGCACCGCGGGCCGGGTCGGTCACCCGGGTGGCGATCAGCGGGGTGCAGCAGGTGGAGGGCGGTGACCTGCTCGTCGTCCTGGGCTGACGAAGGACCCCGTCCTCCTCACTCCTCGCAGGCTCGGGGCGAGCCTCGGGACGGGGCCGGAGTGCGCTGCCGATGACCGATCACTCAGCGGGCCGTCCAGCCGCCGTCGACCACCAGCGTCGTCCCGGTGATCAGCGAGGCCGCCGGGGAGGCGAGGAACGCCACGGCGGGGGCCACCTCCTGCGGTCCGCCGATCCGGTGCAGTGCGGCGATCCGGTCGACCACGTCGGCCCGGAACGCCGGGTCGGACAGCGCCGCCGCGGTGCCGTCGGTCTCGACGAACGTCGGCGCGACCGCGTTGACCCGGATGCCCAGCTCGCCCCACTCGACGGCGAGGCACTTCGTCAGGTGGACGACGGCGGCCTTGGCCGTGCAGTAGGCCGACTCGCCGGGCAGGGCGACCAGCCCCGCCTGCGAGGCGACGTTGACGATCGCCCCGCCGCCGGAGGCGGCCATGTGCCGGGCGGCGTGCTGGGAGAGGAAGAACGTCGACCTGGTGTTCAGCGACCAGACGGCCTCGAAGTCGGCCTCGGTCACCTCCAGCGCGGGAGCCATGATGCCGCCGCCGGCGTTGTTCACCAGCACGTGGAGGCCGCCCAGCGTGCCGACGACCTCGTCCAGCGACGCCCGGCAGGTGGCGAGGTCGCGGACGTCCATCGGCACCGGCAGCACCCGCCGGCCGAGCGCCCGGACCTCCTCGGCCAGCCCGCCGTCGGCGGAGACGTCGCGCAGCCCCAGCCCGATGTCGGCTCCGGCCGCCGCCAGTTCCAGGACGACGGCCCGGCCGATGCCGCGGGCAGCGCCGGTGACGACGGCGACGGCGCCGTCTAGGTCTCTGCGGTCGGGCACTCGGGTCCTCCTGGGGTGGGCACGCTTCACGCCGGTGTCATGCTGCCGGAACCGGAGCATCGACGCGCAGGGTAGGAAGATCGCGTGAGCGCACCCGCACCGCGGACGACGACGAGATCGGGGTCAGCGCACCTGGTCGCCCAGCTGTCCGCCCAGGCGCGGCGGATGCTGCAGACCGAGGCGGCCAGCGCCGGCCTGCTGGTCGCGGCCACCGCGCTGGCGCTGATCTGGGCCAACTCGGCGTGGGGCGACTCCTACGACCGTTTCTGGCACACCGAGTTCTCCCTCCAGCTGGGCTCCACCGGCATCACCGAGGACCTGCGGCACTGGGTCAACGACGGCCTGATGTGCTTCTTCTTCTTCCTCATCGGGATGGAGGTCCGCCGGGAGCTCCAGATGGGCGAGCTGACCCAGCGGAGCCGGCTGTCCATCCCCGCGATCGCGGCGATCGCCGGCCTCGTCCTGCCGGCCGCCATCTACCTGGCGTTCAACGCCGGCGGTGCCGGCGCGAACGGCTGGGGCATCCCGATCGCCACCGACACGGCGTTCCTGCTGGGCGCCCTCGCGCTGGCCGGACCCAGGGCATCCACCCAGCTGCGGGTCTTCCTGCTCTCGCTGTCGGTGATCGACGACATCGGGGCGCTCACCGTGATCGCGGTCTTCTACTCCGACGACATCGATCTCACCGCGCTCGGCATCGCCGCGCTCTGCGTGCTGGCCTTCCAGGTGCTCGCCCGGCTGCAGGTGTGGCGCGGGCCGGCCTACTTCGCCGTCGGGGTGGCGATGTGGCTGTCGATGCACGCCTCCGGCGTGCACGCGACGATCGGCGGCGTCGTCCTGGGGCTGCTGGTCAGCGCCTACCCGCCCCGGCGGGAGGAGGTCGAGTCCGCGGGCCTGCTCACCCGGGCCTTCCGGCAGTCGCCGCAGGTCTCCCTCGCCCGCCAGGCGAAGCTCTCCGTGGAACGCGCCATCTCGCCCAACGAGCGGATCGGCGCGCTGCTGGTGCCCTGGAGCGGCTACGTCGTGGTGCCGGTCTTCGCGCTGGCCAACGCGGGTGTGCAGTTCAGCACCGACCTGCTCGAGCGGGCAGTCACCTCGCCGATCACGCTGGGCGTCTTCGCCGCCCTGGTCGTCGGCAAGCTGGTCGGCATCGGCGGCGCGGCGACCCTGGCGGTGAGGCTGCGGCTGGGCGCGCTGCCCCCGGGCATCAGCCTGGGCAGCGTCTGGGGTGGGGCGGCGCTGTCCGGCCTGGGGTTCACCGTCTCGCTCTTCGTCGCCGACCTCGCCTTTCCGGACACCGACCTGCGGGACGAGGCGATGGTGGGCATCCTGGCCGCCGCCGTCGTCGCGGCGGCGCTGGGCATGACGGTCTTCCGGCTGCTGGCCCGGCGTGACCCGGTGCAGCAGCCGACCGGGCCGCGCCGCCTCGACCCGCCGGTCGACCCGGAGCGCGACCACGTGCGCGGTCCGGCCGACGCCCCGCTGGAGCTGGTCGAGTACGGCGGACTGGAGTGCCCCTTCTGCGGCCGGGCGACCGGCGTCGTCGAGGAGCTGCGGCACCGGTTCGGCGACGACCTCCGCTACGTCTTCCGTCACCTCCCGCTCCCGGAGGTGCACCCGCACGGCGAGCTCGCCGCCGAGGCCACCGAGGCCGCCGGCGCGCAGGGCGCGTTCTGGGCGATGCACGACCGGCTCTTCGCCCACCAGGACCAGCTGGAGGCCGGGGAGCTGCTCGACCACGCCGCCGCGCTCGGTCTCGACCTGGGCCGGTTCGCCCAGGACCTCGGGGACGGCGCCTTCGCCGGGCGGGTGCGTACCGACGTCGCCTCCGCCGAGGCCAGCGGGGTCCGCGGGACGCCGACGTTCTTCGTCAACGGCGAGCGGCACACCGGGGCGACCACCACCGAGGCATTGGCCGCCGCGCTGCTGGACAGCGATCCGCGTGGCCCGCAGCGCCAGCCGGTGCCGGTGCCGTCGGCGGCCGGCAACACCCGCTCGACCTCGACCCTGTCGCCGCTCGCCCAGCTGCCCGGGCTCACCAAGGTGCCGGGTGGGCACTTCGCCGAGACGCCGGACGACGGGTCGAGCCCGCGGCTGAGCCAGGAGCACCTGGCCGCGTTCACCCGGGTCGGCCGCCGGGTGCGTACCCAGCCGGGGCAGGTGCTGCTCCGCTCGGGGGCAGCCGAGTACGACTTCTTCGTGATCCTGTCCGGGTCGATCGCGATCGTGGAGGGCCCGCTGGAGGGCGTCGACGGCGCCCCGCCGCGGGTCGTGGCGGTGAACGGGCCGGGCCGCTTCCTCGGTGGGCTCAACCAGCTCGCCGGGCAGCGGCCGGTGCGTTCGCTGGTGGCCGCGGAGCCCGGGGAGGTGGTGGTGCTGACGCTGGAGCGGCTGCGCTCGCTGCTGGCCCGCAACCGCGAGCTGGGCGACCTGATCACCCGGTCGTTCCTGCTCCGCCGGGCGATGCTGATCGGCCAGGCAAGCGGGCTGCGGGTGGTCGGCGACCGGCGGTGGCCGACCAGCCTCGAGCTGCGCGCGCGACTGGAGGACGACGGCATCGCGCACCAGTGGCTCGACCCGGCCGACGACGCCGCGGCCCGCACCCTGTTGGTCGAGGCCGGCGCCGAGGGGACGACCACACCGCTGGTGATCCGCCCCGACGGCCGGGTGCTCACCGACCCGACCCGGGAGGACCTGCTGCAGGCCGCCGGCACGGCCACCCGCGACCTGACGACGACCTGACGTGCGCGCGCTGGACGAGGACCTCACCGACCTGGCCGACCACTACCGGCGGTTCGCCTCGGTGGAGGCCGCGCCGATCTCACCGCTGTACGCCGAGCTCGCCGCGGCGGTGGCCGAGGACGACGACGTCCTGGCCTTCCTCGGCACGCTGCCGCAGCCGAAACGGCAGGCGAACCTGCTGCTCGGGGCGCTGACGTTCCTGCACGGCGGTTCGCCGCGGGACGCGGTACAGCTGCACGAGCGGGTGGTCGGCGACGCCGACCGGCTGCGGACGACGATGCTCGCCCGCGCGACGCAGACCAACGAGGCCGCCCGCTGCGCGGCGTTGCTCCCGGTGCTCGCCGGGCTGCCCGGGCCGCTGGCGCTGATCGAGGTGGGGGCGTCGTCCGGGCTGTGCCTGTACCCCGACCGGTACGGCTACCGCTACGACGGCGCTGCCCGGGTGGGGCCGCCCTCCTCGGTCGAGCTGCGTTGCACGACCACCGGCCGCTGGTCGGTGCCGACGAGCGTGCCCGAGGTGGTGCGGCGGGCCGGCATCGACCTGAATCCGCTCGACCCCGCTGACCCGCAGGACGTCGCCTGGCTGCAGGCGCTGATCTGGCCGGGGATGGACGAGCGCCGGGAGCGGCTGACCGCGGCGGCCGCGATCGCCGCCCGCGAGCCGGCCGAGCTGGTGCGGGGCGACCTGGTGGAGCAGCTGCCGGGTCTGGTGGCGCGGATGCCCACCGACTGCACGGTCGTCGTCTTCCACACCGCGGTGCTCGCCTACCTCGATGCAGCCGCCCGCGACGCCTTCGTCGAGACGGTCACCGGGCTGCCGGTGCGCTGGATCAGCCAGGAGGGGGTGGGCGTGCTGCCCGCCGTCCGCGAGCGGCTGCCCGAGCCGCCGGCCGAGCAGGAGTCGCGCTTCCTGCTGGCCCTGGACGGCGAGCCGCTGGCGTACACCGCCCCGCACGGCGGCAGGCTCGACTGGCTTCCGGCCGCCGCCGCGCTCAGCGGTTGATCATGGGCGTGTTGCCGGCGCCACGGCCGGACACGCCGGTGGGCCGTGCACGACGGCCATGATCAACCGCAGGGAGGCTGAGCTCAGGCCGACCAGGTGGTGTCGGCGGGGCGCTTGAAGTCGATCGTGTGCGGCACGAAGAAGGACAGGTCGTCGGTGATCAGGCCGTCGGACTCCCGGATGCCCAGCCCGGCCGCCTCGCCGTCCACGATCCAGGTGCCGAGCACCGGGTGGTGCGGCCCGTCCGGGCCGGCGAAGTCGGGTAGCGCGCACAGCTGCTGCACGATCCACCCCTCCGCGCCGTAGCGGCCGCCCATCGACGCCAGCACGTCGCCGCCCGGGGCGATCAGCTCGACGTTGTTGCCCTCGCGCCCGAACAGCGGCTTGCGGGCGAAGCCGGTCGCGGCCAGCTCACCGGCCCGCGGGTCGTCGGCGAAGAACGCCGGCAGCAGGTACCGGGAGATCACCGGGTCGTGCTCGTAGCGCTGCCACAACACCGGCAACAGGCCCTTGTTCGACCAGAGCATCTTCCAGATCGGCTCGACCCACGTCGTCCCGCCCGGACGGCGGATGTCGGCGATCACCGACGGGCCGTACTCGTCGTCGAGCAGCCACTCCCAGGGGTAGAGCTTGAAGACGACGTCCAGCTGGTTGCCCTTGAGGTCGTAGAACCGGGCGTCACCGGTGTCCAGGGCCAGCTCCTCGGTGGTCAGCACCACCGTCTCGTAGCCCGCCCGCTGCACCGTGTCGGCCATGTAGGCGACGGTCATCCAGTCCTCGCCGCTGCGGTCGCCCTCGGTCCACGCCAGGTGCACCGTGGGCTTGCGGCCGTAGTGGGCCTCCCAGCGCGACAGGTTGCGGCGCCAGGCATCGACCAGCCGGTCGTCGAGCTGGTTCCACTGGTCCTTGCCCTGCCCGGTCTCCAGGTGCCAGGCCCACTGCACGACGGCGGCCTCGACCAGCGAGGTCGGGGTGTCGGCGTTGAACTCCAGCAGCCGGGGTGCGGCCTTGCCGTCCCACCACAGGTCGAAGCGGCCGTAGACACTCGGCGGCTCGTACTCCCAGGTGGCCCGGATGACGTCACGGGCGTCGCGCGGGATCCGCATCCGGTCCAGCAGCCGCTCGTCGGACAGCGCCAGCTCCCCGGCCTCCACGCAGGCCGCGAACAGCTGGTCGGTGGTGTCGGCGAGCCGGTCGATCTCGGCGGCGGTGAAGTCGTAGAAGACGTCCTCCCGCCAGTACGAACGGGTCTCGCCGTCCGGCACGGTGGTCTTGTTGTAGACCAGCCCCTGGCTCTCGATCTCGGCCTCCCAGCCGAGCCGGGCCTTGCCGTAGAGCCGTCTCACGAACCGACGCTCCCGCTCCCGACCCGGCCACCGCCGGTGCCGATGCCACCGGAGATCCGGCTACCGGAGGTGACCCGGCCGTTGCTGGGCAACCCGGCGCGGGACCGGGCGTTCGTGTCGGAGGGGTTCACCCGGCTGGCCGCACCGGTGTACTGCGAGGGGATGCGCTGGCCGACGCCGTAGTTGTTGCCGCCGAAGCCGCCGATCAGGAAGAAGAACGGCAGGCCGCCGATGTAGCCGCCGTTGCGCTCGGCCTCCTCGCACTGGTCCTCGTCGACGACCTGGTCCTGCTCGTCGACGCAGTAGACCCGCTGCGCGTCCTGGTCGTCGTCGCCCGCGGTGCCGCAGGCCGCCAAGAAGCCCATGGCAGCCCCGGTCAGGCTCACCGTCCCGATCGCCGCCTTCACCCGGTTGCTCCTCGACGTGCTCACCGTCTCGCTCCTCACCTGGGCGTGCCCGCGTGTCGGGACCCCGCACATGCTGTCGGACCTGGCTGTGCGCCGCTCACCCGGCCCCGCCGCCATCTTCACAGGCGGTCCCCAGCAGTGGGAGCCGCCGCGCACAGCCGGGCCGCTCAGCCTCCTCTGTACACCCCCGAGCGCGAGGAGCACCGATGACCGAGCCCATCCGACCCGGTGAGGCGGAGCCCCAGCCGCACGTTGCCGCGCGGGAAGAGACCCGCCCGTTCGCGGCCCCCGTGCCGCCCGCGGACGCCCCGCCGGCCGAGACGGCGGCCGGCGGGACCCATGCCGAGGCACCAACCGTCGGGACGCCGGCCGCCGCGCCGCGGCGGACGAAGGTGCTGGCGGGCCTGGCCGGCGCCGGACTGCTGGCCGTGGGCGTGGTGGTCGGTGTCGTCGTCGGCCAGGCGACCGCCGGGACGGCGAGCGCGGAAACCGGGTCGTCCACCAGTCAGACGGTCCCCGGCGGCACGTCGGGCTACGGCACCCTCCCCGACGGCACCATCCCGGACGGCGGCATGGGTGGCCGAGGCATGCCGCCGGGCGGCACGGGCGGCTTCACCGCCCCGGACGGCACCGCCCCTGACGGGACGACCGACGACGGCACCACGGACGACGGCACCACCGACGACGGCACCACGGACGACGGGACCACCGGCGGCACGAACGGGTCCACCGCCAGCTCGGACGGGACGACGCTGGACAGCTGACCCGCGGACCGATGACTCCTGCACGGTGCGGCCGTCTGTCCGCTGACGGGACCCGGAGGTGGTCCCACCGTCCAGGGCTGATCTCGCCGAGTGACGACCTGCGGTCGCCTCGCCTGCCCCGGAGGCGACCACAGGTCGGCACTCGACGGCCGCCGGAGACCGTGCCCAGCTGACCGATCAGTGCAGCGGGATCTCCGGTTCGCCCGGCACGCGCGGGCCGGTGAGCCGGCGCTCGGCCTCGCTGATCGCAACGTCGTTGATGCTCGCCTCACGCCGGCTCATCAGCCCGGAGGCGTCGAACTCCCACAGCTCGTTGCCGTAGCTGCGCCACCACTGGCCGGTGGCGTCGTGCCACTCGTACTGGAACCGGACGGCGATCCGGTCGTCGGTGAACGCCCACAGCGCCTTGCGCAGCACGTAGTCCAACTCGCGCTCCCACTTGGCGGTGAGGAAAGCGACGATCTCCGCGCGGCCGGTGACGAACGTGTCCTGGTTCCGCCAGACCGAGTCCTCGGTGTAGGCCAGCGCCACCCGCTCGGGGTCGCGGCTGTTCCAGCCGTCCTCGGCGGCCCGCACCTTCGCGGCGGCGGCCTCGGCGGTGAAGGGCGGCAGCGGCGGCCGGTCGGTCACGAGGCTCTCCTGGGTCTCAGCGGGGCAGGGTCGACTCGATGGCCGCCCGCACCTCGGCGGCGTCCGGCTGGGTCTGCGGGCGGAAGCGGGCCACCACGTCGCCGGCGGGGGAGACGAGCCACTTCTCGAAGTTCCAGGCAACCGGGCCGGCCTCGCCGGTGGCGTCCGGCACGGAGGTCAACTGCTGGAACAGCGGCGCGGCGTCCTCCCCGTTGACCTCGGTCTTCGCCGTCATCGGGAAGGTGACGCCGTAGGTGGCCGAGCAGAAGGTGCTGATCTCCTCGGCCGTGCCCGGCTCCTGGCCGGCGAACTGGTTGCACGGCACTCCCAGCACGGTGAAGCCCCGCTCGGCGTACTCCTGCTGCAGCGCCTCGAGCTGCGCGTACTGCGGGGTGAGGCCGCACCGGCTGGCCACGTTGACCACCAGCGCCGCTCGGCCGGCGGTCAGCGTGCCCAGGGTGGTCGGCTCGCCCTGGAGGGTGGTGAGGGGGAGGTCCAGCAGTTCGCTCACGGCAGCTCCTCGGCGTGGGGTCGTCGGTCGGGTCAACCGTCGCCGTCGGAGGGCTGTTCCCCGAGCGAGGAGAGGTCGTCGGGGACGTCGACCGCCTGCGACCGCAGCGCCTCGAGCGGCACCACCTGCAGCGCGCGGGCGTTCGTCGCCGCCAGCACCACCCCGGCCGGCACCCCGGCCTGGTAGGCCTGCAACCAACGGACGGCGACCACGCACCACCGGTCGCCGGGCTTCAGCCCCGGGAAGCCGTACTCCGGGCGCGGCGTGCTCAGGTCGTTGCCCAGCTCGCGCTGCATCTCCAGGAACTCGGCAGAGACGACGGCGCAGACGGTGTGGCTGCCCCGGTCCTCCGGCCCGCTGCTGCACGAGCCGTCGCGGGTGAAGCCGGTCATCGGGTCGGTGCCACAGGGCTCCAGCGGTCCGCCGAGCACGTTCCACTCGTCGCGCGGGGCGGTCATGGGCTGATCCTGCCGTCGCGGACCGGTGCGCGCCCGACGGGCGAGACCGATCGTGCACGGCCGAGTCGCGCACCCCGGCGACGACCGACAGGGTGGGGGAGTGCGAGTACTGGTCACCGGGGCGTCGGGGTTCGTCGGCAGCAGGCTGGGTGCCGCCCTGGCGGACGCCGGGCACGAGGTGCGGGCCATGACCAGGCACCCGGACACCTACGTCGGCGCCGGCACACCGGTGCCGGGCGACGTCGGCGACGAGGCGTCGCTGCGCGCCGCACTGGACGGCTGCGACGCCGCCTACTACCTGGTGCACTCGCTGGACTCCCCGGACTTCGCCGACAAGGACGCCGATGCGGCACGGTCCTTCGCCCGGGCCGCCGCGGACGCCGGCGTCCGCCGGATCGTCTACCTGGGCGGCCTCGGCGACGACGCCGACGACCTCTCCGCGCACCTGCGCAGCCGCCGTCAGGTCGAGCGCCTGCTGGCCGATACCGGGGTGCCGGTGACCGTGCTGCGGGCCGGGATCATCGTCGGGCACGGCGGGGTGTCCTGGGAGATGACCCGCCAGCTCGTCGCCCACCTGCCCGCGATGATCACGCCGCGCTGGGTGCACACGAAGACCCAGCCGATCGCCGTCGCCGACGTCGTCCGGTACCTGGTCGGTGTGCTGGCGGCCCCCGCGGCCGAGGGGCGGGCCTTCGATGTCGGCGGGCCCGAGGTGCTCGAGTACCTGGAGATGCTCACCCGGGTCGCGGAGATCCAGGGCCGGCGGCCGCTGATCGTGCCGGTGCCGCTGCTGAGCCCGCAGCTGTCGTCGCGGTGGCTGGCGCTGGTCACCGACGTCGACCTGCAGACCGGCCGGTCCCTGATCGACTCCATGACCAACGAGGTCGTGGTCCGCGACGACTCCATCCGCGAGATCGTGCCGTTCGAGCCGATGGGCTACGACGAGGCGGTGCTGACCGCGCTGGGTGAGCGGGCCAAGGCGCGGCGCGCGGCCCGCGAGGGGCAGCACCGGTGACCCGGGCGCGACGGCGGCTGGGGCAGTCGCTGGTGTCGGACGCCGACCTCACCCGGTTGCTGTCCCGGGCGCCGTCCTGGCTGGTGGACGAGGTGCCCCGCGACCACTCCGAGTCCGACGCCGCCTTCCGCCGCCGGCGCCGGGTCACCGCTGGGGTCTCGGTGCTCGGGGCCGGGCTGCTCGGGGTGTCGCTGTCCCGCAAGCCGGACTCGCCGTCGTTCTACGCACTCACCCTCGGGGTGGCCGCCACCTGGGTGGCCGGTGGCCTGGCCTCCGGGCCGCTGCACCTGGGCTGGGTGCAGACGCCACGGGCCACCCTGCGCCGGCCGCTGCTGACCCCGGTGATCGCCGGCGCCGGTGCCTTCGGCGCCTTCTACGGCGCCGCGCTGGTGGCCAAGCGCATCCCGCCGCTGGACGCCGCGGTCACCCGGGTGCTGCGGTACGCCCAGCAGGGCAACCCGGCCCTGGTGACGACGACGACGCTGGCCAACGGCCTCGCCGAGGAGGTCTTCTTCCGGGGCGCGCTGTACGCGGCGGCGGGCGTGGAGCACCCGGTGCTCACGTCCTCGGTGGTCTACACCCTGGCCACGGTGGCGACCCGGAACCCCGCGCTGGTGCTCGCCTCGGTACCGATGGGGCTGCTGTTCGCCCTCCAGCGCCGGGTCACCGGGGGCATCCAGGCGCCGGCGCTGACCCATCTGACCTGGTCGGTGCTGATGCTGCGGTACCTGCCGCCGCTGTTCGCCGACCGTCCCTCGATCGACGTGGAGCGGCCGGCCGAACCCGCCTGATCGAGGGCGCGCCGCCGGGGCTGACGGCGGGGCATGCAGATGGCAGGCTCCGCCCGTGACCGCTGACACGTCCGCCGGGCCGGAGGTGCTCTGGCGCCCGACCCTGGAGTCG
>Ga0210040_10008416_pt1 | contig 12254 bp, 11 predicted proteins | sample CryGeyCG12114_NA_FD_185462 | JGI IMG/M metagenome (GOLD analysis project Ga0210040, IMG submission 185462) | Groundwater microbial communities from aquifer - Crystal Geyser CG19_WC_8/21/14_NA (SPAdes) (version 2) | ecosystem: Environmental > Aquatic > Deep subsurface > Groundwater | place: USA... | reverse complement strand
CGGCGTGCCGCAGGCAGGCCTCGGCCAGGACGGCGTCGCCGGCGACCGGGTCGTGGCCGACCAGCGGCGGCACCTGGTTGGTCACCTCGTGGCTGAGGCTCATGACCGCACGGTACGAGACCTGCGCGCCGCTCAGGTCGAGACGGTGACCAGCCGCTTGATCGCCAGCAGGGCCAGCGGCGCGTAGCCGACCACCAGCGGGGCGAAGCCGCTGATCCGGAGGCCGGCCGTCGTCCCGCCGTCCGGGCCGGGGCTGACCCAGTGCACCAGGCCGAGCCGGGTCGGGCCGACCACGACCTGCCAGGCCCAGCGCCGCTCGGCCTCGGACACCTCGTCGACGACGAAGCCCACGGAGGTGCCGATCGGGTCGTACACCCGTCCGCTCACGCCCTGGGCGATGCGGGGGGCGCTGGCCTCGGTCTTCTTGATCTGCGGCGACCACTCCGCCCACCGCGCCGGGTGCAGGTAGCGGTCCCACACCTCGGCGGGGTCGACCGGACCGGTGGCGTGCAGCGTCAGCGTGGTCACCGCGGGTCAGTGCCCGCTGCGTTCCACGTGGAACCCCCGGGTGATCACCGCCGCAGCGAGCGGGCCGAGGATGGCGGCGTGCGCCCACCCGCCCTGCGCCCGATGACCGCTGCCGACTGGGCGGGAGTCCGCGACGTGTACGCGGCCGGCATCGCCACCGGGATGGCCACCTTCGAGACCGAACCGCCGTCCTGGGCGGCCTTCGACGCGACGCGGCTGCCCGGGCACCGGCACGTGGCCACCGACGACTCCGGCGCGGTGCTCGGCTGGGTCGCCTGCAGCCGCGAGTCCCCTCGTGAGGCCTACGCCGGTGTGGTGGAGCACTCGGTCTACGTCGCGCCGGAGGCGCGGGGCCGCGGCGTGGGCCGGCTGCTGCTGCAGGGCCTGGTCGACTCCACCGAGGCGGAGGGCATCTGGACCATCCGCTCGGGGATCTTCCCGGCGAACACCGGCAGCCTGGCGCTGCACGAACGACTCGGCTTCCGGGTGGTCGGAGTGCGGGAGCGGGTCGGCCGGCGCATCGTCGACGGCCGGGCCAGCTGGCACGACGTGCTGCTGGTCGAGCGGCGCAGCCGACTGGTCGGCTGGGAGGGCTGAGCCCGGCTCAGCGGCTCAGGTGGGTGGCTCGGACGTCAGGTGCTCGCGGAGCGCCTGTAGCACCAGCGTCGTCGTCCGCTGCCGGATGGCGTCCCGGTCGCCTCGCAGCCGATGGGAGGCCATCGAGCCGGTGTCCGGGTCGGCGATGGCCAGGTACAGCGTGCCCACCGGCTTCTCCGGCGTGCCGCCGCCCGGACCGGCGACTCCGGTCACGCCCACCCCGACGTCCGCACCGAACCGCTCGCGGGCGCCCTGGGCCAGCAGCGAGGCGACGTGCGGACTGACCGCTCCGTGCTCGGCGAGCACCGCCGCCGGCACGTCCAGCAGCTCCTCCTTGGCGCTGTTCGCGTAGGCCACCACCCCGCCGAGCACGCGCCGCGACGAGCCGGGCGGCCGGGTGAGCCGGGCGGTGAGCAACCCCCCGGTGTCCGCCTCGCCCACGGCCATCGTCCAACCCCGCTCGTCCAGGGCGGTGGCGACCAGCTCGTCGATCGTCGGGCCCTCGCTGAACAGGGTGTCGGCGAAGCCCGACCGGATCGCCTGCGCCAGGCGCGCGTAGGCCGGCTCGGCCTCCGGCGCGTAGCGGGTGACGATCTCCAGCTCGCCGTCCCGCAGGCAGGTGGTGACCTCCAGCCCGGCCAGCTGGTCGTCGACCCGGCGCAGGGTGGCGGCGAGCTCGGACTCCGGCGTCCCCCACAGCCGCAGCGTCGACTGGCGCAGCTCGGTCGCCTCGCCCAGCGCCCGGCGCACCAGGTCTGTCCCGATCGCGGCCGGCCACATGCCCTGCAGCTCCGACGGCGGCCCGGGCAGCACGAGCACAGGTGGGCCGGTGCGCCCGTCGGCCACCGGCACGACCAGCCCCGGCGCCGTCCCGACCGGCTCGAGCACCGTCGCGCCGACGGGCACCTGCGCCTGCTTGGCGATGCCCGCCGCGGCGGCCTCGGGCGGGGTGTCCCAGCCGCGCGCCGCGGTGAGCCGCTCGACGACCGCGGCGATCCGCTGCTCCAGGGCGGCGTCCAGCGTCGGCGGGCGGCCCTGGAACTCCGCGACCACCGCGGCGGTCAGGTCGTCGGCGGTCGGCCCGAGGCCGCCGCTGGTGATGACCAGGTCGGAGCCGGCCGCGAGGAAGGCCAGCGCGGCCCGCAGGTCGTCGGGCCGGTCACCGACGACCACGACCGAGCCGACGTCGACCCCGATCACCCGCAGCGCCTCGGCCAGCCACGGGCCGTTGCGATCGGCCACCCGCCCGGTGAGCACCTCGGTGCCGGTGACCACGATCCCTGCGCGCACTGCCACGCACCCGACCCTAGGACGAGGCGGTCGGGACGGCGCGGGGCGGACACCTCCCCCGGGGCACGCCGCTACCGTGACTCCCGCCCTGCCCCGCCGTCCCGCGGGACGCGACCGGGGCCGCCGGCGTTGTCGGCGCACCCCACGAGGAGGACACGTGAGCCAGCCGCACCCGCCGATCCCCGAGCCGCAGCCGCACGGCGAGCCGCGCCTGGAGCCCGAGGCGGGCCCCGCCCCGGCGGCCGGGAGCACGGCCGCGTCGCTGGCCGACGACGACCCGCGCACCCAGTCGATCCTGCTGCCGCCCAGCCAGCGGCAGGAGGCGCCCGAGGCCGGGACGACGCCGGCGGTCGACCCGCAGGCGTTCGGGCAGCAGCCCGAGCCCGGCCACCCGGCGACCGGTCCGATCGCCGCCCAGCCCTCGACCGGCACCCTCCCGTCCCAGCCCGACCACGGGGTGTCCGCACCGACGTACCAGCCCGCCTCCGAGGGCTCGCACCAGCCGAGCTCCCCCGGCCCGTACCAGCCGGACTCCACAGCGAGCTGGCAGTCCGGCGCGCAGCCGTCCTGGGACGCCGGGCAGCAGCCCTCCTACGACCCGGGTGCCCAGCAGGTCACCGGGCCGGTCGACTTCGTGCCGGGGTTCCCGCCCGGGCCCGGGCACCCGGCCGGGTCGACGACGGCCACGCCCCCTCCGGTCCCCGGGCCGTCGACCAGCCCCGGGTCGGCCCAGGGCACCCCGCCCAGGTCGCCGCTGGGCGCCGTCCGGCGCGCGGGCCGCGACCGCACCCTGCTGCTCGGCGCCGGCCTCGTCGCGGTCGCCCTGGTGCTGCTGGAGATCGGGCTCGCGCTGGACTTCGGGAACCGGTCGTTGTGGGACGTGGTGCCGACCTGGTCGGCGTTCGCCACCGTCGCCGTCCTGGTGGTGCTCGTGCCGTTCGTCGCCCGCCTCGCCGGCCGGGGGCTGTCCGCGGGGACGGCGTGGCGGATCGGCGCCGTCGGGCTGGCCGGCCTGGCCGCGTTCTGGGTACTGGTCGCCCTGCCGCTGGTCGCCAGTGACCGCGGCTTCTGGCTGACCGCCGCACTGGGCGCCGCGGGCGCGGCGTCGTGGCTGGCCCCGGGCCGCACCGAGTGAGCCGGAGCGGGGGCTGGCTCCTCGCTGCCGCCGGCTGTGCCGCGGCCGCGCTGGGGCTGCCCTGGTCCGGGCAGCTCGCCGGCGCGGCCCATCCCGCGCGGGTCGCCGTCGTCGTCGGCGTGCTGCTGGCGGTGGCCGGTTGGCGCAGCGGGCGCGATCGGCTGCTCGCCGCCGCCGTTGCCGTGGCCGGGGCAGGCGTGCTGCTCGGGGGTCTGGACCCCTCGCCCGGTCGGCTCGCGCTGGTCGTCGCGGTCGCGTGCCTGCTGCTCGGCTGTCGCGCGGCCGGACGACGACTGCTCCCCGCCGGGGGTCCCGCGGACTGAGCTCAGCGGCCGCCCTCGTGCACGCTGTGCCCGTCCGGGACGTCCGGGTGGCGGGCCTCCGGCGGGCGCGGGCGGTCCTGGGGATGGGCGCGGACGGCCAGCAGCGCCACGTCGTCCTCCACCGAGCCGGCCAGCTCGGCCAGCAGCCGGTCGCAGAGCTCGTCCAGCGACAGCGCCGCCCAGGCCCCCACCACCTCGACCAGCCACGCGGTGCCCTCGTCGAGCAGCGCGCCGCGGCGCTCGACGAGCCCATCGGTGTAGAAGAGCATTGTCGCGCCGGGGTCCAGCAGCTGGGCGTGGTCGCTGCGCTCCGCGTCCGCGTCCAGCCCCAGCAGCAGGTCCGGCTCCCGCTCGAGCAGCGTCACCACGCCGTCCTCGCCGATCAGCAGCGGCGGCGGGTGCCCGGCGTTGCACCAGCGGAGCAGCCGCCGGCCCGCGGCCTCCTCGGCCGGCCCCTGCTCGATCGTGGCCAGCACAGCGGTGGCCAGGGTGTCGACGGCCAGGTCACGCAGGGCCCGGTCCAGGGCGCCCAGCACGGCGGCCGGTGACCCGGTCATGCTGTGCGCCACCCCGCGCAGCACGTTGCGCACCTGCGCCATCGCCGCCGCCGCGTGCCGGTCGTGCCCGGTGACGTCACCGATGACCAGCGCCGTGCGGCCGTCGCCCAGCAGGAAGGCGTCGTACCAGTCGCCCCCGACCTGGGCCAGCGACGCCGCCGGCACGTAACGCACGGCGACCTCCAGGTGGTCCGGCTGCGCCGGCTCGGTCAGCAGGCTGCGCTGCAGCGCCTCCGCCATGCCCTGCACGATCGCGTGCTGGGCCCGCTCGGCGTCCCGGGCACGGATGCGCTCCAGCGCCTGCGCGCACTGGGCGGCCAGCGCCACCAGCAGCTCGAGCTCCCCCTCGTCCAGCGTGCGCGGCCGGTCCCAGCCGACGCTGAGCGAGCCGATCCGCCGGTCACCGCTCTCCAGCGGCACCGCCGCCCAGGCCTGCACCTCGACCTCCGCCATGAGCTCGGCCAGCTCCGGTGAGAACGCCGCGCTGGACGCGGGGTCGGGGAGCAGCACCCGCTTGCCGGTGCGGGCGGCCACACAGCCGGGATAGCCCGCGTCCAGCGACAGCAGGGTGTCCACGCCGGCATCGGCGGGCCCGAGGTCCTGGGTGAGCACCAGCCGCAGACCGTCCACCCCCTCGCACACCGCCACCGCGCCGCCGTAGGCGCCGAGGGCCACCAGGCCGCGATCGGTGACGACCCGGGCCAGCTCGTCGAGGGTGTCGGCCTCCCCGAGGGCGAGCGCGACGGCGGAGAGGGCGGCCAGTCGGCGGGCGGTGTCGGCCTCCGCCTGGCGTGCCGCGCGGAGCTCGCCGGCCCGGGCGAACAGGTCGCTCTCCACCTCCAGCACCCGCCGGCGCCACTTCTTGCCCTGCCCGCTGGGGTGTGCGGCGACAGCCTGCTGTCGCACGTAGTCGGTGATGTCCTCGGCCCGCTGGAGCACGTGGCAGCAGCGACCGTCGGCGTCCATGACCGGGACGCTGATCAAGCTCCAGAAGTGCTTGGTGTAGCCACCGGCGCCGTCGGGGATGTCGTACTCCTGCACCGGCATCGTGTGCGGCCGGCCGGTGTCCCGGGCGCGCTCCAGGGAGGCGCGGATCCGGCTGGCGCCGCCGTCGGGATCGGCACTGTTGGGGTTGCCCGGGAAGGCGTCGAACACCGGGCGGCCGATCAGGTCGGCCAGGTCCCGACCGGTGACGGCCAGGTAGGCGGCGTTCGCGTCGGCGATGACCAGGTCGGGGGTCAGCACCAGGTAGGGCGTGGGCATCGCCGCGAAGACCGCTGCGTGGTCCGGGTCGCGCGGTGGGGCGTGCTCCGGGACGGCGGGGACGTCCGGCGTCCCGCCGTGCGGACCCTCCCCCGCTGTGGTCACGACACCTCACGTCGCTCCCGGTCTGCTGCCTCGTTGCAGCGGGACCGCTCCGGCCGGACCCTACCGGCGGCGGGCGCCGGGAGGGAGGCTCGCTCAGCCCTGACCGTCCTCCTCGTCGCCGGTACCGCCACCGGTGCCGTCCTCGTCGTCCTGCCCGTCCCCGGAGCCGTCCCCGGAGCCGTCCCCGGAGCCGTCGCCCGAGCCGTCGCCGGACTCGTCGCCGGCGTCGTCGCCGGTTCCGCTGCCGTCGCCCTCATCGACCGCCCCGTCGCCCTCGGTGGGGTCGCCGGTGCCATCCGCGGGCTGCTCCACCGGGGTGGTGGGGGTCGCGGGCGTGGGGACCGGGACCGGCGCCGGTGCGCTGCTCGAGGGCGTCGCCGGCTGGGCGGTGTCCTGCGGGGTCTGCACCACGGCCACACCCGGACCCTCGGAGCTCTGCTGCGGGCTGCTCGTGGCCCGGGGCGCGACCGCATAGCTCACCAGGACCGACTGCCCGGCCTGCAGCCGCGCCGACAGCGGCGCCACGTCGACGACGGTGTCGGGTTCGGCGGCGTCCGTCTCGACCGGCTGCACCTCGACCACCAGGCCCATCGCCTCCAGCTGCGCCTGGACGGCGTCGACGGGGCGGCCGAGGTAGTCGGCGGGGTCCAGCTCCAGCGACTGCGGGGTCGCGGTGGCGGTGGCGGTGCCCGGCGCCTCGGCGGCCGCGGCCACCGTGGTCGGCGCGTCGGTCGGGTCGACGGCCTGCAGCACCAGGGCGGCCAGGCCGGCCCCCACGAGCAGCGCCACCAGCGGGACGAGCAGGCGACCGAAGCGCCCACCGGACACCGCCGCCGGGCGGCCCGGGTCGGTCGCCGGCGCGGCCCCGGCCAGCGCGGTCGCGTCGGGCAGGAGCCAGAAGCTCTGCGTGTCGGTGCGCTGCACCGGCGGCAGCTGACGGCCGGCGAGCACCTCGTCGATCGCCGCCACCATCGCCGCGCCGTCCGGGTAGCGCTGGGTGGGGTCCTTGACGATGGCCCGCTCGACCAGGGTGCGCACCCCGGCCGGCAGCTCCTCGGGCAGCGGGGCGGGCTGGTCCCGCAGGTGGCGCAGCGCGATGGTGACGGAGTTGTCGCCGTCGAACGCCCGCTGCCCGGTGAGGCACTCGTAGCCCACCATGCCCAGGGCGTAGACGTCGCTGGCCGGGGTCGCGTGGGCACCGGCTGCCTGCTCCGGGGACAGGTAGGAGGCGGTGCCGATCACCTGGCCGGTCTGGGTCAGCGGCACGCTGCCGGCCGACCAGGCGATCCCGAAGTCGGTGATCTTGACGGTGCCGTCCCAGCGGACCAGCACGTTGCCCGGCTTCACGTCACGGTGCACCATGCCCGCGGCGTGCGCGACGGCGAGGGCGGCAGCGGTCTGCCGGAGGACGTCGAGGGTCCGGTCCGGGGTGAGTGCGCCGTTGCGGGCCAGCAGGTTCGACAGCGACTCGCCCTCGACCAGCTCCATGACCAGGTAGGCCAGGTGCTCGCCGGAGCCGTCGATCGCCGGCTCCTCGCCGTAGTCGTAGACGGCGGCGATGTTGGGGTGGCTCAGGGCGGCGGCGTGCTGCGCCTCGGCGCGGAACCGGGCCAGGAAGAGCTCGTCACCGGTGTACTCGCTGCGCAGCACCTTGACCGCGACCGGGCGGCCGAGCAGCTCGTCGTCGGCGCGCCAGACCTGCCCCATCCCGCCCGCGGCCAGCAGGGTCTGCAGCTCGTAGCGGTTCCCGAGGCTCCTCCTCGTGGGCTCCACCACTGTGCGCCAACCCCTCGTCGTGCCTGCTCGTCCGGTACGGGGCCCCAGCCGGCCGGCGCTGGCGGGCTGGATCGCACCGCGAGAGGGATGCCCTCCACGGGCGTTCGTACACATGCGTGTGGACGGCGGGGACCACAGCCGCCAACGTCACGGTGTGACGGACTGTTCCCGCGCCAGCTGCACACCGGCCTCGACCAGCCAGCGGGCGGGCTCGGCCATCGCGCCGGCGACCGATCCGGCCAGGTCGGTGAGGGAGACGGCGCGGGCGACCGGGAGCTCCCCGGTGGCGTCGACCCGCCCGGCGACGACGGTCACCGGCACCCCGGCCGCACCGGCCCGCTCGACCAGGTCGCCCACCACCTTGCCGCGCAGCGACTGGGCGTCGAACTGCCCCTCCCCGGTGACCACCAGGGCCGCCCCGCGCAGCGCGTCGTCCAGCCCGGCGGCGGCCGCGACCGCCCGGGCACCGCTGACGAACTCCGCGCCCCAGCAGACCGCGAACCCGTAGGCCGTCCCGCCGGCGGCGCCGGCCCCGGGCGCCTCACGGTCGCCGCCCAGCAGGTCGGCCAGCCGGGCCAGGGCGGCGTCGAGCTCGGCCACCTGCGGAGGCGAGGCGCCCTTCTGCGGCCCGAACTGGCCGGCCGCGCCGAGCGGGCCGAGCAGGGGTGCGGTGACGTCGACCAGGCACTGCACGCCGCCGGGCGGGGGCGGGGTGAGGCCGGTGAGGTCCACCCGCGCCAGCCGGGCCAGGGCGGCACCCCCGGGCGGCAGCTCGGCACCGTCGGCGTCCAGGAAGCGGGCGCCCAGGGCGGCGAGCGCACCGGTGCCGCCGTCGGTGGTGGCCGAGCCGCCGAGGGTGAGCATCACCCGGTGCACCGCCGGGTCGGTGACGACGGCGGCGAGCAGCTGGCCCAGCCCGCGGGTCGTGGCGCCCAGCGGGTCGCGCTGCTGCATCAGCGGCAGCCCGGCGGCGCGGGCCATCTCCACCACGGCGGTGCCGTCGGGCAGCAGCAGCCAGGCGGCGTCGACCGGGCGGCCGTCCGGGCCGGTGACCGCGGCGGTGCGCCAGCAGGCCGCGGGGAGGTCGTGCCCGAGGGCCTCCAGGGTGCCCTCCCCGCCGTCGGCCAGCGGGAGGGTGAGCACCTCGTCGTCCGGGCGCACCCGGCGCCAGCCCGTGGCCAGCGCGTCGGCGGCGGCCGTGGCGTCCAGGGTGCCCTTGAAGGAGTCGGGGGCGATGACCACCCGCAGCGTTCCGTCGGCGTCGTTGCCCATGGGCCCGACCCTAGGGGCCGGCCGAACAGCGTCGTCAGCCGGAACGCGCGGGGCGGGCGACGGCGACCAGCAGCGAACCGGCCAGCGTGACGACGGCGCCGGCCAGCGCGGCCCGGTCCCAGCCGGCCAGCAGCTGCTCCGGGGTGCCGGTGCCGACGACGAGGACGACCAGCGTGACGCCGACCGCGGCCCCCAGGTAGCGGGCGGTGTTGTTCGCCCCGCTGCCCATCGCCGCCTTCGCCGGCGGCACGTGGGCCACCGCCTCCCGGCCCAGCGCCGCGTTCACCGCCCCGTAGCCGACCCCGAGGACGACGAGCCCCGGCAGCAGGCGCGCCCCGGAGGCACCCTCGCCGAGCACCGCGTAGGCAGCCAGCCCGACGGCGCTGACCGCGAGGCCCAGGGCCAGCAGCACCCGGCCGTCCAGCCCCGGCACCAGCCGGACGGCGAGGGCGGTGACGGTGCTGACCGCCGACCAGACGAGCACCAGCAACGTGGCGGTGAGCAGGCTGTCGCCGAGCCCTCGCTGCAGCACGGTGGGCAGGTAGGAGCTGAGCCCGACGACGGTCGCGCCGGTGGTGAAGGCGCCGACGGTGGCGGCCAGGAAGCCGGGGATGCGGAACAGCCGCAGGTCGATCATCGGCCCCGCCTGCCGCAGCTCCGCGGGCACGAAGGCGGCGAGCAGGACGACGCCCAGGCCCAGCAGGACGACGACCGAGGGCTGACCCCAGCCGCCGCGGGACTGCACCAGCCCGGCCAGCAGCGCGCTCATCCCGCCGGCCAGCAGGACGATCCCGGCGACGTCGACGCTCCGGTCGGCCCGGCCGCCGGACTCCTCCAGCACCAGCCGGCCGGCCACCGCGAGCGCGACCGCGGCGACGGCGGTGACCACGTACGTCGTCCGCCAGCCGTCGCCGGTGTCCAGGACGACGGTGAGGACGCCGCCGATCCCGGTGCCCGCCCCGACGCTGGCGCCCCACACCGCGGCGGCGCGCGAGCGGGCCGGGCCCGCCGGGAAGACGTGCCCGATCAGGCCCAGCGCGCAGGCCAGCACGGCGGCGCCGCCGACTCCCTGCGCCAGCCGGCCACCGACGAAGACCGCCGGCGACCCGGCGGCCGCGACGACGGCCGCCCCGAGGCCGAGCAGCACCAGGCCGCCGCTGAACACCCGCCGTCGGCCCAGGTCGTCGGCGAGCACGCCGGCGGTGAGCAGGGCGGCGGCCAGCCCGACGCTCATCGAGCTCAGCAGCCAGGCCTGCGCCCCCGGTCCGGCGTCCAGCGCGGCCGTGGTGCGCACCCCGGTGGCCAGCGGGGTGACGAAGGTGATGAGGACCAACAGCGTGGCCACCGAGGCCATCAGCAGGGTGCGGGCCTGCTCCCGGGTGGCGCGGACGGCCGGCGCCTGCACCGCGGTCACGACAGCCGTTCCAGCACGGTGGCGTTGGCCATGCCGCCGCCCTCGCACATCGTCTGCAGCGCGTACCGGGCGCCGCGTTCGGCCATCGCGTCGACCAGCGTGGTCATCAGCCGGGCGCCGCTGGCGCCCAGCGGGTGGCCCAGCGCGATGGCGCCGCCGTGCACGTTCGTGCGGGCGGGGTCGGCACCGGTCTCGGCGAGCCAGGCCAGGACGACGGAGGCGAACGCCTCGTTGACCTCGAACAGGTCGATGTCGGCCAGCTCCAGGCCCGCCCGCTGCAGCACCCTCGCCGTCGCCGGGATGATCCCGGTGAGCATGTACAGCGGGTCGTCGCCGGTCACGGCGAACGAGTGCAGCCGGGCCTTCGGGGTGAGGCCGAGCTCACGGGCCCGCTCGCTGGTGGTGATGAGCAGGGCGGCGCTGCCGTCGTTGACCGGGCTGCTGTTGCCGGCGGTCACCTTCCAGTCGATCTCCGGGAACCGCTGGAGCAACGAGTCGTCACGGAAGGCGGGCCGGAGGCCGGCCAGCACGTCTGCCGTGGTCCCCGGCCGCACCGACTCGTCCCGGTCGACCAGGGTCACGCTGCCGTCGGCCTGCGGCACCTTGACCGGGGCGAGCTGGCGGTCGAACAGTCCCTCGGCTGCGGCCCGGGCGGCCCGGGTGTGGCTGCGGACGGCGAACTCGTCCAGCCGCTCCCGGGAGAGGCCCCACCGCGCCGCGATGAGCTCGGCGCTGATGCCCTGCGGCACCAGGCCCTCGGGGTAGCGGGCCCGGAAGGCGCTGCCCTTGGTGTCGTCGTCCGGCCCGAACGCCGACCACATCGGCACCTGGCTCATCGACTCCACACCGCAGGCGACGACGACGTCGTAGGCCCCGGCGATCACCCCCTGGGCGGCGAAGTGGACGGCCTGCTGGCTGCTGCCGCACTGCCGGTCGACGGTGGTGGCCGGCACCGACTCGGGGTAGCCGGCGGCCAGGACGGCGCTGCGGGTGGTGTTCTGCGCCTGCTCGTGCACCTGGGAGACCGTGCCGCCGATGACGTCGTCGACCAGCGCGGGGTCGATGCCGGTGCGCTCGACGAGGGCGCGCAGGGAGTGGGCGAGCAGGTCGACCGGGTGCACCCCGGACAGCGCCCCGCCGGGCTTGCCCCTCCCCACCGGCGTCCGGACGGCTTCGACGATGACGGCGTCTCGCATGAGGAGTCCCCTGACCGAGTCGGTTCGATTCTCCAACTGACGGGCCGAACGCTAGCGCGCGTCGGTTTGACATGCAAACCTTGAGCCGTGCCCATCGTGTCGGAGCTGCCCGGACGCTTCTGCTCGATCGCCGCCGCCCTGGAGGTGGTGGGCGACCGCTGGTCGCTGCTCGCCATCCGGGAGGTCTCGCTCGGCCACCACCGGTTCGGCGAGATCCTCGAGGGCACCGGCGCGCCCCGCGACCGGCTGGCCGCCCGATTGAAGGCGCTGGTCGAGGCGGAGGTGCTGGAGCGGCGGCAGTACTCCGACGCGCCGCCGCGCTCCGACTACCACCTCACGCGGGCCGGCAAGGACCTGCTGCCGGTGCTGCGCTCCCTGATGGCGTGGGGCGACCGCTGGGCGGTCGAGACCCCGCCGGTGACGCTGCTGCACCACGACCACGAACTGCAGGCCACCACCGTCTGCGGGGCGTGCGGGGAGCGGGTGCACGGTGACGCGGTGCACCGCCGGGTCAACACCCCCGCCGGCTGACCCGCACCGGCATGCGCCGGGCCACCGGTTCCGGCCGCTGCCGCACGGGTGCCGGGGTCGGGCTGGTGCCGGAACGCGCGACCGCCCAGCACTGAGCGGTCAGGAGAGGAGCGCGCGGCCCCACCAGTCGTCGTCCCCGGTGACCCCGGGCGGGCAGGCGAACACCGCCGACGAGGTGTGCTGGACGTACTCGTTCATCGCGTCCAGCCGCAGGTTCCGCTGCACCTGGGTGAACCCGGTCTCCGGGTCGCGCTGGTAGGCGATGAA
>Ga0210040_10008415_pt1 | contig 12254 bp, 8 predicted proteins | sample CryGeyCG12114_NA_FD_185462 | JGI IMG/M metagenome (GOLD analysis project Ga0210040, IMG submission 185462) | Groundwater microbial communities from aquifer - Crystal Geyser CG19_WC_8/21/14_NA (SPAdes) (version 2) | ecosystem: Environmental > Aquatic > Deep subsurface > Groundwater | place: USA... | reverse complement strand
AATAAACAAATCCCTTCAAGTGTTCAAGAATTCTCCAGTTCAAAAGAAGAAGAACAAAACATGCCCAACGAACTTGAATTTTGCCTCCTACAAAATTAAACCATAGCAGGACATGCAAACAATTACGAATATAATTTACACAGAGAAAGCAAAGATTGGCATTTCTGATAACACATTTAGCAAAATTATCATTACAAAGGCGGCTAGTGCGTTTCGTTTATAAGCTCGTTTATTATTCAAAAGTATAACATTGTTAGGCATGGAGAAAATAATTGCATTACCGTTTTCTCTCTATATTACAATCCTACATCAAATAACTTTAGTAAATAAGGCCGATAGTTTATCAGCAACCGTATATGTTTGATAAATTTTTAAAAATCTTCGCAAAAACATAAAACAGGACCTAAAAAACAAAAAATTATGCACAACTCTATTCAAACATCTTACTTTCCAAGGAACAAAAATTAAAAAAAGCTTGTTCTTTTTATTCTCACTCTGACAAATCAAACAAAAGAGAGCCCAATTCATCTTAAAAACTCATCTCAGAAAGAAATAACTGACTGACTGACGAAAAACTTACAATTCTAACCGACAACTTGGTTTATATCGCGAGTTGAAGTCAGAAACCCAAATTTCTCGGGCATAAAAATTTGTCTTCCCTATTCAAAGGCAGGAATGGGAAAAACCTCTTGTCATATATCGCTGGAACACAATGAGAGCCCAACAATAGCCCAAGAAGTAGGAAAGAGAAACCCTCAAGATTTATTTTGATGCCATTAGTGTACACTATAAGAAACATAATGGCATCTCATACTCACTTTGTACACGTACACCACAGAATTCGCACAATGGGCACTGTACAGCACAAGTGATTAACTGTGTACTTGGCTCTATAGTCAGAGTGACACGCCACAGTATAGATCGACAAGCTTATTTTTTACTATATTATCGCTCCCGATGCGTACTGCACCATACTAGTGTATACTACCAACTAGTTCAAACTACGCATACTATATATAAAGATGGTATAATGCTCCCATGCATTCACTTTATACTCTCCACTGTAACTAGTGAACCTTTCATGCACGCACAAATAAATGCTGCGTACGCTTTTGGGAAAGTCAAGAGAAAATTCACTTTCTCTCGCACTCCAGCATAATACATGTGGCTGTTGATCCAAAAATCGATTTTGGGTACACGTGTCTGTCTTTCTCTCTCTCTCCTCTTGTCTACAATCCATATATCGGAGTGAGTGCTCTCTCACTTTCTCAAGCCCTGGGCTTCACTTCCTTTTCATCATTCATGACTCCTTCGTATCAAGCATACTATGAAAAAGCGTATTCCTTTGACGCTTAAATCGTTTATTTAGTTACCACACACATATCATCATCAGTATTGAGATCATATGTATGTTGTTGTGTGCCATTCATGATGTTAGTTTGATCATCAAATCTTCAAACACGAGATATGGTTATATGCGATTGTAAGCTTTTATTACAATGGAAGGATGTAAAGTGAGGCATGGAATGAGCTTGATATCACTGCAAGGTTTTTTTTTACATTTTTTTGGAACGCAATAAATTTTCTAAAAGTTTACACTTTGGGGGCTCTGGTATGAAGTAATTTATGAGCATTGTTGAAGAAGCATCAGTAGTCTATTAGTATAGTATTATGCAGAAAGCGGATATTGTGTATTGGAGTTAGTAAATTGTATTTTATTAGACTGATACTTTTTTGTCTAACATTGTTGAAAAATGAGAAATGTTACAAAAAATAAATAAATAGGTTTGTATACACATGTTGATAGAGTGAAAGCACTGATAATGGTGTGAAAATTTTTATGCAACTATGTAATAATAGTAACATGTACTTCAGGGCAGGGAAAATTCGTGCAAATATATTTATGCAAATATATTTGCATATTTGTGTAAATAATCTTTATAAATAAACTTTTTATGCAATTAATTTTAAGCTACAGCTTTTTCTGACATTCTCGCCATGTGTATGTATGATAATATGTATGCGAAGTTTACGAAACACAATTTTGAGGCCCAGTAACTTCTCCCTGTCTACATAAGTTTCCCTTTGAATTCCCCAGTAACAATGCTTAAGTTGCCTGTGGATCATAATAATAATGAAACTAATGAGCACATGTCATTAAGCCCTCCTTACTTTTGTGTCTGATAGTGCACAAGAGCTCTAGAAACGTCCAATAATGTAAATAGCACTTGATTTCACAAAAAAACTAGCGGATTCCAAGTACTTATTCAGTTTCAATTGTCATTGTAATGTTTCATAAAGAGAAGAGCTTGTTGTAGCAATAAAAAGTCGTGCAACTCATCCAACTAATTAGTTACAACTGACAACTATAGAAACAGCTATAGCTGTTGCAATACAAATTATACGCCTTACGATTTTAAATGTTCTAATACTCTGTCACAAAAACTCTCTACCCAGCTAGGTCCCTAGTACTATTAAAAAGGTTAACTTTGTCCATTGACAGTAACCCTTTGAATAATTTAATCCTCACTCCCATCATAGTATTTACAAAATAAAGCAACAATAGTTTTCTCCTAGTTTGTTTACCCATTAACAATAACCAAATTCTTTTGTTGGCTGTAAATATTCACCTGAAAGCAGTACAAATATTCTCCAATCCAAATATATCACTGATGGGCACCAACTTTTCCTAGTTCATACTCGATCCATGTATAGTAAAGTAGAAGCCCATCAACTTTTAGTCATTACATTATTATTGGCTTGCTCATTCTTGTTGCAAATAACACTGTACTGCTCTACAAGCTATAGGAGGTGCTACTCTCAAAAGTAAAAACGTGTCATCGCTTATTTCTTTCACTTCACATACGAAATAAGTGCTTCAAAGTAAGTTAGTAGTGTAAACTACTACGCATTTTCTGCAAAAGTAGGTAGGCAGTCGTCACACCTTGGTTGTAGCTTTAACATGGTTACTTTGCAATATTGCATACATTCAACAATAACAATGTATAGGATAATATTCATCATGCTTTCGTGACCATTACTGTTACCACCGAGATGAAAAAAAAATCTATATAAAGTAGTAGTGCAGCGAGAGGGAGTAACAGCGCATAATAAGAACCGTTAGAATAGTACTAGAGGGAGAAAAAAATATGCACACATCAGTTACCATGTTGTAGTGTAGTGTTATAGTTAGTTAGTATGACTTTGTTAGAAAGGTTTTGCACACAAGATTTAATGAAGACGGCACTCTTGCTCAAGTACATGGTCATGGCCCAATACTTTGTGTGTGTGGCACACACAGTGTGATTTGTGTGTACATCCAAGTAACCTACCTGTGAGCACAAACTGCGTTTTACTTTGACTTGGTTTCTTTTCCTATCAAAAGAAAAGGGAGTCGGTCACAAAGCCTGTAGCCCCGTTCTTATCGTGTATCAGCAGTTTGTGTACACTTGGTTGGTACAGAGAACTGTACTTTTTCTAATACCGTACGGACAGATTTCAATGTTACGGCACAAATGAATGTAAACAAACAGATTTCCCAATGTTGTTCCATTTCAATTGCAACTATGAGGAGAAAATCAAGGAAAAAATCGTTATAAATTCAACTACTAACTGACTTAGTCAGTACACAGATTTTCATACTAAGATGTCCTATTTTGGAATCTAGGAACTTATGGGAAGTTTCACCTTCATAATACGCTTTGTATTTTTTTAAATTGAAAATGAAGGAAAATCTATTCAATGGAAGGGTTTAATAATTAAATTCCTCTAGTGCACCCATAACCTTAGTTCATACTGTAATTCGATTTGCGTTGGAGCTTACCCCGCGTAGAGAACATAATAGTTCACACAACACCTGTTGTATGTGTTGGACGCTTGTTAGCAGTGTAATCAGTGAAGTCCATTATTAAAATCAAAGTAGACATCGCACCTTTTTGCAACTATGATTTGTGACATTTGTGAGCAATGTAGCGGTCTACAATTAATGCATTGAGTACTCTCCCTATAAGCCCAATCCCGTTTGTTGTCACTCTAGGGCTTCGGCACTAACAGTCGAGTGGCGCCATGTACTCATCTTCTAAAAAAATTTCGACGTGCGTGCCTTGTTGAAATTTTTCCCCCCGTACGTGTACATTCGCCTATTAGTGCATGCAATGATTAACATGGGTGATTACTATGGATTCTTTTTATGCAGTGGCCACTCGTAAACTATAAACAATAACATTATTACACGTTCAACCATACGAGAAAATTACTTTTTTCATTTAACTATAGTTAGTTAGTAGTCAGTGTCATGTTCCCTCACTGGTTAGTTAGATAGTTAGTTAAGTTAGTTAGTTTGGCTCCACTCTGCCTCACGTGAATACTACTAACTGATGAATTTATTTACCATTTCCAAGGTGCGTCTTCTCTCCTTTTTGTTGTCTTTTTTGCAAACCTTTTATGTACTACTTTTTTTATCTCAAAGGGTGTGATGCACCATGTACAGGAACGGGAGCATTAATGATAGTACTGCTAGTGATAATGATCATAATAAGGAAGCCCATAATAATACACCCAGGTATAGACTGAAACTACATATGTCATTACAATTTAGAATCCTCCATTTGGTTGTCAAAAGGCGTGTCTTTACAGGGGAGAACTCTATTTCCTGTTGTAATTCATTGTCATAAAGTATTCAATTCGTTTCGTTAAAACCCGCAGGTTGAGGTGATAAATTCATCACTAAAAATTTCAGTCTGTATTTAGTTACTATTTTTATTTGGATCATTCTTATCACTAGTATTTGCTGATCATAAATTATCGTCTTGTGTGTTTGCTGTAATATGTATCTCTTCAGTTTTAGAATGGTATATGTTCCTGCAGAGAGGAAATGCAAAAGCATACAGAATGTGTGGCAAAAAACAGTTTGACCAATAATGTTTATAAACAAAGGTCATTTCGTATAGAATTTGACTTTTGACTTTGCCCGAGTGAGGTTCATTAAAAATGGAATCTAAAGGTTTCCATTGGAAAGACCCAAAAATGACTACCAGCATGCTTTTCCCATTTAATACTTTTTTATTCCTCACAAATTGGATACTTATGCACATTTTAGTCACGAAACACAACGGTTAATTTCTTACTGCGTAGTGCATTCATACAAATGTATACTTACTGCGTGCGTACTTACGTTTGCTACATGAGCTGAACGTAAACCCAAAAGTTCTCATCAGCATTTCCGAACGCAACAGTATGGTGCATACTACTGATCTCTCGTTCACACCATATGATCAGAGTGCGATGATAACAACATGTAGTAAGTAAATAAGTATGTACTATTTAGCAAAAGATGCACTTATTCATCATCATAGATCACAAACCTGTACGCTGATTGTCTCAGAGTACTCTTTTTTTTATTGCACAGTTGCAATAAATTTTTACAAGCCCCTTAAATCCTATTTTGTACTCACCTGTTTACACACTAACTAACTAGCTAACTAGTCCATCAAGTTTTACTCACGTGCGCATTATGAAATTGTATTTTCCCTCACAAGAAAAGCAACTTTAATAATATCTTTTAAAATGTGCAACAAGGCAACTAACAAATTATTGCATCCAATTAGCATTTGTAAGACTTGATTATCAATTGGCAATGTCTTTGGCAAGTTTCTCTTGACAATCCAATCCACTATATTCTAACTCAGCTCACTTACCTGCACTAACTAACTCATAACTACACTGTGCTATTATTTACATTGTGAGCAAGATGTATGCGTTCAAGCTGTAAAGATAAGAACCAGCTAACTATATTTTTCTTAATTAGAGGAGGCAAGGATGATTGTGTAAATCTCAATTAAGGACTACTTGCACCAGTCTTGTGTGTGAGCAAAATATAGCTTTTTTTCTTTGAACTATATGGTGGCCCAGTGCAAATACGACAAGAAAAGGATGCCTTTTTATTGTACACACCTTTCACTCACTCACACATATTAATAATAAACTGGAGAAGACTACAGCGGAGTCAGTATTGTGAGCACTCTAACTAAATGTAATAACACAATTCATTGAATATCAAAGGATTCTTTTCCTCAACTCATTTCATTGCTAGGGAGTGACAACTTGACATGCCTGAGCATTGCAGTTAGAAAGCTTTATGAAAGTCATTAGCATCTGAGAGGGATCTCTTTTGTCTTTTCTGTGAGATTCTTTGGAAGGACTGTCATTTTCAGGGAAATTTTTGTGTTGACTCCAGTCCCAGGGTAGAAAAGCGCTCAGATGCTCAGAGCCTCTTTTTATGTAGTAAGACAAGTCGTCTTGTTAATGTCCTACTGGTTTTTGCCAGCTCCATAGTGCAATGGAAGAGGCTTCTTTATGATTGTTCCACACAAAGCTGAGCACAACAACAAACTGCACTTAATTGATCTTACAGAAAGATCTGCTAGCTTCAGTGGGCTTGCCATATGGCATTTATGAGAACGTAAAGAGCATACTAAATGATTGTACAGCTGCATCAATAGTTTCCCTTTTAGTGGCGTTTAAGTTGTAAAAAAAATCCTCGTTGGTCCCATTAAAATGGAGTTGAGCAAAAAATTTCAATCATCCAGAACCGTAAAAAAAGTACTTGCATTTTTTCCCAATAGTATTGACTTTGCACGGAGAGTCAATAAATGGGACTGCCTAACATTCAAATGTCAACAGCCAGCCATCTCGTTTACATAATACTTGAGTTTGAAGTAAGTGGCTTTTCTAAACAGAACTTATTCAATTCTACCATGGTTGAGGTGGAAATTACTTTAATAAAAATATCGTACAAGTATTAGTATCTAGTAACGCGTTTAAAAAATTAAACGGTATACGGCAGGTCATAAGATCTCTTTTGTTTGCGTAATGTTGAGGAGAGGCCTTTGATTACTGTGAGTGAGGCCTCTGGGTTTTTTGTAAATGCCCACAGACGGCATATGCTAGAGCAATTTTTGCAGGAGTTTGAACTGATGTCGTATATAATTTTATTTGCTTTGTTTCACTGACGAACTGGCTTGGAGAATCTAATTTAATTTTTCATTTAAGTATATATCTGTACAGTTGCTAAAAACGGATTCGTCAAACACACACGCGCTGAAAATATTGAGCAAGAGTTACAAGTAGCAACCATGAACTTCAAACTGAACGCTTTAACCCAACCGTCGTTCATAATTAGTCTGCCTTTGACTGTAAGCAGTTTAAAAAAACCCAAATCTAATCCAAATAAGCTAAAAAAAATCTACAAAATCAAGCAATTCATTTTTTTTATTCTATCAAATGCAAACGGGGTTTTATTAGTAAAGCAATTCATTATTAAGCACAAATCCCAATACTATAAAGTAGATATTAAAATTTCTGTCATCTGTAACTAATAACTATCAACAAGTCAATAAACACAACCACAGAGTGAACCCATACCAAACCAAACCAACACATTATTAAAGCAAATAACCCATTTGTTTCTGGAACAGGGGCAGCAAGCAAACCAATTGAAAAATTCAGATCAATTAAACACCCAGTCAATAATCCTTGTACCCAGTCAACTCTGCAAACTCAAAACAATGAATGCTTTATATTTACTCTAGATTAGACAGGCACGTCAAATATGTGTCTAATAAAACCGTCATCTGTACACATAAGTTCTAGTTAGCAATAAATAAATCTCCCTCTACACATTGTACATTCCACACTCCCTTTGCTACCAAAACCAACCACGCGTTTTTTTCTGCCTTTGTATACTTTTACTCTTTCCTACTCCATCCAGTAGTAATGATGAATCGTGAGAAAATGAAAACCCAACAATCCACCAGTAACCAGCCAACTAACTAAGAAAGTGGAATCTCATTTTTTCAATCCTTTTTTTCCCACTCTCTCTTTTTCCAAACATGTTCTTCATTTACAATGCAAACACATATCCTTCCAGTTCAAGGAAATTCAGGTCTGGAACTTGCAAGTTAGTTAGTTACTTATTTAAGCATATCCCATCATCTGAATTCAACTGACTAACTAACTAACTAACTATTATAGTTAAAGCTACATCATAGGGAAAAAAGTACTGAGTAGTTATAGCTCGTTGCTCAATAGCTTTTAGCTGTACATAGTGTAACCAACCAGTGAGCTTCCTATATAATAATAAGTCAGCATGACTTGTATCATCATGAGGGAGCACAAAAAACTACTACTTCACTCTTGTATGTATAGCTAGTTAGTTAGTTAGGAGCCAAGAGCCGTTGAACAGCGTTACTCATCCAACTCCCCGTATTCTTGTATTATTCACTATGGGCTATGCGTGGAATGAGAATTTTGTGTCCCAACAACGATGAGAAGGGCGGGACACGTGGAAACTCACAGGGTTCAACAAACTCTGGAAACATAGCTTTTCGCGCCACGTGTGATCGTTTTTTGGGAGTTGCAGTGGCGTTCCCAATCCTCCGGTCCATCATGCTTGTTGGAACACAACGGGAGGAATCTATTTTCCAGGAATTTCTAGCTTCTTCCGTTTATTTGATTGTTACAACCAGGGAATACGTCGTAGTACATGTTCTACGAGAAGCATACAAAATATGCATAGCAATGTCTGTGACTTTGGGTATAGCAGCTGTGCAGAAAAGTTCCGAAGACACACTCATTGGTGCAGAGCTGGTGCCGAAGATGCTCTGATTGGTCTATTTTAAAATTAAACGCGCGTTTCGTATCTTACGTGTGTTAAAAAAGCAATCAGACAAAATTTTATACGGCTTTGCCCTTCTATAAACAGCTACGATGATTCGTTTTCTATGGTAAAACCTTATTAAACACTTGAAACTCATATTCTGTAGGAAATCAGACCATGAAATTAGAATTTTTTGCGATTATGATTCCAAGTAGTTCAATACCGTCAATTTTCTCTTTCAAGTAATGCTTCAAATGAAACCGAATCCGCGAGGACAAATCTTGATGTGAACATAAATCACAAATCTCAACGGACAATGAATACATATGAAATCATAATAATAATAGTAATAGGAAACGAACTAATTCCGTTCTTGGAAATGGAGCCAAAGACGAATAATTCTCCTTTCATTAACTTTCATCAAAGACCTAATAACCGTAAAGGAAATCTTGCTCTATTCAATGAGGGGCGGCATTCAGTCAGTCAGAAACGGGAAATACATACTAAAAGAACTCTGTGTACCAAATATTAAGTATTCATCCGGGCGTCCTATTCTTTTGAGCCCCTCTGGTAAAGACAGATACATGTTTGATATTTGCTTCCAGAAAATTTTGAAACTAATTTACTTGTAAACTAGATACAATTTTTCATCCGCAATGAAAATTTATAATCCTATGTTATCTTCTCACTAGTATGAGAATCTAGACACCATTTACTTACTATGTACATTCATTTAAAATCCTCCTTATTGAATTTCGAGCATGTTTCCACTAACCAGATGATTGATTTCTCTCTTAATCAATTGTAGGCAAAGGAAAAAAATATGGTCATACTACCGGGTTTAGGATTTTAATCCAGTTTTTTGACCCATACACTAATATTTAGACCGAAATTCGAGTTACCGACTCGTACACCAATTGTAAAGGCAACTTTTAGCCCATAGCAGAGGACAACCATAGTCTACAGTAGTATTACAACTGATCAAATATTCGTGACACGTCCTTTTACTGAGAGCCCAGTGAAAGCGGATATCACCCTATATGATATCATCCTTCCTTTCACGTATTTTCCCTTTTCTTCATTTTATTCCATCCAAGAAGAGTTACAAAGTAGCAACGCACTTTCCGCACTATACAATCCCTACCAGATATGAAAACTCGTGTCAAAAAGGAAAACTTTATTCGTTTCATACTAAACCAATGTGTACGGGAGCTGTCTACCTATACTACCTACAAAGCATCCGAATCAAATGTACACATTGTTAGTCCAGTAATATCATGGCTATGATGAAAAAACTTTAAATAGCACTATAGCATTGTCGTCACACCTATCATTGTAAAGCATATATGCAATACATGCATGCATGCCAACCTGTGTCCAAAAATAAGTTTTACAATGTGTCATGTAATAAGACCCTGGGAAACAAATAAATCCATCGTTGTAGTCAAAAACAATTGAAAAAGCTTTTGTAACTAACTAACTAACTAGCCAAACTAAAATTGCCTATTACAGAAACTAATCCCTTGTTGACCTGAAAACATCAGAATGATTTCAATTCACAAAAGAGAGATTTGTTTCATACTTATTCACCATTCGGCCACAGTAAAACGAAACCATCAACCTGCCCAATAACTAACTAAGAATAGAAACTTGCCAGAGAAAAGCAATCTGGAATATTTTTGCCTACTATCTCTCGTAGTATACACACAAACATGGGAGAAATGTCCAGTCCTTTGTTGTTCCTAATATGATTGTATCATCAGCCGTCCTTTTCTTCTCGTTCAATTTAGACGGGAACAATGGGAATGAAACGTAACCTTTGAGAAACTGGAAGAAAAGAAACTTTTTTCTTTTGCTCTTCTCCATCTTGGCAGTACATAAAAGAGGACTTGTCAGAGCCCTAGTAAAACGTTACAATCGGTAAATCGAAACGATCTACCAATTGTTATGGCTTGCATTGACAGCCCATACAAACAGATTGAGCTTGCCAAACCATACGTTTCACAGGATTCACAAGCCGTGGAAAAACAACAGTAGTTTTGGGAGGATGTATACACTTATGTACGTTTTAGACCAATAGGAAAAAAAGTGGAAAATTAGCCAAAATATCAAATAGTTCTTTCCGTATGGCCGAAACTTTAAAATATATGAACAGTGTAATCCCTATGTAACAAGTATATATTGCATTAAACTTAATGCACGACTTTAAATTCGAGAAAAGGTCTGGAGCCCAATAAAAGTGCGTTATTAACTAACAAGACACCATAGCATTGGGTATTAAAAGTGAGGGGTGTTCGGGAACGAATGCAATTGTATATAAAACGTGATGAGCACTCGTAATACAGTTCTCAATTTAAAGTGTGAAGGGGAGTCTCTTATTTCAAAGGTGAATCCTGTCAAACTTTATTCCAAAAAAGAATGCTCTCATCACTCACTTTCACCGAAAGAATGAAATTATATTTCTTCCTATACTTTTCAGTTCTTTTTTTTCCCTCTGGATTTAGATGGATTAATGAAAATCCTCTTCTCGAGGAAACACCGACTCCACAAAAACAATTTCATATTTTCATATTTCAATTAAAATCCCGTGCCACCACTAAATTCACGGATTTACCAACAATTTCATTATTACCTGGTGAAAACTGTGCATGAATGATTTCATTACATTTAGTAAGCAATATACTGTACTGTTCAGTACATCAAAGCTTGCCAATTTCGGCATATAACCCTGAAGCTGTATACAGCTTGTTAAGTTCGTTACAACGTACTATGAATATTTACATCACTTTTCTATTCTACAATCTAGCAATTCAGTCAGTTAGTTAGTTAGTTACAACCTATCAAACTTTTCGGAAATCGCATTGGGAAATGAATCCATCAATTACACCTGATCTCACTCTAAAACCCCTCATGTAGTATATGAGAGCACACGAAATTTCACGTTTCCGTTACGTATGGGAACCAAAATGGCTTCAGGTTACAACTAACTAGCAACTCCATCGATGATAGCCACTTACAGTGATTAAATCCAAAAGTTATATTGTCAAGGGGTGCTTATTTCGAAAATTTCAAGTGTTCCACCTAATGATTTTACATGCCTTTCATCAAATTACTAACTATAGATGCAAACTGACAAAGGAGCTGATTGGGCATGACACTATATAGCAACTAGTTACAGTTGATGCTGCTATAGTATGAATAATCTATAATTTTCTACCCTACAAGTCCTTGAGATTGGCTTATGCATAAGATACGCAAATATTATATTGTTTCCACTGTTAAATTACTTACTTGATCACAAACAAGAATTTGTCCCCTTGTCGTTCATAGCAAGTTCCTTTGTGCGCTATGGATTCCGTATCGATTGCAATGGGATGTGGAACTCCCAATTGAAACCACTGTCCTTGCCAAGCAGCCGGTAATTCACAGCTTCCTGAAATGAGAAAAAAAGTAACATTAGTTTCCTATACATACATAGAAAACAGATTTTAAATTCTGCTTTCAACTAACCACAAACTTTTAATTTCCTAAAAAAAATCCTATCCTCTTTTTTCTACCACACAGAAACAATCCGCTTATATATGACGTTGACATTCCA
>Ga0210040_10008414_pt1 | contig 12255 bp, 8 predicted proteins | sample CryGeyCG12114_NA_FD_185462 | JGI IMG/M metagenome (GOLD analysis project Ga0210040, IMG submission 185462) | Groundwater microbial communities from aquifer - Crystal Geyser CG19_WC_8/21/14_NA (SPAdes) (version 2) | ecosystem: Environmental > Aquatic > Deep subsurface > Groundwater | place: USA... | reverse complement strand
CGGATTGGCGGTCGGCTGTCCCGGCACCGAGATGCCGTACTCGACCTCGGTGCCCATGACCCGCCGCACGCTCATGACCCAACCCTAGAAGGACCCCGCTGCTTCCCGCGCCTGGCACGCTCGGCGCGGGCCCCTGCAGCGGGGCCGTCCAGTGACGTCACCGGCTACAGGTACTGGCCGGTGTTCGTGGCCGTGTCGATCGCGCGACCGGACTCGTTGCCCTTGCCGCTGATCAGCGTGCGGATGTAGACGATCCGCTCGCCCTTCTTGCCCGAGATCCGCGCCCAGTCATCGGGGTTGGTCGTGTTGGGCAGGTCCTCGTTCTCCTTGAACTCGTCAACGCACGCCTGCATCAGGTGGCCGACGCGCAAGCCCCCCACACCGGTCTCCAGCCGCTCCTTGATGGCCATCTTCTTGGCGCGGTCGACGATGTTCTGCAGCATGGCGCCGGAGTTGAAGTCCTTGAAGTACAGGACCTCCTTGTCACCGTTGGCGTAGGTGACCTCGAGGAAACGGTTCTCCTCGACCTCGGTGTACATGCGCTCCACCGTGCGCTGGATCATCCCGGCGATCGTCGCCTCGCGGCTACCGCCGTGCTCGGCCAGGTCGTCCGGGTTGAGCGGGAGCGTCGGCAGCAGGTACTTGCCGAAGATGTCCCGCGCCGCCTCGGCGTCCGGCCGCTCGATCTTGATCTTCACGTCGAGCCGGCCGGGCCGCAGGATCGCCGGGTCGATCATGTCCTCGCGGTTCGAGGCGCCGATGACGATGACGTTCTCCAGGCCCTCGACGCCGTCGATCTCGCTGAGCAGCTGCGGCACGATCGTCGACTCGACGTCCGAGGACACCCCGGACCCGCGCGTGCGGAAGATCGAGTCCATCTCGTCGAAGAACACGATGACCGGCGTGCCCTCGCTGGCCTTCTCGCGCGCCCGCTGGAAGACCAGGCGGATGTGCCGCTCGGTCTCGCCGACGTACTTGTTCAACAGCTCGGGGCCCTTGATGTTGAGGAAGAAGGACTTCCCCTGGCCCTCCCCCTTGAGCGCCGACACCTTCTTCGCCAGGGAGTTCGCGACCGCCTTGGCGATCAGCGTCTTGCCGCAGCCGGGCGGGCCGTACAGCAGGATCCCCTTCGGGGGCCGCAGCTGGTACTCGCGGAACAGGTCCGCGTGCAGGAAGGGCAGCTCGACGGCGTCGCGGATCTGCTCGATCTGCCGGGAGAGCCCGCCGATGTCGCCGTAGTCGATGTCGGGGACCTCCTCGAGGACGAGCTCCTCGACCTCGCTCTTGGGGATCCGCTCGTAGACGTAGCCCGACCGCGACTCCAGCAGCAGCGAGTCGCCCACCCGCAGCGGCTGGTCGGTGAGCGAGTCGGCGACGTAGACGACGCGCTCCTCGTCGGTGTGCCCGATGACCAGCGCCCGCTGCGTGACGCCGTCGACCGGCTCCAGCAGCTCCTTGAGCATGACGACGTCGCCGGCGCGCTCGAAGCCGCGTGCCTCGACGACGTTCATCGCCTCGTTGAGCATGACCTCCTGGCCGGGCCGCAGCTCCAGGCCCTCCACGTTCGGCGAGAGCGTCACCCGCAGCTTGCGGCCGCTGGTGAACACGTCCACCGAGCCGTCCTCGTGCCGCGCCAGGAAGACGCCGTAGCCGGACGGGGGCTGCCCCAGCCGGTCGACCTCCTCCTTGAGCGTCACCAGCTGCTCGCGGGCGTCGCGCAGCGTCGAGGACAGCTTGTCGTTGCGCTCGGACAGGAAGGCCGCGCGACCCTCCGCCTCGGCGATCCGCTCCTCCAGCGCCCTCGCCTGGCGGGGGCTGTCGGCGACCTTGCGGCGCAGCAGGCCGATCTCCTCCTCGAGGTAGGAGATCTGGGTCAGCAGCGCAGCGACGTCACGCTCACGTCGCGCCTTGAACTCGTCGGGACCGTCGATCGGACCTGGGCCCATCGCGCACCTCCGCAGTTTCGGGGGAGCCAGGACGCAAATCTATACACGCGGGACGACACTTCGCCGTGGGCTCGCACGAGGTCCCGTGGCGCCCCCGCCGGGGCTCAGATCTTCTGTGCCCGCCGCTGCCGGATCGGGGCCACCGCGCCCTCGGCGAGCCGCCGCGCGGTCACCAGGAAGGCGGTGTGGGCGACCATCCGGTGCTCCGGGCGGACGGCGAGACCCACCGCGTGCCAGGGGCGCAGGAGCGACTCCCAGGCGTGCGGCTCGGTCCAGACGCCCTGGGCCCGCAGCGCCTCGACGTAGGTCGACAGCTGCGTCGTCGTCGCCACGTACCCGACCAGGACGCCGCCGGGCCGCAGCGCGGCGGCCACCGTCGGCAGCACCGCCCAGGGCTCGAGCATGTCGAGGACCACCCGGTCGACGACCTCGTCGGCGGGGTGGGCGGCCAGGTCGCCCAGCCGCAGGCTCCAGTTCACCGGCACCTCGCCGAAGAACGCCCCGACGTTGCCCCGCGCGACGTCGAGGAAGTCCTCCCGCCGCTCGTAGCTGGTCAGGGAGCCCTCGGAACCCACCGCCCGCAGCAGCGAGCAGCTCAGCGCACCGGAGCCCGCGCCCGCCTCGAGGACGCGCATGCCCGGGCCGACGTCGCCGAAGCCCACGATCTGGGCGGCGTCCTTGGGGTAGATGACCTGCGCGCCGCGGGGCATCGACAGCACGTAGTCGGCCAGCAGCGGGCGCAGCGCCAGGTAGCCGGTGTTCGCGGTGGAGTGCACCACGGAGCCCTCGGGGGCACCGATCAGGTGGTCGTGCTCGATCGCGCCGCGGTGGGTGTGGAACTGCTTGCCCGGCTCCAGGACGACGGTGTGGTGCCGGCCCTTCGGGTCGGTCAGCTGGACGCGGTCGCCGGCGACGAACGCCCCCGGTACCGGCGCCGGGCGTTCGGCGGGTTCGCCTCCGAGGGCGTCGGGCGACTCCTCGTCGGCAGAAGGACCCTCCTGCCCCCCACCGCTCGCAGGCTCGCGGCGGGCCCCTGCAGGAGGGCCGCCGGTCTCCGCGCGGACGTCCTGATCGGGTTCGGGCTGGGTGTCCACGGGCGCCGAGCGTACGGAGGGGGCCGGTGGAACCCGTGTCCCCGGTGCGGCGCGGACACTCGGAACTGTCGGTGCCCCGACCTAACCTCGACCCATGACGGTGACGGTGGAGACGAACGCGACCCTCGCCCCGGCCCCCGCGCCCGCTGCGGAGCCGGCGCCCACGCCCGCGTCCGAACCGGCGCGGGCGCCCCGCCGTCCCTCGCTGTCCCCCAGCCGGGCGGCCGACTTCAAGACCTGCCCGCTGCTCTACCGCTTCCGCACGATCGACCGGCTGCCCGAGCGCAAGAGCCTGGCCGCGGTGCGCGGCACGCTGGTCCACTCGGTCCTGGAGCGCCTCTACGACCTCCCCGCCGCCGAGCGCACCGTCGAGGGCGCCCTGGAGCTGCTGGAGCCGGCCTGGGTGGAGCTGCGCGAGGAGCCCGGGGTCGCCGAGCTCTTCGAGGCCGCCCCGGGCGAGGGCGCGGAGACCGACGTGCACGCACCCGAGTCGTTGGAGGCGTGGCTGGTGTCGGCCGGGAAGCTGGTCGAGCGGTACTTCACCCTCGAGGACCCGCGCCGCATCGAGCCCGAGGGCCGAGAGGAGCTGGTCGAGGTCACCCTGCCCGACGGGCTGCTGCTGCGCGGCTTCGTCGACCGGATCGACGTGGCCCGCAACGGCGCGCTCCGGGTGGTCGACTACAAGACGGGCTCGATGCCGCGCGAGGCGTTCGAGAGCAAGGCCCTGTTCCAGATGAAGTTCTACGCGCTGGTGCTGTGGCGCACGCGCGGCGTGGTGGCCGCCCAGCTCAAGCTGATCTACCTCGGGGACGGCGACGCGCTGACCTACGCCCCCGACGAGCAGGAGCTGCTCCGCTTCGAGCGGACGCTGCTGGCGATCTGGGCGGCGATCGAGCGGGCGGTCAGCACCGGCGAATTCCGCCCGAACAAGACCCGGCTGTGCGGCTGGTGCGACCACCAGGCGGTCTGCCCGGCGTTCGGCGGCACTCCCCCGCCCTTCCCGACCGAGGCCGCCGCCGCGGCCGGATGGCCGACGCTGCCCATCGTCGAGCGCGACTGACCCGAACCTCAGCCCGCCCACCGGACGCCGTCATCGGTGCGGCCGGCGCGGACCGGCCGGACTCACCGGGCCGCGGTCTCCTGCGGCCCCCGGGCGGCGAGCACGTCGGCCAGCTCCGACAGCCCGATGCCGGCGAGGGAGTCGACCTGCACGAGCCCGGGCGCCGGCGGCACCGGCTGCAGCCCCGCCACGCCGATCACCGCGGCACCCGCGGCCAGCCCGGAGGTGACCCCGACCAGCGAGTCCTCGATCACGACGCACTCCTCCGGCGCGACGTCCAGCGCCGCCATGGCCTGCAGGTAGGGCGCCGGATCGGGCTTGCGCGCCGGCACCTCGTCGCCGCAGACCGTCACGCCGAACGGGCCACCGCCCGGGAACCCGGCCTCGATGTGCGCGATGACCAGGTCGGCCAGCCGGCGCGGCGTCGTCGTCACCAGGGCGGTGCGCAGGCCCGCCTCGTGGACGGCGGTCAGCAGCTCGTGCGCGCCGGGCAGCCAGATCAGCCGCTCGGTCATCATGCGGGCCACGGCGTCCATGACCTGGGAGACGTCGGCCTGCAGCTGCTCCTCGGTGCGGGTCACGCCGAGGTCGACGTACAGGATGCCCATGGCCACCCGCATGCTCGTGCCCACCGTCGCGGCGCGGGCCCCGGCCGACATCCGCCCGCCCAGCTGGCAGGCGAGGGCGAACATCGCCTCGCCCCAGTACTCCTCGGTCTCCACGAGGGTGCCGTCCATGTCGAACAGCACCGCCCGCAGGCCCACGGCCGTTCCAGGGTCCCCCGGCTCGCGCCCGCTCCCAGCCACGGTCAGAGTCTAGGGAGCGCCCCGATGGCACCGGGCGGGCACCGGGCCCACCCGGTCAGGCCGGCCGGGTGCCCGTCATGGTGGCGAAGGCGATGATGTTGTCCTCGTAGCTGCGCGCCCCGGAATCGAAGTCGCCGCCGCAGGTGATCAGGCGGAGCTGCGAGTCGGGGGTGTTGCCGTAGACCGTGATGGTCGGGAACTCGTCCTTGGGATGGCGCTCCACCCGGTCGACGGAGAAGACGGCGATAGTGCCGTCGGCACGGGCGACCTCGACCTCGTCGCCGGCCTGCAGCGCTCCGAGGTCGAAGAAGATGCCTGGTCCGTACTCGGCGGAGTCCACGTGACCGAGGATCACCGCGGGCCCGACCGCGCCGGGCGCGGGACCCCGCTGGTACCAGCCCGCCCGGTCGTCGGCCTCCAGCGGAGGCACCTCGACGGTGCCGTCGTCGTTGAGGTCCAAGCGCATCAGGTCGCTGGTGACGTCGATCGCCGGGATGCGCACCGACACGGGCGCGGCCACGGCCGGGGCCTCGGGGGCGGGCGTGCCGGGCTCGTCCGTCGCGGGGGCCGGAGGCGCGCTGGACGACGTCGTGGCCGGGGCCGAGGACCGGCTCGGATCGGCGGTCGCCCCGGCGGGCTGCGGCGCCTGCTGCTGCCCGGTGACCGCCACCACGATGGCGACGGCCGCCACGACGGCGAGAGCCACCGCCAGCGCGATCCACGTGCGGGGGCCCGGTCGGCGGTCGCTGCGCTCGGTCACGGGTGTCCTTCCGGAGGGTCGAACGGGAGATGCCCGGCCGCGCGGGAGGCGTGCTGCCTCCCGCGCGACCGGGCAGCCGGATCAGGCCTGGTCGGCCTGACGACGGCGGTAGGCCACGGCACCGGCCGCAGCCGCACCGACGGCGGCGAGGGCGCCGACGCCGATGGCGCCCTGGTTCTCGATGCCGGCCGTGCTACCTGCACCGGTCTCGGCACCACCGGAGGGCGCGGTGCCCATCTGAGCGGTCTGCAGACCACCACAGGCGGCCGGGGCGGTGGCCTCCATGGGCAGCGACGGGTCCAGGTCGCTCTTGATGTCGCCGTCGTAGGCGCCGCTGCCGTCCTTGTCGACACCGTGCAGCACGAGCACGGCGGTGCCGGCCTCGAACGCCTTGTGCACGTCGTCGGTGACCTCGAAGGTGCGGTTGTAGCTGATCGAGCCACCCTCGGCGGTCGGGAAGCGGTCGACGGCCAGGCCGCTCTCCGGGCTGGTGTCGCCGTCGAGCGTCAGCGACGTGCCGATGGCGCCGTAGTACTTCGCTGCCTCGGTGACGCTGACGAAGCCGTCCTTGTCGGCGTCGTCCTCGAGACCGTCCGAGGGGCAGGTGCCCTGGGCGCCGATGTGGAAGTGCTGGGCGTGCGGCGCGCCGGCGAGCAGCCCGGTCGCCTCGATCATGACGGTGGCGGTGTTGCCGTCCAGCGTGACCATGCCGGTGCCGGTGACGCCGGAGCCGTTCACGGACCCCAGGGAGGCCTGGTAGCTGGAGGCGCCTTCGTGGGCCGAGGCCGTGGACATGGCCAGCAGCGGGAATGCCGCGGCGGCGATGGCGATGGTCGGGAGTGCGAATGCCTTGCGCATGTTGTGCTCCTCTGATCGGAGTGGTGCCAGGGCGTCGGCTGTGCACCGCTCGCCCGTGGTGCCGGCGGGGCGCATCGGTGCGCCTGCCGTCGATCCGGTCGGATGACCCCGGTCAGCGGGGAAGAAGTCGGTGGGAAGATCCCTGCCGCCGCGCTGTCCGTGTGGTGTTCGACACGGAGGGACAGATCGGTTCACCCGCTCCGCGAGAAAATCTCCCGCCGGTCTGACGAGTTCTGGTCCGACGCCAACCGGATCGCGGGTCGGCGACGAATACCGGCCATGACTGCTCCGCGTGGCACGTCCGTGGCATGGGTCCCGCGTCGGGCGGTGACGGCGCTGGCCGCCGTCGTCGGAGCCGCCGCGCTGGTGCTGGGTGCCGCGGCGCCCGCGATCGCCCACGACGGCCTCGTGGGCAGCAGCCCGGCGGACGGTGCCGCCGTGACGGGAGCGCCCGACGCGGTGGAGCTGGACTTCACCGGCGAGCCGCTGCCGCTCGGCACGCTCGTGACGGTCACCGGCCCCGACGGCGCCGACGTGTCGTCCGGGGACGCCGACATCAGCGGGACGACGGTGACGCAGGCCGTCGCCCCGGACGCGCCCCCGGGGGCGTACCGCGTCGCGTGGCGCAGCACCTCCTCCGACGGGCACGCCCTGTCGGGCACCTTCGACTTCACCGTGACCGCGACGGGCGAGGCGCCGGCAACGGGCGCCGGGACCTCGCCGGCCACGGCGGCGGCCGCCGCCACCACGACAGCGCCGGACCCGGGGATCGCCCCGGTATGGCTCGCGGCGGCGGCCGTCGTCCTCGTCGGGCTCGGTGCGCTCCTCGTGACCCGGCTGCGGCGACGCGGATGAGCACCGCAGCGCCGGCGGTCCTGGCCCCGCCCACGTCCCCGGCGCACGGCCGGCAGCCCTCAGCGGCAGGGCGCGGGCGGTACGTGGCCGCAGCCCTCCTCACCGCCGCCGGCCTGGGCGCCCTGCTGTTCTGGGCGCTGGCGGTCGGCGCCGGCGAGCGGGCCCTCGACACGACCGGGCTGCCGGCCGCCGGCCGACTCGTGGAGTGGGGGCTCCCGGTCGCCACGCTGACCGGCCGGGTCGCCGCCGTGGGCACGGTCGGCACGCTGCTGTTCGCCGCCGTCCTGCTGCCCGGCCGCGGCGGGATGCCGGCGCCCGAGTCGCGGCGGGCGCTGCGGGCGACGACTGCCTGGGCGCTGGCCTGGGCCGCAGCCATGGCACTCGGCGCGCTCCTCACCCTCAGCCGGCTGGTGGGCACGGCTCCCACGGAGCTGTCCTGGGCGTCGCTCCGGGTGTTCGTCGAGGACACCGGCGCCGGGCGCGCGGCCCTGCTGGGAGTGGCGCTCGCGTCAGTCGTCGCGATCGCCGCATCGCGGGTCACCGCGGCCGGCGCCCGCATCCTGCTCGCGGCAGCGCTCACGGCCCTGGTGCTCCCGGTGGTGCTCAGCGGCCACTCCTCGGCGGCCCAGGACCACCTCGCCGCTGTCACGACCCTCGGCGTCCACGTCGTCGCCGCGACCGTCTGGATCGGGGGGCTGCTCGCCCTGCTGGTCCACGGACGACGTGACGCGGCCCTGGCGGACGCCGCGCCCAGGTACAGCCGGCTGGCCCTGGCCGCCTTCCTGGCGACCGCGGTCTCCGGCGTCCTCGCCGCCTGGCTGGTGCTCGGTGGCAGCGGTGCGGTCCTGGCCGCGCTCGGTACCGGCTACGGCGCCCTGCTCGTCGCCAAGACCGCGGGCCTGGCCCTGCTCGGCCTCCTCGGCTGGCTGCACCGCCGTCGCGCCCTCCCCCTGCTGCGGGCCGGAGCTGCCGGTGGCTTCCGCCGGTTGGCCGCAGGCGAGGTGGCCCTCATGCTGGCGACGGTGACCCTGGCGGTCGCGCTCGCGGCGTCCCCTCCCCCGGCGGACGGCGCACCCGCCGGCTCGGCCGCCGCGCCGGTCGCCACTCCCGGACCGGCCGACGGGGCGGCGGTGGACCCCATGGCCGGCCACGACCACGGCGAGCTGTCCGTCGGCGTCCTCGTCGACGACGAGCGCTTCCACGTCGCCGGCCCGGTCGTCGCGGGCTCCAGGGTGACCGTCTTCAACAGCGGTGACGCCGCGGTGACGCTGACCGCGGAGGACGGCTCGTTCGACCTCGCCGTCCCGTCCGGCTCGCTGACGACCTTCCAGGCGCCCCCGCGGCCGGGCGAGTACGCGTTCGCCAGCGACCACTCGGCGGCCTTCGCCGACGTGCTCGTCGTCGAGTGACCCGGCCGTCCCCGGAGCAGCGCCCCGGGGACGCGGGGTCCGCTACTCGTCCTCGGTGCGGTAGCCGAGGTTCGGCGAGAGCCACTTCTCCGCCTCGTCGACCGTCCACCCCTTGCGCCCGGCGTAGTCCTCGACCTGGTCGCGGCCGACCCGCCCCAGCAGGAAGTACTGCGACTGCGGGTGCGAGAAGTACAGCCCGCTGACCGCGGCGCCCGGCCACATGGCCATGCTCTCGGTCAGCTGGATGCCGGTGTGCGCCTCGACGTCGAGCAGCTCCCAGATCGTCTGCTTCTCCGTGTGCTCCGGGCAGGCCGGGTAGCCGGGTGCCGGGCGGATGCCGCGGTACTTCTCGCCGATCAGCCCCTCGGCGTCCAGGTGCTCGTCGGCCGCGTAGCCCCAGAACTCCTTGCGCACCCGCTCGTGCAGCCGCTCGGCGAACGCCTCCGCCAGCCGGTCGGCCAGCGCCTCCAGCATGATCGCGCTGTAGTCGTCGTTGTCCTTCTTGAACGCCGACACGCGGTCGGCCGAGCCCAGGCCGGCGGTGACCGCGAAGGCCCCGACGTAGTCGCGCGACCCGGTCTCCTTCGGGGCCACGAAGTCGGCCAGCGACTTGCGCGGGGACCCGTCCCTGCCCTCGGTCTGCTGCCGCAGCTGGTGCAGCACGGTGCGCACCTCGCCGCGCGACTCGTCGCTGTAGACCTCGATGTCGTCGCTGCCCACCTGGTTGGCCGGGAACAGCCCGAACACCCCCGCGGCGCGCAGCCACTTCTCCTCGACGATCCGGTCGAGCATCGCCTGCGCATCCTCGTAGAGCCGCCGGGCGGCCTCGCCGGTCGTCGGGTTGTGCAGGATGTCGGGGAACCGGCCGCGCATCTCCCACGCGTTGAAGAAGGGCTGCCAGTCGATGTAGCGACGCAGCTCCTCCAGCGGGTAGTCGGGCAGCGACTTCACGAACTGGGTGGCCCGGTCGTGCAGGTGGTCGCACCCCGGTCCGGAGCAGACGTCCTTGGCCTGCTGCAGCAGCATCCGCGGGCGCGGCGGGGCGTAGTCCGACCAGTCGACCGGAGTGGCGGCCTCCCGCGCCGCGGCGAGCGGCAGCAGCGAACGGCTGTCCTGCCGGGCCGCGTGCCGCTCCCGCAGCGTGGCGTACTCGGCGTCGGTGTCGGCCAGCAGCTTCGGCCGCTGCTCGTCCGACAGCAGGGCGGCCACCACCGGCACCGACCGGGAAGCGTCCTTCACCCAGATCACCGGGCCGGAGTACTTCTGCGCCACCTTGACCGCGGTGTGCGCGCGCGACGTCGTCGCCCCGCCGATCAGCAGCGGGATCGTGAAGCCCTGGCGCTCCATCTCCGAGGCCAGGTTCACCATCTCGTCCAGCGACGGCGTGATGAGCCCGGACAGGCCGATGACGTCGGCGCCCTCGGCCCTGGCGGCGTCCAGGATCTTCTGCGCCGGGACCATGACCCCGAGGTCGACGACGTCGTAGTTGTTGCACTGCAGGACGACGCCGACGATGTTCTTGCCGATGTCGTGCACGTCGCCCTTCACGGTGGCCATGACGACCTTGCCGTTGCTGCGCTCGACGTCGCCGGGCTGCTTCTCCGCCTCGATGTAGGGGATGAGGTGGGCCACGGCCTTCTTCATCACCCGCGCGGACTTGACCACCTGCGGCAGGAACATCTTGCCCGCGCCGAAGAGGTCGCCGACGACGTTCATGCCGTCCATGAGCGGGCCCTCGATGACCTCGATCGGCCGCCCACCGCGCTCGCTGATCAGCGCCCGCAGCTCCTCGGTGTCGTCCTCGACGAAGCCGTCGATGCCCTTCACCAGCGCGTGGGTGATCCGCTCCCCCACCGGCAGGCTGCGCCACTCCTCGGTGGCGACCTCCTTGACCGAGCCGTCCCCGGCGAAGTCGCCGGCGATCTCCAGCAGCCGCTCGGTGCTGTCGGGACGGCGGTTGAGGATCACGTCCTCGATCCGCTCGCGCAGCAGCGGCGGCACCTCGTCGTAGACCTCGAGGGCACCGGCGTTGACGATGCCCATGTCCATGCCCGCGGCGATGGCGTGGAAGAGGAACACCGCGTGGATGGCCTCGCGCACCGGGTTGTTGCCGCGGAAGGAGAACGAGACGTTCGAGACGCCGCCGGACACCAGCGCGCCGGGCAGGTTCTGCTTGATCCAGCGGGTGGCCTCGATGAAGTCGACGCCGTAGTCGGCGTGCTCCTCGATGCCCGTGGCGACGGCGAAGACGTTCGGGTCGAAGATGATGTCCTCGGCCGGGAAGCCCACCTGCTCGGTGAGGATGTCGTAGGCGCGCCGGCAGATCTGCTTGCGCCGCTCGAGGTCGTCGGCCTGGCCGTCCTCGTCGAAGGCCATGACGACGACCGCGGCGCCGTACTTGCGGCACAGCCGGGCCTCGCGGACGAACTTCTCCTCGCCCTCCTTGAGGGAGATCGAGTTGACGATCGACTTGCCCTGGACCGTCTTCAGGCCGGCCTCGATGACCTCCCACTTGGAGGAGTCGATCATCGTGGGCACGCGGCAGATGTCGGGCTCGGCGGCGATGAGCTTGGTGAAGCGGTCCATCGCCTCGACGCCGTCGATCATCCCCTCGTCCATGTTGACGTCGATGACCTGCGCGCCGGCCTCCACCTGCTGGCGGGCCACGGCCAGCGCCGCCGGGTAGTCGCCGGCCTTGATCAGGTTCCGGAAGCGGGCCGAGCCGGTGATGTTGGTGCGCTCGCCGACGTTGACGAACAGCGTCTCCTCGGTCACGGTCACCGGCTCCAGCCCGGACAGCCGCAGCGCCGGCCGCACGTCGACGGGCGTGCGCGGGGTCTTGCCGGCCACGTCGCGCGCGATGGCGGCGATGTGCGCCGGCGTGGTGCCGCAGCAGCCGCCGACGAGGTTGACGAAGCCGGCGTCGGCGAACTCGGCCACGATCGCGGCGGTCTCGTCGGGCGACTCGTCGTACTCGCCGAAGGCGTTGGGCAGGCCGGCGTTGGGATAGGCCGAGACGAAGGTGTCCGCCAGGCGCGAGATCTCGGCGATGTAGGGCCGCATCTCCTTGGCGCCGAGTGCGCAGTTGAGGCCCACCAGCAGCGGCTGCACGTGCCGCACCGAGTACCAGAACGCCTCGGTGACCTGCCCTGACAGCGTGCGCCCGGAGGCGTCGGTGATGGTGCCGGAGATCATGACCGGCCAGCGACGGCCGCGCTCCTCGAACAGCGTCTCCAGGGCGAAGATCGCCGCCTTGGCGTTGAGCGTGTCGAAGATCGTCTCGATCAGCAGCAGGTCCGAGCCGCCGTCGACCAGGCCGTTGGCCTGCTCGAGGTAGGCCTCCACCAGCTCGTCGAAGGTGACGTTCCGGGCGCCGGGGTCGTTGACGTCGGGCGAGATGGACGCGGTGCGGCTGGTCGGGCCGATGGCGCCGACGACGTAGCGCGGCTTGTCCGGGGTCCGGGCGG
>Ga0210040_10008413_pt1 | contig 12255 bp, 15 predicted proteins | sample CryGeyCG12114_NA_FD_185462 | JGI IMG/M metagenome (GOLD analysis project Ga0210040, IMG submission 185462) | Groundwater microbial communities from aquifer - Crystal Geyser CG19_WC_8/21/14_NA (SPAdes) (version 2) | ecosystem: Environmental > Aquatic > Deep subsurface > Groundwater | place: USA... | reverse complement strand
AAAGTAATTAAAACGTGTATGGATTATATACCCTAACGCAGTAATTGAACATTTTGTTCCTTGTAGGTCCTATATGTCCAGTTTATGTTAGTGTTCTAAATCTGGCATTACACAATGTTTATTACGCTCTGTGATGATCTTTTTACAACCTTCAATATAATGTTTACACAACCGCTCATCATCTCTTGACATGAACCTTATTATGATTGGCTTTTAAAACAGAGATTTTACGGCTCAACAGCTCCGTTTTGGTATGCAGCTAACAGTGAAAAAACGGGCTGGAAAATTTTTACCTAAAAATATGCTTAAAGTTGCAAATTAAAAGCCAAATATTTTCGAATTGTAGCAAGTTCGAAGTAAGATTTTTTTTCCCCGTGTAGCCTTCTCAGCTGCTTCAACCAGTATCTTCAAATGGAAAAGTCACAATTTTTAGCAATTTTAACCATTCGTTACTTAATTAAACCCGTGTCAGGTTTTAGTTAAAAATTTCATTCCGCCCCAAAATGCATAAAGAATTTAAAGCAGGATCAAAGACATTGTTTAACAACCTTATGACTTAAACTAATTGAGCCAGATTCTTATTTTATTACAAAATGTATTGTCAGGTGAGCAATTTTTGTTTATAATGACTTTCGCTTTCAAAGGGATATGAACTTGTTATAGTGCTTTAGAATACGAATAAGTCCATACTAAAAGATTTCTATAGGCCCACTGAGCCCAATGAACATAAGTGACTTATTTTTTTATACCATTCTCTATTGATTTTTAAGGTTTTTTTTAACGGATTCTTTTATTTTTGAGAAAAAAATCACGGGGTTAAGCGGTTTCATCGACTTAACTGGAGTCTGTTATTTATTAAGTTATGCGACTAATCAGCTTAGTTGTTTTAAAGGCACTCTCCGAGAAATGTTTATTTTCCGTTTTGTTAGGTTTTGAAAGTTTGTCTCAAAGAACTGTGGACTATTCGCAATTTAAATTGTTCCAACTCACCTGAGTATCATTAGTGACCATTGTAAGTTGATAGCCTGGCAAAATTTGCTTTCTATTGATATCATTGAGAGCCAAGTGGGCTGCAGTCATTTCACTGAATCCATGTTCCCTCGAGTTTCCACTACCATCATGATCACCACTTAATTCAAAAAGGGCTAATAATGTCAAAATTTTTCTGTCATTGTGTCCACCTACATCTATTTTCCAACTCTTTATGTAGTTTGCAGAACCTAACAGAGTAGAATCATTACTCACTTGAGAAAATACGAAAAAATGGGGAGAAAATGTCACTACGCCCCATATGAGCCAAATTTTGTCCACTGTATACTTCATTTGAGACTGCATTTTTAACGAAAAAGTTGGCTGATTATTAAAACTGAGTTAATGATTTTTTCAAACTTTATTTTTTTGTGACAACTCTTGCCAAACAAATTAATGAGAGCAATCTTTCTAACGTGAGATGAACGAGTTTGTTAGCAGCTTTAGTGCAGTGCCGTATATCACATTACATGTGAGTAAATTCAAATATTGTAGCGAGTTGGGCATGCTTGCATGCTCTAGAACAACTAAACTTTGAATGGGCATATGAATTGGTGTGTTCTCTCTTTTCAACTTGTGTTCCTTGCAAGTTGTAACTATGCATGCATTCACAGTATAGCAGAAATCGGACTTTTCTTCTTTCAGCTTTCACAACTAAAGGAAAGAGCATTTTCTGAATTAAATTTCGTTCGTTTCTTAATAGGAGGTAAAAGCAGTAGTATTTAGTTAATAGCTTGTATTAGCTTTCACTGACTTTAATTTCCAACATTTTAGGCTGAATAAAGTTTCTCTAAAAAACGAATTTCCAATCTCCGGTTTTACAAAAAATGTTTTCAACTGTTTTTAGCTTGAATTAAATAGTATTGCATGCCATACTATCAATAATTATTATAATTTTTTATACTTTACGCAATCATATGAAGCTAACTATGAGTGTTATAACATGGTTTGCGTACACGCAGAGTGTGTTGTTTACATTTTACCACTCTATTTTGAAAAAAACAGGTAGATTGATATAGAATGTAATAAAATAACTTTTGCGTGCTTAAAATGCATAGAAATCGTAAACAGTTATACGAAAATGCAGTACATGAAATTTGAAAGTATTTACACAGGAGCTTTCACTGGATCAAAATTGAGCTGCATAAAGGTAGACCACTTTCACTTTTCGGAGTTAGTTATATTCAGAGACTCAAGCAGTCAACATAATGGGAAGTTACTTCGCAATATGCCATCATGTAAAATGTTGATTTTGATTTCCTATAAAACTCTTTTATCAACATTAAAATTGTCAAAGTCAATCAGACAATACTTCTAACTAACTAGACTAATTCGCTAATCAAGCTACACATCACTTAAAAATGTCTTACTTCGTTTGATCAATTTTAGTTTAAAAAGAAATATCAATTGAATGGCAGAAAGATCGAAATTCAAGTTTATTAAATTATGAAGTGTAAATGCATAACAGAGCACAAAGCTTTTACTTTCACAAACGTTCAATCGTAAAAGAACGCAGAATTTGAGTATTGACTTAGTAAGGAAAAGTAATGTATTTTTTCTTTAACATATTCCACAATTTTTTACCGTTTTTTAAATTTGTAAGTCAAATAGTATATTACCAGTCAGCCTATAAAGCACGTAGCCATATGAATATCCACAAAATTAACAAAAACATCATGACATTATCAGTAATGGCATTTCTGCCAAGAAAATATTTGAGCTCAGAAAAACATTATCTGCCACAAAAGCAGGACAAAAGTAAAACAAAACCCTCAGGTAAGAAAAACATGTCTCGCAGTAATGCTGATAGCTTGCACAATGGAATACATCATTTTGTCAGTCAGTCAGTCAATGAATGTGAATGAGAGTAAAAAACAACTTGGTGTGTATCGCAGTATGGGTCGCACATTACAAGAGTATTTAAAGGTATTGAGCCGACTGGAACGGGTGAAAAAAGAAGAAGAAACCCGAAATGAAGAAATGAAGGAAGCACTGGAAAAGTTAGAATTGGATTTGAAGCATAAGCAAGAGGAGCTGGAACGGAAAAAAGAAGTGACTGAAAAGAAAATGAAAGAACTGCATACACTGTTTAGAAAGGTTTCCATTGACTCATCAATAAGTTTGGGAACTGAGCAAGGATCTGAGGACTATAATGATGTTGACACAAATGAAGACATAAAAGACTCGAGCCAAATTAATTGTGATTATGATGACGAAAGTTGTACAGCAAATGTGAATATTTTGGTACTGTCCGTTTCAATGAAATACGGAGTAACTTTTTTCAATGGTTACCTGGCAAAGTTTGTTTATCATTGAAGAAAAAATAAATAATAAATAATAATAATAAATTCGTCTTAATCTTATCATCTTATCATGGGGACTTAAATTCTAGAACATATTTTGGTTGCCCAAGCAATTTTTACGAAATTCGCCTTTTTCACGGTGATCATTCAACAAGCCTAGATAGCCAATTTAACATTAGGAACTACGTATTTCATTGAAACGGACAGTAGTCCCTGATGATGGATTGTGAAGCTCGCTCTCAAGCTTGTATCAGACTGTTTTCGTCTTGAATAAAGAGATAGTAAAATGAAAGATTAAATCCATTGTGTTGTATCTTACGCTAATGATTTTAGCTTTCTCATTACTGTTACAAACAATGGATCACTTATTTTGCCCAAAAAATAAGGTATAATGATGAGAGAGAATCTACCATATTTTGGATGGAGGAATTTTGTTTTGATTTTTCGATTGCCCGTAACATAGAAAATGGTTGGCGGCAATGAAAACACGGTTGCCTGCAATTTCTTCTTTTCATTTTTGAGTTCAACTAAACTGCTTTACATTTTTGTTGTTGTATTTTCTTTCTTATTGATTTAATTTTGATTATCGAGTGTTAACTAAAGGACATGTGTTGATCACAATTGCAGTCAGTTAATTTATGAATCATTAGTGAATTGTCCCAAGCTATGGATCATAATAATATGACTCTGTTACCTGGTCTGAAATCTTAAATCTTTTACTAAACCGTACATTGAATTTGCGAGATTTAATGGTTTGTGTAGGAAATAATGATTAAATGACTTAGTGAAGAGGAGTTAACCTTCAGAATTATTTTATTTCATTCTTCTTCTTATTTAAAGAATCCATATCATGTCATCAAATCACTACCCCACTGTAAACAATGGTTCTGGGTCCACTGGGATATCACTGGAGCCTGAAATTTATGACATCGCGATTGATGATGACGAAGGAATATCTGCCTCGGAATTCACAGCTTGTGCTGAAGATTCTGCAAGCAATTTTAAGCGTCAGTTTCCTCAACCGTTAGATGACATTGCTGATACACTTTCTATGTCCACTAACAAGTTTATAAAGAAGTAATAATCAAGAGCAAATATTAATTTTTCCGTATTTTGGAGAAAAAATATTTTGCTAATTCGACATTTTGTCGATTTTGTGTTTACTTTAGGGGATCAGTAGCACAAGCAGAAATCTGTAAAGTCACACAAAGACCTCGCCTAGTCACTGTGAAAGGGAAGATTCGAGATTTGTATGGATTTGAAATGGCTGGATCTACTTATTTGTATCCTGAAGAAACTCTCTTTCTAATTGAATGCGTAAGTTTATCAGTATTTTTAGCTTTTTGAAATAAGGATTTAATAATAAAGATAATAAGAAAAACTTAAAATTGTTTTGATTTTGCAGGGGAAATTAGAGCTCTTTAATGAGCATGCGAGCTTATCTATAGAACGAGTAAGATCTCTTCTCCTCCATTCCGTAGAATCGCCGCAATCCAATTCCTCTATACTTAAATCCTGTGATGTTCATGAATATGCTGTGTTTCGTCACTTATCAAGACTTGGGTATCGGCTTCGACGACCAGAAGTTGAAACAATAGAAGCAAAAGATAAAGAAGTTACAGATTCTGATCCTATTCCAAGGTATTAGTCGTATTAGTGTATTTTTCACGCAGTCTATGTCTGCAGTAGGGATTAGGGATTTCTTTACAAGAATTAAATTTTACCCCTTATAATTTTGTATTTTAGCTCCTCGTCAACTTCTACGGTAGCCATGGACCTTTTGATAGATGCAGCTGATGAGGCTCACAGTCAAATGGAGTATGATTCTGCTGACAGTGATGAAATGTCCTCATCGTCGTCCGATGTAATCGAAATTGATCCATCCACAGACTCAGCTGTTACCAGCCGCCGAGGAATGAAAAGAAAATTGATAGATGACAACAGTATGAATGCAAACTGTGCTATCAACAGCAATAATGGCATCAGTAGTACCTTTTTTTCAAAAACTACCACTACAACTACTAGGTCAGATCAAATGTTGAAGATTGAAGTGGAATATGAATTCGTAGCAGCAACTACCAACGGTCCAGATACAGCTTTTCTTGGTGATATGGAGATAGAAATGGAACCTGCGATGGGTGAAGGATGTTTTCAGGAAAGCATGGTAGATGGCTTCGCTGAACGAAATTATATTGTGGATGAAGCAGAAGATTCTGACTCGGATTTGGAAATCGTGGACGAAGTTATTTACTCAAAAGGGGGAGTTGAAATTGAAGAAATTGGGGAGCCAGAATCGGCTAGTTCTCAGTACACTGATGATGAAGAGCCTTGTTGTAGTAAGGATGCGGATAAAGTTAGAGGTATATAAAAATATGACAAATATGCTAATCATTTTATTTAGTGTGTTAGTAAGCTGTGATAAGTAAAGCTAATTTTTTGGTCCCCATTGAATTGTTTAGGTGAAGTATTGGTAGATTTGGTTTCCTCAGATTCTGAATCCGAAGATATCGATTCATTCACTCACAAAATCTGGTCCAAATTCACACCCAATGCCTTCATTCAAATGGGATTTCCGCCTGGCTCTCTTTTACCTCCTAACATACCCTTCAAAGATTCCATATATGAATTGGACCTGAAAAACAAAAGCGATTGTTCAGATTTAGAACTGGAATATTTTGTGGACGAATTGACTTTGTCTTCGAATGATACTACACCTAAGAAAGAAGAAAATGTTAAATCTTGGAAACAATGGAGGGAATTCGCTATGCAAGAAGCTCGAGATGTCAGGAATGAATCCTTGTTAGGAAATACTTGTACTGTGGACGAATCTTCGGTAGATTGGAGTTATCCTGCTGCAGATGCTTTTAAAAAGTTGTATTTGTGGGAAGAGGAAAACCCTTTGGATAATCAAGACGGTCTAGAGACCAATTTGAAAGTAGAAATCGCTTTTGATGTTTTCCCACCGAATATGAGAAATGTGTCCAAGAAACGACTGAAATCTGATGTTAGTCCTTGTTGTCGGATTGTTGTGGTTAGGTAAGAAAGACGCTTTGGGTACTTTGTTACTGTTGCAATCGAGATTAATAAAATCATGGTTTTTTTTCTGCAGAAATGAAGAAGTTATTCCAGAATTCGTCACGAAGTGTTGTCCGCCGTCCGATGGAGTGGACATAGTTTTTGCTGTAGTCAGTGACGAGAGTGATATTATTTTTCTAACTCCTAACTCCACACCTGTAACCCATCTCTCATAGTAATGCAGATACTTCAACCATTAGGGAACTTACCTTTTCTATAACTACACTGATCTTTTTAATGTTAGACGATTGTGAATTCGAATAAGATGAATGATTTGCGACTGAATTTTTTGTGTGTGCGCGTAATTTTTGATGTAGCGTATATGCGTATGCTACTATAAAGCGGTCCTCCGATATTGCAATAAAAATAACATGTTACACAAATTTCAATTTTGCGATCTTTTAATTATTGTTGCATGGGAAACCACTGTGATTGGCCTGAAAAACTTTGTTTTGGAAACATTACCCACTCTTCCAAACTGTCGCCGCTTCAGTTCAAAACTCCTTCTCTTCCTTTTCGTATTTTTTCAAAAATCGCACTCAAACGCAACAAAATGGAAAAATTCGTATTTGTAACCTTTATATTGAGTTTGGCACTATCATCTCAAGCTTTTCATCCCATGCCGTTCAGCTTAGATAATCCTTTCAGGCATTTTAATCCATTTTTTGGCCGATACATTGAAGGTAATCCTGCAAGGGCATATGGCAAGAATGCATTGATTTTAATTCCCATTGAAATTAACATTTTAAAAATGGCCACAAAAAAGGTGAACGAGCCGCAGCAGAAAATTCATTAGTTTCCAAATCTGTGTCAACAAATGAAGAACCTGAAGTTCCCCTGAACCCTTTAATGCTTCTATACATCACGGACCATTTGGATGGGAAAAAATCGGAATGCTTTAGATTATATTCTTATCTCACCTACAGAAGTTCCTCTATCGAAAGATTGCATGGTCCATTGAACTTAACCAATTACAAAGTATACTATTCCAGTCTGAAATTAAAACAAGTGAAAGATGCAATAGATGCCCAAGAATTTGAAAACCAATGTTTTTTTCATTTGCAAAATTGGAACACTCATGTGTTCGGCGAAAACGATACGGACAATGATGTAACTATAAAAAATCTCATCCATTATCAACCCTTGGATAAGCAGCAATTTGTAAGTAATTTTTCACGGGCTCATTAGCATCACTGTGACTGTACTTCAGTACTTCTCATTCTTCTAAACGTTGTACGCTCATTTTTTCGTTTCACCCATAGAAGCAGATTACTATATAACCTATACTTTCACCCAAACGCAAAAGAGGGCAATCGCTCATCCGTTTCAAAAATACAAGTTACGAGATGTTCGTTTCGTGTTGATTTGATATTTCTTTACAGGCAGAGCAGATACTGACCTCAGGTTTGAGCTTCATCCAACGCCGAGACATGGCACTATGGTTTAAATCTGCTGTAACACGAATTGGGATAGATAAAGTTCGGAGAATTTACATAGCCCGACTCAACAGAGTGCTGCCATCTCACCACACTGAGGAAGTTGATGATTTCAAATCGCAAAATGAAAAAAAATCAAACTTCGTTATAAGAAAAACTGTTCATAAGAAAAGGCACCAGACTGAACCCGTTGCCTATTTTGTTGTATACTTCACTTTAGGATTGGTTTTTCTCATGGTTTTCCTGACAATTATTTACATGGCTGGAGAACGAATTTTCAGTCCTTCGAAGGAAATCCGCAAAGAGTATGAGGAATTACAGCAGAGTGATTTTGCACCAAAGAATAAGCAGCTGGGCTCTCTAGCTGTCTAAAAATTCGAATAAAAGATACAATACTATACAATTTTTGTATTCGTTTAATTTTTCTAGTCAATTTGTTGGAGTACACAAATTGTCGATAAGCTTTTATTGGCGTGCGCTTGACTCGCTTTCCAATTTGTTGCTTTGGGTGATTTTATGCAGTATCTACAAACAAAAGTCCCCAACAGCCCAGACAGCAAAAGAGAACCATATTTTTGTAAAAATAAAGCTATAACCTACACATGCATGCTGCATTTATTACATTCACACACAATGGGAGAATTTTCCCTAAAGCCAGCAATATTTTTCTGTCTTCTATCCTTAGCAGTCAATGAATGCAATGCATTTTTCATTCCTGTCAGATTTCTCGCTATTCGCAGAGCCTTACAAACTGGTATGAGATGCAATTACCCTTGAAATTTTGTAATACTGGCTTGTTCTGTTCTGTTACCACATGACCTATTTAATTGTTGCGTAGATAGTCAATTTCCCCCTGGAACACATATGGTGCCTGTGGTGGAACCCGCCGAAATAAATTTGCCCATAACAACTACAGAGCCACCTATATCCGAATTGATGAGCTTCTCTACGAATCCATTAATTCTTCTGTATCTGTCAGAAAAACTGAATCCAAATAAGGACGAATGCGCCCAACTGTATACTTACATGATGTACAGAAGTTCATCACCATTACGATTTCGATTTCCACCATTTCTGGTCGAATTGGAAAAATTTTCCGAAGAGATGGGGGAAAATAATTTCACAGCTGTTAATGACACCGAATTTAATGGAAAATTTAAACGCCAGAATAAATATGAGTGCTTTGAAATCTTGCGAAAATGGGATACCAATTTAATCAACAAAGATTTGGAGACAATTTTCAATACAAATTATCATATTGACAGGACAATGTTTGTAAGTAAAGGCAAAAATGGGCGAGTAAATTAGACAGATTTGCAAAAAAGTAAAGTTCTCGGCAACCTAAATACAGGCTCATCATATGCTCGTCACGGGATTAAGATATATCGACCGAGTGGATTTAGCGGACTGGACGAATTCGATAATGCAGCAAATGGAGGCGGCAAAATTGGCGCTGATAGAAAAAATGAGGGAAGTGGGGAAGTCTACATTGAAACCAAAAACTGTGTTACATGACCAACAAAGTTCAAGTGTCACCATATTTGTCTATCTGATTTTGGGGCTCACAGTCATCCTATTGACAGTTGCTTTGTTCTACATGGCTCAAAAAGGATATTTCGATCAGGTACTAATTTTATTGCTGTTTTGAAATTTAATTCATCAGATGACTAAACGAAATTTTATTTTATGCAGAGAACGTAATGTAATATGACCTACTTTAAGAGTTTGGAATAAGGAGTCCTGAAATCACTGATTCTGTGAGGCATTCATAAAAATTGTATTTGACAGCTCAAATGAATACATATTGAAATTCTAAATCTGGACATTAGCCGATTAGCCACCTTCAACTTTCATTAAACATTCGACTTGTTTAAAAATAAAAAGGATATATTGTACTAATTAAGAATATATTTAACTCAAGAGTTATAAAGTTCGGAGCGGAAAAAAAGATACTGAAAAACGGCGGCCCTGCAAAAATCTGATGTAAACCATTTAACATAAGATCCACTTAATCATCGATTTAATTTGATAAACAATTAGATATCAGCATGATGTCACCAAAGGAAGACCAGCATGCAGTTTTTGATTTGGTATTTGGCAGGTTAATAAAGTGATTTGATTTGATGGTATTCTACAATAATCCTGATGTTTCATCATTTTTATTGGATTGGAAGAAAACTAGTTACATCCAATGATTTCTTGCGAAATAAAATTGACAAAGTCCGTATTTTGGTTGGTCGGAAAAATTCAAGGAATATTCGTCACACTACAGACATTACATTGCTTTGAACGAAATATGTAATGTTAGCGTATAGTTCCAGTTAACAATGAACCTTGAAAGACTAGAACACGAGGAAAGCTTAATCTAAGGAGACTATTTGAGTGAGTAAAATGAAAAGAACAAAAATTCATCCAATGAGAATATTTATCTTTGGATAAGTTTCAATCAGCACTAGTCAATCCTTCGGCGATTTTACTTGTCATGGTTGCCAAAAGTTTGGCCCACGCTGCTTGTGCTTCAGGCGTCCAAGCTTCACCCAATGCTTTGCCAAAGAAATCCAAGATTGCTTCATTTAGCGTCTGAAAAAAAAAGAAAAAAAATTCATAATCACAGGACAACATTTCTTCCAATAGCCATCCTTGTCCGTTCACTAACTAGGATGCAAAGCTCACTGCACTTCACATTAATAAATTAAAAACTTTAAATTCGTCCTAACAATCAAATATGGTGGCTGGCTGATGACATATACGAGAATCCATTTTTCCTTGTAACCAATAAAAGCAAATATGCTTTTCCATTTCTCCAAACATTGTAGTTGCTGGCTTCGAATTCACATTTTCCGAATCTTATTGAAACAATATAAAAAAAAGAGATGTGCGCCATCACATTTAGCAACGGCACCGCGAAAAGGTCAGCGCGCCGTTGTTATTAATAGCTCAGCAGCGTTTATATTATTCATATTATTACCCATCCAAATATATAGGGAAAATTTATCGCCAGCGCAAAAAGAACCTGCGAGCCGCGTTGTTGACGGCGCATATCTCTTCAGAAATTGACGTTCATCAAGTGCAACATTATAGTTGGTACGGTATACTTTATTTTGCAACTTTGGCGATACTATAGTCTAAATTTGGCACCTGACGTACAGGCCATTCAATAAAGTAAGCGAATGGTAATTTGCTCAACTAAAATTACATCGTGTGTACCATACTGGACGAAAATAAGGTCACAAGTTTCCCTAGGGAAACTAAATAATCTAAAAATGGACTACTCCGGAACAAACAATACAGGTTGTCGATCAAGAAATTACATAAAAAGTGTGGTACTCAAAATTATAGCGAGTAGTACCTGGAAATCTCCAGTTTTTAACTGCCGTTTACTGTGGTTTTGTCCGATTTTGAACAAGAGCTCAGACAGGACGTCTGGGTCGTCCATATTGTTGACTAGGCCGTCAATGGATGACAAGACGGTGAACCCATGAGCTTTGAGTCGTTTGTTTTCTCTCAACTGATCCAATGGCACGTCCGCAAAGCCACGGAATTTTCTTTGGTACTCGGGGTAGTTGGTAAAAAAGCTGAGGATTGAAACCAACACAAAAGTTAGATAAAAGAACTGAAGACATTAAAAAAGTAATTTGAATCACATAGAAAACTAGGTTCAAAGTCTCGCATTAATAACCAGCAATAAATCATAATTGAATAGCTTAATAGTACTGAACAAAATGACAATCTGCGACAGCACCGCGAGTTAAGAAAAATTAAAATTTCAAGACTAGAATTCAAAGTACGAAAAAACTAATACTTTATACGCATTTTACAACAAATTGAAGCGAAATCAAAAATATTATATTTTTATTAGTGTCAGTTAGTTAGTAACTTTTGTGTAACAAACTTACTGTACAAAAAAAGACACTCCATTCCCCTTGAGGTCAGTTGCTACCAAACTCCACGTGCTTTGAATAGCTTTTTGTTCACTGTCACTTAATGACATGGTTACTCACTTATCCCGGAATGGAAAAAAGGCTGTAAATGGATAAAGAAAATGAGATTTCATCCGGGAAACAAAAATTACTTGTTCAGCCTATGACAACAAACAGCTCCTATGCGGCACAGAGCAGAATTCAATAATCTAAAAAGACTTTATTATGCACATAGAGACAAATTGTATTGAAAAAAAGTATTGGCAAGAATGTAAGTAAGTTTTTGAGTACTTGAGATATACAAGAGGTTGATAAAGTTTACACAAACAGATTGGAATTATGAATTATTTGGCAAATCAAAATCAACTAGCCGGACCCACTGGCTTTTAGCCAGACTCACTGTTACGAGTCGATTTCAAAACCTGTCAAATTTTCAATGATTCACAAATTGTCTGAGGTGCAGCAAGTTTCTAGAATCTGATAAAGCAAAAG
>Ga0210040_10008412_pt1 | contig 12255 bp, 8 predicted proteins | sample CryGeyCG12114_NA_FD_185462 | JGI IMG/M metagenome (GOLD analysis project Ga0210040, IMG submission 185462) | Groundwater microbial communities from aquifer - Crystal Geyser CG19_WC_8/21/14_NA (SPAdes) (version 2) | ecosystem: Environmental > Aquatic > Deep subsurface > Groundwater | place: USA... | reverse complement strand
ACGTCGACCCACCCCGCCTCGAGGTCGGCGCGCATCTCGTAGTTCTCGCTGCCGATCCAGGCGTCCAGGTCCCGAGCGCCCGCACGGGTGGCCAGGTCCTGCATCTCCTCGCGCAGTCCACCGTCGAGGGCCACCTTCTCCTCCTCCGTCGAGGCGGTCAGGTACAGCCGGTGCAGGTCCAGCAGGCGGGCCAGCTCCGCGCACGGGTCGGTGTGGTCGTCGACCCGGAGGTCGACCGCGACGTCGTCACCGCCGGCGTACCCCGCGCTCTCGCGGACCACCAGGAGAGCGGCCGACTGGCGACCTCGCCGGTCGCCGCCGGCGGCGTCACCTGCCCGCAGGGCGGCCAGCAGCCGCCGGGCGAGATCCGCCTCGCCATCGGTGGCGGTCCACGAGTCCTGCATCGCCTCGAGGACCTCGGGCCCGGTGAGCACGTTGCCCTGCAGGGTCACGCCCTCGCCGACCAGGTGGCCGGCCCAGGGCAGGCAGTCCTCGCCGGTGTGCGCGGCGGCGGTCCCGTCGACGTCGATCAGGCCGGCCTGGCGGTGCGTCGGCCGCTCATCGTCCTCGACCAGCCGCTGGAGCGCCACCGGTGCGGTGGCGCCATCGTCGAGCAGCCCGAGCGCCTCGCCCTTCCAGGCGACGTTGGCGTCGGCCTGGGTGGCCAGGGCGCCGATGCCGGCGACACCCGCGGGCACCACCGACCCGACGGCGAGGAACTTCGAGGCGACCGCCACGCCCCAGGACTCGCCGTCGGAGGACCGGGCCACCACCGAGAACGTCATGGCCGCCACCCTAGGACGTGCGACCGGCCGGGTCGGCGCCGCGGGACCGACGCCCACCGCCCGCCAGGTGGAGCGATCCAACCCGGGGTTCTCGGCTACCGACGGGTGATCGCTAGGGTCGAGATGGCCGTCACACCCGGTCGCCGACCGATCACCCGACACACCGAGGAGCAGCTCATGCGCGTGGGAGTACTGACCGGCGGGGGCGACTGCCCCGGCCTGAACGCGGTGATCCGCGCCGTGGTGCGCAAGGGCGTCGGCGAGTACGGCTTCGACTTCGTCGGGTTCCTCGACGGGTGGCGTGGCCCGCTGGAGAACCTGACCACCCCGCTGGGCGTCGACGAGGTGCGCGGGATCCTGCCGCGCGGCGGCACCGTGCTGAAGTCCTCGCGCACCAACCCGTTCAAGATCGACGGGGGTGTCGAGCGGATCAAGGACAACCTGGCCGCCAACGGCGTCGACGCGCTGATCGCGATCGGCGGCGAGGACACCCTCGGGGTGGCGACCAAGCTCGCGGACCTGGGCGTGAACGTCGTCGGGGTGCCGAAGACCATCGACAACGACCTGTCGGGCACCGACTTCACCTTCGGGTTCGACACTGCGGTGAACATCGCGATGGAGGCGATCGACCGCCTGCACACCACCGCCGAGTCGCACCACCGGGTGCTCGTCGTCGAGGTGATGGGTCGCCACGCCGGCTGGATCGCCCTGCACTCCGGCATCGCCGGCGGCGCGAACGTCGTCCTCATCCCGGAGCAGCCCTTCGACATCGAGAGGGTCTGTGGCTACGTCGAGAAGCGTTTCGAGTCCCACTACGCGCCGATCATCGTGGTCTCCGAGGGCGCGACCCCCGTCGACGGCGGGGACATGACGTTGGTCAGCGGCGAGACGGACGCCTTCGGGCACGTCCGGCTGGGCGGGATCGGCGACCGGCTCGCCAAGGAGATCGAGGACCGCACCGGCAAGGAGGCCCGCGCGGTCGTCCTGGGCCACGTGCAGCGCGGTGGCACGCCGACCGCCTTCGACCGCTGGCTGGCCACCCGCTTCGGCCTGCACGCCGTGACCGCGGTGGCCGAGCAGGACTACGGCACCATGGTCGCGCTCCGCGGCGCCGACATCGTGCGGATCCCGCTGACCGAGGGCACCGGCGAGCTCAAGCTCGTCCAGCCGGAGCAGTACGCCGAGGCCGAGGTCTTCTTCGGTTGACCCGGTGGGTCGACCCTCTCGGGCCAGTCACCTGTGGATGAGCCGGGCCGGCTGTCGGGAGCCACCCCTACGGTGAGGTCATGGCCCCCGCTCCCACCGCCGCGTCCCCGACCGCCCATGCTCTCGGCGCCGAGCGCGCCACGGTCGCGCAGCGGGTCATCACCGCGATGGCGGGGCCGGACGCGCGACTGCGGGCGGACCAGGAGACCGCCGTGGCCGCGCTGTGCGAGCCCGGGTCCCGGGTGCTGGTGGTGCAGGCGACCGGGTGGGGCAAGTCGGCGGTCTACTGGGCCGCCACCGCGGTGCGCCGCCACGAGGACGCCGGCCCCACGCTGGTGGTCTCGCCGCTGCTGTCCCTGATGCGCGACCAGGTCGCCGCCGCTGGCCGAGCGGGCCTGCGGGCCGCGACGCTCAACTCCTCCAACATCGAGGACTGGTCCACGGTCGAGGGCGACCTGCGCAGCGGGGCGCTGGACGTGCTGCTGGTCTCGCCCGAGCGGCTGGCCAACCCGGGCTTCGGTCGTCGGGTGCTCGACGGGCTGGCGGGCCGGCTCGGCCTGCTGGTGATCGACGAGGCGCACGCCGTCTCCGACTGGGGCCACGACTTCCGCCCGGACTACCGGCGGGTGTCCGACGTGCTGCGCCGGCTCAACCCGGACACCCCGGTGCTGGCGACCACCGCCACCGCCAACCAGCGGGTCACCGCCGACGTCGCCGCCCAGCTCGGCGACTCCACGCTGGTGCTGCGAGGTCAGCTGGCCCGGGCGAGCCTGGAGCTGTCGGTGGTGCCGCGGCTGTCCCCGCTCGAGCGCTACGCCTGGGTGGTCGACCACCTCCCGCGGCTGGAGGGCTCGGGCATCGTCTACGCCCTCACCGTCGCGGATGCCGAGCGGTTGGCCGGAGCGATCCGCGAGGTGCACGGCGACACGGTGCCGGTGGCGGCCTACACCGGCCAGCTCGAGGCGGCCCGCCGCCACGAGCTCGAGGACGCGCTGCGCGACAACCGGCTCAAGGCGCTGGTGGCCACCTCGGCGCTCGGGATGGGCTACGACAAGCCCGACCTCGGCTTCGTGGTGCACGTCGGGGCGCCGCCCTCGCCGGTGTCGTACTACCAGCAGGTCGGTCGCGCCGGGCGCGCCATCGACCACGCGCACGCCGTGCTGCTGCCCTCGGACGCCGACTCCGGCGTCTGGGACTACTTCGCCACCGCCACCATCCCGGTGCCTGAGCAGGTGCGTGCCGTGCTCGACGTCTTGGACCGCTCGGCCGGTGAGCCGATGAGCGTGGTGGCGATCGAGGCGCAGTCCGGGGTCCGGCGGGGACGGGTCGAGCTGATGCTCAAGCAGCTGGCCGTCGACGGCGTGGTGGACCGGGTCGAGGGCGGCTGGACCGGGTCAGGCGCGGCCTGGACCTACGACGCCGAGCACTACGACGGCGTGGTAGCGGTGCGTCGTCGCGAGGCCGACATCATGCGGGCCTACGTGCGTGGCGAGCGCTGCCTGATGGAGCTCCTCCAGGAGTCGCTCGACGACCCGGCCGCGGAGCCCTGCGGTCGGTGCTCGGTGTGCCGCGGCGGTCTGCGCCCCGAGCTCGAGGGCGCGGTCTCCGTCGAGACCGTGAGAGCCGTGACCGCCCTGCTCCGCGGCCAGGTGCACGTCCTCGAGCCCCGCAAGATGTGGCCGGGAGGCGCGTTCGGGACCAAGGGCCGGATCCCTCCGGAGGAGGCGCACGCCCCGGGTCGGACGCTGGTGTTCGCCGACGCGCCGGAGTGGCGCGAGACCATCGCCCGCGTCTTCGCCACCGACGCCCCGGCGCCGCCTGACGTGCTCGAGGGCTGCGTCCGGCTGCTGGCGCAGTGGCGCGCGTCGTGGCCCGCACGACCCGAGGTGGTCGTCGACCTGAGCACGACCGGTCATCCGAGGCTGACCGGCTCGGCTGCCGAGCACCTCGCCTCGGTCGGGCGCCTCGGACGGGCCACGCTGGCCGGCCCGGCGATCCCGCCGGACCTGCGCGAGCTGAGCTCGGCTGACGAGGCCGCCTACTGGCGCGACCACCTCGATGCCGGGTCGGTCGCGGACGACGTGCGCGACCGCGTGGTGCTGCTGCTCGTCGACGCCTCGTCGTCGCTGTGGCCGGTGACGGTGGCAGCCGCCCTTCTGCGCCGGGCCGGTGCCGTCACCGTGCTGCCGCTGCTGGTGCACCGCCGGCCGTGAGGTCCGCCGAGACCGATGCGACGCCGACCCGGGCGTCGTGACCGCACAGCCGCTCGACGGTGCTACCGGAGGTCGGTGACCAGGGCGCGGTGGTCCGACAGGTCGAACCGGACCACCCGCTGGTCGTCGCTCACCAGGTCCGGGTCGTCGCTGAGGATGTGGTCCAGCTGCACCACGGGTCGCTGCACCGGGAACGTGGGTCCGGTCGCGAGCGAGCGCATCCCGGTGAGCCGGCCCGCGCGACGCGCTCCCATGTTCAGGTCCCCGGTCAGGATCGTCGGAACGGTCGGTCCCTGCTGACCGCGTGCAGCGGACCCGCGGCGTGGCCGGGGTGTGGTCATCACGCCCCGGACCAGTCGCAGCTGCCGACCGTTCCACCACGGCACGAACGACAGGTGGGTGGTCCCGACCCGGAGGTCTCCCAGCGGGGTCTCGAGGTCGGCCAGCACCGCGACCCGCGGCTCGTCGGTGACCCAGATCGGCTTGGGGCCGCCGAACCACATCGGCACCGTGACCGGCGCCGAGGGCAGCCGCACCACCTGCCAGGCGGTGGCCGGGTGCCGGCTGACCAGCGCGACGCCGTACGCCGCGGCGTCCGGCGGCTCCTCGCCGGTGGCCGTGCAGATCGCCTCACCGGGCGTCCCGGAGACCGCGGCGACGAAGCGGTGGGCGACCGCGCCCATCGTCTCGGCCGCCAGCGCGGTCAGGTCCGCGTGGCCGGAGCGCTCCTGGTGGCGGTCGACCTCCTGCAGGCACAGCACGTCGGCGTCCAGGCTGCGCACCGCCTCGACGAACCGGTCGAGGTCGACGCGCCCGTCCGCCAGCGAGAGCCCGTGCAGGATGTTGAACGTGGCGATGCGCACGAGCGTCAGTGTCCCCGACCCACCGGCGGCGGCCGTCCGACGGGCCCCGGCCGGGATGGCCGCCCACGCGCAGGCCCGCGGCCACCTGGGCGGCGGACCGGACCTGCTGGGGAGCAGCAGCGGCGTGGACCGCGGCGACGGCGCGCGCATCACCGTGGCGGGCGTCTCGCACCACCACCAGGGACACGGGGTGAGGGTACTGGGGGTCGTAGGCTGGCGTGGTGAGTCAACCGTCCGTCCCCGACCTCGCGACGCTGCACGCCCTGGGCGCCGCCCAGCAGCCGTCCTGGCCCGACCAGGCAGCGCTGGCCGACGCCGTGGCGAAGCTGCGCAGCGTCCCGCCGCTGGTGTTCGCGGGGGAGTGCGACGAGCTCAAGGCCAAGCTCGCCGCGGTCGCTCGCGGCGAGGCGTTCCTGCTCCAGGGCGGCGACTGCGCGGAGACCTTCGACGGCGTCACGGCCGACAACGTGCGCAACAAGCTGCGGGTGCTGCTGCAGATGGCGGTCGTGCTGACCTACGCCGCGTCGGTGCCCGTGGTGAAGCTCGGCCGGATCGCCGGTCAGTACGCCAAGCCGCGCTCCTCCGACGACGAGACCCGCGACGGGGTGACGCTGCCGGCCTACCGCGGGGACGCCGTCAACGGCTTCCCGTTCACCTCCGCGTCCCGGGTGCCCGACCCGCAGCGGCTGGTCGAGGTCTACCACTCCTCGGCGGCGACGCTGAACCTCGTGCGCGCCTTCGTCACCGGCGGCTACGCCGACCTGCGCCAGGTGCACACCTGGAACACCGACTTCGTGCGGGAGTCGCCGGTCGGCCGCCGCTACGAGCGCATCGGCCAGGAGATCGAGCGTGCGCTGACGTTCATGCAGGCCATCGGCGCCGACCCCGACGAGTTCCACCGCGTCGACTTCCACTCCAGCCACGAGGCGCTGGTGCTGGAGTACGAGCACGCCCTGACCCGCATCGACTCCCGCACCCAGGAGCCCTACGACGTGTCGGGCCACTTCTTGTGGATCGGGGAGCGCACCCGCCAGCTCGACGGCGCCCACGTCGACCTGCTGTCGCGGATCCGCAACCCGATCGGGGTCAAGCTCGGCCCGACGACCAGCCCCGACGACGCGATCGCGCTGGCGGAGCGGCTGAACCCCGACAACGAGCCGGGTCGGCTGACCTTCATCACCCGGATGGGTGCCGGCAAGATCCGCGACCGGCTGCCGAACCTCGTCGAGAAGGTCACCGCAGCGGGGGTCACCGCGGCCTGGGTCTGCGACCCGATGCACGGCAACACCTTCGAGGCATCCTCGGGCTACAAGACCCGGCGCTTCGACGACGTGATCAGCGAGGTCCAGGGCTTCTTCGACGTGCACCGCTCGCTCGGCACCTGGCCCGGCGGCGTCCACGTGGAGCTGACCGGCGACGACGTCACCGAGTGCGTGGGTGGAGGGGAGGCGCTGCTCGAGGGCGACCTCGGGCACCGCTACGAGTCGGTGTGCGACCCGCGGCTGAACCGCGTGCAGTCCCTCGAGCTCGCGTTCCTGGTCGCCGAGATGCTGCGCGAGGCGACCCCCGAGCACGTCCCGGCTGCGGAGGTGGACGCGTGAGCGCGGTGGTCGACCGACCCGTGATCGACCTCCGCAGCGACACCGTCACCCGGCCCACCGAGGCGATGCGGGCCGCGATGGCCTCGGCCGAGGTGGGCGACGACGTCTACGGCGAGGACCCCACGGTCCGCGCGCTCGAGGAACGGGTCGCGGGCCTGTTCGGCAAGCAGGCGGCGCTGTTCACCCCGACCGGCTCGATGGCCAACGTGCTGGCGGTCCGGTCGCTGGTCGGTGTCGGTGAGGAGGTGCTCTGCGAGGCGTCGGCGCACATCGCGCGCGCCGAGCTCGGGGCGCACGCCGCCTACACCGGGGTGACCATGCGCACCTGGATGGGCCGTCCCGTCGAGCTGGACCAGATCGAGCGGCTGTTCGCCCCCGACCTCGGTCCGTTCTTCGTGGCGACCCGGGCGATCGCGGTGGAGAACACCCACAACTTCGGTGGTGGCGCGGTCACCTCGATCGAGGACATGCGCGCGGTAGGCCGCTTCGCCGACGAACGCGGGGTCGGCGTGCACGTCGACGGCGCCCGGATCTTCAACGCCCACGTCGCCACCGGCACCCCGCTGGCGGAGTACGGCGCGACCGCCGACGTCCTCGCGGTGTGCCTGAGCAAGGGCCTCGGCGCCCCGGTCGGCTCGCTGGTGGTCGGGACCGCCGCGGCGATCGAGGAGGCCCGGGTCTGGCGCAAGCGGATGGGCGGCGGCATGCGGCAGGTCGGCATCCTCGCGGCGGCCGGCCTGCACGCGCTCGACCACCACGTCGAGCGGCTCGCCGAGGACCACGAGCACGCCCGTCTCCTCGCGGAGGCGTGCGGGGTGGACCCGGTGGGCGTGGACACGAACATCGTCGTGGTCGACGTGCCGGACGCCCCGGAGGTGGTCGCGGCGGTGCGTGAGCACGACGTCCTGGTCTCCGCCGTCGGTCCTCGCGCGCTCCGGCTGGTCACCCACCTCGACGTCGACCAGGCGCAGGTGCAGACCGCGGCCGCCGTGCTCCGCAAGGTGCTCGACCGATAGTCCGGCGGCACGTGGGTCCAGCTACTCGGCCTCGGGTTCGGGCTGGCCCTCGGCCTGGGCACCGATGCTCCGGATGCCTCCGGGGCGCCCGGCCCGCACCCACGAGCGGTGCAGCACGGCGGCCAGCAGCAGCGCCGCCGCCAGGCTGATCACGGGCAGCCCGCGGGTCAGGTTGACCACGAGCGTGAAGGCGACCACCACCGCCCCGAACAGGCTGAGCACCAGCGACCCGGTCCTCGCCTCCCCACCGGCGAAGCGCGCCATCGCCAGCAGGCCGGCCAGGAAGCTCAAGAACACCGAGACGGCGTAAAAGAGCACCAGCTCCTGGTCGCGGGCGCCGGCCGCGACGACCACCATCGCCGAGACGACGGTGAACAGCGCCACCCCGACGTACGGCGTGTGGTGGTCGTTGGTGCGCCCCAGCACCCGGGGCAGGATGCCGATCGTGCGGCCGCCGACGTCACGGCGCGAGAGCGCCTTGAGCAGCCCCGGCCCGGCCTGGAACGACGAGCTGGCCGCCGACAGCAGCAGGAGCGCGGTGACCAGCTGGAAGGTGGCGAACACCGGCCCCGGAGCCGCCACCCGGGCCAGCTCGGCGATCTGGGTGGTGTCGGTGGGCGGGACCCCGATCCGCAGCCGGTGCGCCTCGACGGCGAGGCCGACGGTGATGGTGCCGACGACGCCGAGGGTGAGCCACAGCGTGACCCGGCCGAACTGGCGACGACCGTCGTCGTCGAGCCCGCCGAGCTGGGCGATGGCCGACGACGGCGCCTCGACGCCGGTCGCCAGCGCCATCGCGACCGGGAATGCCAGCGCCACCGCCAGCAGCGCCTCGTGCCCCGGGGTGGAGGTGATCGTCCCGGTCGGGCGCGGGGTCGCGGACACTCCGAAGACGAGCACGGCGGTCGCGACGACGATGAAGGCCAGGGTCATCCCGGCGAAGAACAGCCGACCGAGGTGCCCGAACCAGGTAATGCCGCCGACGACACAGACCAGCACCAGGGCCAACGGCAGCCGCCAGGGCGCCAGGCCGGGCGCGTAGGCGATGACGGCGGACGCGCCCGCCGAGACACTGATCGCGATGGTGAGCACGAAGTCGACGATCAGCGCGCCGATGGGCACGAACGCCCAACCCTCGCCGAAGGCCTCGCCCGCGGCTGCCGCGGCACCGCCACCGTCGGGGTAGCGCTTGACCAGCTGCTGGTAGTTGACGATCACCAGCGCGATGATCGCGACCACGAGCGCCATCGTCGGGATCAGGAGCGCCAGGTCACCGTCCAGGGCGCGGAGCGCGGCCTCCACCGCGTAGGCCACCGACGACACCGGGTCGGCCATGACCGCGAAGGCGAAGGCGAGCAGCAGCACCGGTCGCCGGTGCAGCAGGCCGCCTCGCTGTGCTGTCGGGCGGTCGCTCACACGATCGAGATCGTGATCGTGCTGCCGCGCGGAGCGCGGTCGCCGCTGCCCGGACTCTCGCCGACGACGATCCCGAGACCGATGTAGTACGGCGTCTCCACCACGTTGACGTCGAAGCCGGCCTGCTCGAGGGTGTCGCGGGCCTCGTCGGTGCCCTGGCGCACCACCGACGGCACCGTCACCAGGACCGGTCCCTTCGAGACGACCAGCTCCACCTCGTCACCGGGCAGCGCGGTGCCGGAGTCGGGGGACTGCGAGATGACGACTCCCTTGTCCACGGTGTCGCTGTTGCGCCTCGAGGCGTCCACCTCCAGGTCGAGCTTCTCCAGCGCCTTGCGGGCCGCGTCACCGTCCTTGCCGGTGACGTCCGGCACCTTGACCGGCTTGGGTCCCTTGCTCACCACCACGTCGACGGCGGCGTCGCGCCGCAGCGGTGAGCCGGCCTTCGGGTCCGAGCGCAGCACCACGCCCTTCGCGACGGTCCTCGACCAGGCGCCCGAGGAGCTGCCCAGGCTGAGGTGGACGTCGGTCAGCGCGGTGCCGGCCTGGTCGACGGTCATCCCCGCCACCGTGGGCACGTCGTGGCGTTCCGGACCGCGCGACAGCACCGCCGACACCGTGCCGTCGCGGGTCACCCGCTGGCCGCCCGCGGGGTCGGTCCGCACCACCGAGCCCGTCCGGACGGTCTCGGAGTAGGCGCGACCGGAGACGCGGTAGCCGAGCCCGGCCCCCTCGAGCCTCGCCTTGGCCGCGCTCGAGGTCAGGTTGACGACGCCCGGGGTCGTGGTCCAGCGGCCGGCGCCGAACCACCAGGCGCCGCCGCCTGCGGCGACCGCGAGGAGCAGCACCACGACCAGCAGCAGCGGTCCGCGCCGGGAGCGCCGGCGGGCAGAAGCCGCGGTCGCACCGGTGGACGGGCCCGACCTGACGGGGCGCGCCGGTGGTCCCGGCGACCGGGTCGCGGGGCGGGCCGGTCGCTCGGCGCGGATCACGCTGGTGTCGTCCTCGTCGCCGGGCGGGTCGTCGGCGTGCGCCGCCTCAGCCGGGCTGAGGACGGTGGCGAGGTGCTCGTCGCAGACGCGATCCTCGGTGACGTAGTCGATGTCGGGGAAGACGCTCGTGCGGTGCACGGGCACCGTGGGCGTCAGGTCGTCGGTGAGCTCGGGGTCGTCGACCACCCCGTCGGCCAGGGCGCCGCGCACCCGGCGGACCTGGTGCAGCAGCACCCGGGCGTCGGTGGGGCGGAGGTCGCGGTCGCGTGCGGTGGCGCGGGCGACCAGCGCGTCGACGTACGGCGGGATGCCCGGCACCCGTCGCGACGGCGGTGGGACGTCCTCGTGCACGTGCTTGTAGGCGACCTGGATCGGACTGGCCGCCTCGTGGGGCTTGCGGCCGGTGAGCAGCTCGTAGAGCACCACCCCCGCGGCGTAGACGTCGCTGCGGGCGTCCGTCTGGCCGTCGACCAGCAGCTCGGGCGCGAGGTAGGAGACGGTCCCGATCAGCACCCCGGCGTTGGTGTGCTGGGTCTCCGAGCTCACCGCGCGGGCCAGGCCGAAGTCGGCGACCTTGACCCGGCCGTCGTCGGCGAGCAGGACGTTCTCCGGCTTGACGTCGCGGTGCACCAATCCGGCTGCGTGCGCCGCTGCCAGCGCGGACAGCACCGGCTCGAGCAGCGCGAGCGCGCGGCCGGGGGCGACCGGCGCCTCCTTGCGGATCAGGTCGCGCAGGGTGTGGCCGGGGACGTACTCCATGGCCAGGAACAGCGTGCCGTCGTCGTCGCCCTGGTCGAAGACCGACACCACGTGGGGGTGGGAGAGCCGGGCGGCAGCGCGCGCCTCGCGCACGAACCGGCCGGCGAAGTCGTCGTCGTCGCCGAGCCCGGCGTGCATGACCTTGAGCGCGCAGACCCGGTCCAGGCGCAGGTCGACGGCCTCGTAGACGGTGGCCATGCCGCCGCGGGCGACGCGCGGGCCGACGCGGTAGCGCCCGTCGAGCACCCGCCCGACCATCGGGTCGGTGGCAGTCCTGTCCACGACGACGTCCTCCGTCAGCGGCCGGGCTCGAGGGGGAAGGACCCGGCTCACCGAGGCGATTCTAGGCAGCGGTCCCGCGGATTCGGGTTGGACGGCGCCCGGTCGGCGTGGCGGTCAGGCCGGCCGCCAGCCGTGGCGCAACCGGTGGTGCAGGGCGACCACGCTGCGCAGGTAGCGCCGGGTCGAGGGGTAGAGGCCGTCCCGGCGCACCGATCCGAGTCCCTGGTAGTAGGCCGCCACCGTCCGCCGGTACGTCGTGTGCGTGCGCAGCACCCGCAGCAGCAGCACACCGGCCACGACGTTGTCGCGCAGCGCGTAGGCGTTCAGGCGGCGACCGGCGTACGTCGACATCCAGCGGGCGGTGCCGGGCAGCACCTGCATGGCGCCGATCGCCCCCGCCGAGGAGCGGCGGTGCTGCTGCCAGCCGGACTCCTGCCAGGAGATCGCCAGGGCCAGGTGCGGGTCGACGTGGTGCCGCCGGGCGGTCGCCGCCACCAGCCGGCGCACCTGGTGGCGGGTCGCCCCGGTGCCGCGCCAGGGGGTGCGGTGGGTTGCCCGGTGCGTCTGCTGGTGCGTCTGGTGGTGCGTCCGGTGCCGGCTCCAGGGCGGCGTGGTGTGGGGGTGAGCCCGACGCCATGCGGACAGGACGACCGGGATCCGGATCCGCTGGCCGACCCGCAGGTGCGCACGCCGCCCGAGGTGGTTGACCGCCACCAGCTCGGCGGTCCAGGCGTGGTAGTGGACCGCCAGTCCGGTCGCGGTGTCCCCGCGGCGGACCCGGTGGTCGACCAGGACCCGTCCCGGGTGGCCGGGCCAGCGTCGGTGCGCGGCGGAGGTGCTCGCCGGGACCCTGGCTGATGTGGCGGCCGATGCGGTGGCCGAGAGAGCGGCAGGGAGGGTGGCGCTGCCGGCCGCCGTGGCGGAGGACGTCTCGAGCAGGACCGCAGCGGTGAGCACCGCGGTCGTGGTGAGGCCGGTGAGCGCAGCGGAGAACCGCCGTCGTGCTCGGCAGGAGACGCTCACCTGGGGGTCCTCTCGCGCAACGTCGACCAGCCGTCGACTGTGACGCATGTGACGCATGAGGTCAAGGTCCGGCGATCCCGCGCGTCCGCCACCGGGCTG
>Ga0210040_10008411_pt1 | contig 12255 bp, 7 predicted proteins | sample CryGeyCG12114_NA_FD_185462 | JGI IMG/M metagenome (GOLD analysis project Ga0210040, IMG submission 185462) | Groundwater microbial communities from aquifer - Crystal Geyser CG19_WC_8/21/14_NA (SPAdes) (version 2) | ecosystem: Environmental > Aquatic > Deep subsurface > Groundwater | place: USA... | reverse complement strand
AAACTACTATTGAATTGGTAACCATGATTCGCACTAAAAAGTACAAAAATAACAGAAATAAGGAGGGCATCTAAAACTAGGCACAATCAATGCTCCGAACTTAGGCTAAGGATAACGATGAATGATGATGGCCACGTCTACACAATCCCTCCACTGCTACACAATGTGTACATACGGGAATGGGAGCTAGGGAGATGATCCTTACTTTACTTACTAACTATCCATCATACACAGAACATAAGCGGTAACACAAATCATCCAATAATTGCGGGCTTAACAGACCAGCTTAGGAATACAAATGGGAAGTCAAGTCTCGAGTACACAAGTGCTCCATACTAACTAACTATATATACTCTACAGTCACAATGTGAAGTGTGTGTCGATGTTTGTGGATACAGGAGAAGTGGTCGTGACCAACTGCTAAAGTTGATGATAAAAGGGAGTTGAACAGTAGCAGATAGCATGCATTCAGTTGAGGATTGACAACAGGGGGTCCTTATGTAAATGCGTACTGTTCGATGATGAGGACGATTTTTGGTGGTGGTGGAGAGAGAAAGAGGTTGTTCTATCGTTTACAATGGAATTGAGAGCTCCTTTGTTGGTCCTCTTGTATGGCCAGTGCTCGAACAAAAGTGAAGTCTACTTAATCAACTCATGATGTCTATTATGTACCAAATAATAATGAAGGAAACATTTGATGGCAGTCAGTTTGGTCGCTTAAATTGTTCACGCAAACTTGCCACTATCTGGCAGAAAATAAAAAAAAACTGCTCATTATTTCACAATCTTAAGAGTATTATTATATGAAATGGTTGTGTTGTGACTATTATAGATCTGTAGAGTGTCCATCATAAATAATGTATCTAGATTGCTAATAGTTCTGTCAATCAGCAGTTAGTCTGTTAGTTAGTTATGACAGGTTGTAAACTACGATTAGTATTGCAGTTAAATGTTCCGTTGCAGCTCCACTCTGTTTTCCCAATTGTTAAGGAGGAATATTTAGCATCTAGAAAGCACAATGGTAAACATCATTTTAATTAGATGATAATGGTGAACAAATAGATTTGCAAAAATTAAGGTACACAGAAGGTTTATGATGGTAGTCAGTCAATCTATTAACACGCCTGTTTTTCTGCGTGTACATATTGATACCGTTCATAGTAACAATGAAAACTTTCTTTTTTCATGAATGAAATAGTATGTATCTATGTTACCACTTCCCCTTATGCAATCTGAAATGCAGCTAAAAAGTATGAATTCAAATAAACTTTTAACCAATAGTAAGCAGACAAAATTTGCCTCAATGGAATTTCTCAGTTTCTTTAACAGCTATAAAATTAATTCAATTCGTCCCATAATCAATTTACAGTAGTAACACAAAGGTTTTTAAATTCCATGAATATTCAATCTAAACTAAACCGCAGATAAACTGGTGTGCAAAATTGATTACCAGCTGGAAATAAAGTACCATCATTTGGTCAACAGGAACTTTTTTCTTCACAATAGCGTAATAAACACTCATGATTACTAATTTTACTCGTTAACACGTCATACCCAAATTAAACTCCTTGTAGTTATTGTGCATGATAATGAGAACACATTTTTTCAGATAGATAATAATTACAAAAGCAGCACAATGCATTCCTTTTCCTCCTCATTTTTAAAAGTACTCTAGTTCATGTGTACCTCATTCATGATATAATCTGTATTATAGCTTCTTTTTCCATTCTTCAAAGATTGGAAAAAACATATAGTGACTGCCATTGCACTGCATTCATCCCTTTCTCAAGAATGAGGGACAAACAAGCCCAACTAGTGAGTGAGTTCATTTGGCTCATTGAGTGCACACCATGATGGACAAAATCTAATAATAATACTGTTTCATCCTCATCAAACATGGTACATGTGTTGTCCCTATTCTCTGTGGAAACATACCCGTATAATCATAGTGGTTGCTCACTTCCAAAGTGTACTCATTCTTCGTCTTTCGAATTATATATGTCGAACTCGAAGCACAAAAAAGTCATCGTCCACTCAATAGAATAAAAGAGAGATAATAATACCATGTGAGCATGTTCGTCAGTAGTTGTGAGTAACTAACGATAAGTATGCATTATATTTTCATTATTTGTAAGTGTAACTATGTAATGATGGTAATAATGGGACTCATAGCTTTACATAGCAGCCCAACAATTCCAATCGGTGTGAAAAGGAGACTCACTACACAAATCTGTACAATATAATAGAAAAAGAAAGTGTACTGCTCACCCTCAGTACTAACTAACTAACTGCTGCTGTAATGCATAGTAGGATCGCCTTTTAGTTAGTTAGTTAGTTAGTAAGTAAGTAAGTAGCTCTCCATTGTGAACTCTATATTATTATTATTATTATTATTATTATTTGCTTGCTTTGTGCTTCCAAGATTGAATGAGAGTGATGCAAGTCAGGGTACACTTATAATGGAGGCTCTATTTCTTCCACAGCAGGACTCTGATCAAACATGTGTAACTGACTGACTGGCTCAAAAGGACGAATTATATAGAACCTTAGGTGTTATTATTAAACACGATGATGGAATGGAGAACCAGGAATCTCCATGGACTCAGTGGCTCAACTGCAACCAACTACCTTTGACTTTTTGGGAACTTGAAGAGTTTGGCATGTGTATTGCCCTATGGACACCCCTCTCATTACTCCTACCTGTCTCGTTACACTTTGATTAATTTTCAATTGTTGAAGGTGATTAATTAGAAGAAGCCAGCGCGAAAATCTCATCAACGCGACAACTGCCTTTCTTTTGTTCGCCCGTTGATTAGGAGCATTTTTTCATCTATCCTATTTTTTCTACCCCTGCCTTCTCACTTTGTCTGACAAGGCTGCATATTTCCTTCCTATTCCTTTTCAGTGCCATTCCATCAGTCAGTAAATGCATCACATAACATGCATGTGGTAAACAAGTCCCTATATCATGTTCGTAGCTCCCAAGTCAACATGAACCTTCGGTCCAGAAATACATACGAGTTCTCAGGATGACTAACTAACTAAATTATGCATCTTTCACGCTCTGTATGTTTACTTACCATCCTCATTTCCCTGTGAATCTAAATAGATTCTCTTTTTGCTTGCATAATGCAAATAAAAAGAAATTTTTTAGTGATAAATGAGGAGGAAAAGTAAAATATTTACTTTGCGGGCCTCCATACAAATCATAAAATTTATTACAATGACTCTGACTTTCCCCATTTGGCCTCCACAGCAAAGCGTGAGTGAGTGACCAAATTATTTTTTGAAGCCAAAAAGGGACCATATAGTTTGATACTTTAATCCTTCAGTTTTAATCTACCTACATAGCAAGTTAATGACTGCTCTGAAAACTCTCAAAACCCACGTCCACCTACCTGCTCAGTTAAATAACATGACTGACTGACTTGCCTACCTACCTACACATACACATCTCTTTTTCGATAATTAGAGGCGAGAGGAAATTGAGTAGAAAATGACAAGGAGCTTACCATCATCGCCTCTACCTGACCAACAGAGTAATTATAAGGTTTGTATTCACCTCATCATCATTATCAGTTATTAATAGAATAGCGCCTCTTCATAAGCACCTAAGAGTAAGTCATTACCCACCCCTACAGTCAGTCAGTCAGTGGCTCATTCTATGCATTATGTCTACAATTGATCATCATCTTTCGTTTCTTTTATTGTTCAATACTTGCTTGTTGTATCGACTGTGCGATTCTAGTGGTTAGTTCTTTCTGTCTCCTTTTCTCGCTACTCAGGCAGTCACTGACTTTGAATTTACCTACTATACTGTACTGACTAAAGGTCTAAAAAAAAGTGTTTCTAATTTTATACTCTGCATGCTAACTAACTAAAAGTGAGCTCAATAATATTCATTTGCTGATTTTATTAATTTAGCATAATTTAGTTAGCTCTCGGCTTATATGTAAAATGCTCATAGTTGATTTGCATTATATACTCTTGGTATAAAACGGGCCTGACTAACTAAAAATTAGTTAGTTAGTTAGTGGTGCCATTTTTTTTCGTGGGAAGCTTCACATAACACACCACAAATTACTACATCTCATGATAAGAACATTCTGGTTTTCTAACTCTGAGGATTGGACAGTGAGTGAAACACGTAAGTATATAGACCAGTCCAGAGTAGTCTATTATCCATCCTATGTGCATATAGATATTTATTATCTAGAGATCAGAAGAAAAAACAGGTGAAGAGCATCATTCTGTGCTTTGCTGCTGCTTGCTTTTGTGCAAGTAATATTTATATGAACTATAGAGCTATTGAGTTAGTTAGTTAGTTGCACTGTATAGGATATCGGAATACGAGTACATATTATAACTATGCATGCACCCCTATTGTCCTGGTAGCTGACTTTCAAAGTAGGGAAGATGAGAATAGGAAAAATATATTTCTTTTGTGTGTGCCATTGTACTGTTGTTGTGTGTGAGTGTATAGTTAGTTAGTTAGTTAGTAATCCACTGTTATCATCGTCACGTTAGTTTATTAGTGCAAGCAATTCTTGCCATTATAGTTAATGTGAGAATGAGATAGTCTGTAAAATTGAGATGAAAAAGGATTCAAAAAGTGTTCCTACCCAGATCTTGCATTGTTCGCGTTGGTAAAATTCTAAGAAACTTAATATCATTTGAATTTTTTGAGTTTATACAGATCTGTCTGTGCATGCAATTGTACAAAATAGCGGCTTATATTCTGTCAGTTTAATGATCAGCATGGTGTGAATTCAATGAGAAATCAGAATAAAAAAGCAAGCAAAAACGAATGGGTTGATTCAATCATGTTGACGTTTTGAGTTTATCAAAATATTTTGTATAGCTTGTAAAATGCAATTTAAGTTTCTGCCTAACTAATTAGATTAGCCAAAGTTAATTGCCCGATTGATTGGTTTTGAACAAATTTCACGAACAGAAAAGGCTTCTCCTTTGCAGTCAAAAAGACTTCCCATAGTGTACTTACTTACTTTTTTGTGTGCATGGAGCGCATTAACTAATCAAATCTAGTGATTAGTTGGTACAGACTGAGGCTACTCTTCAACTCTACCATCATTCAATGCAATCGCCAATGTCTTTTGCATTACTTTCACAAGTCACATCACTGTGGTCTACCCAGGATTTTAATGTTTTCTTCGTGATGCATACTTCTGTAAGCATATGAGAAAAGGCCTACTCTGTCAACGTAATTAGTCGTGTTGGCCATCACTGGCTTTGTGCATGCATACGCATCCAAGCTCCAATCACGAAGGTATATAGTAAAGAAAGGCACATGTGAAGAATGAAGACTATAGTAATAATTGGGCGAGAGTGATATTGTGATTGTGTGGAGGCAGTTTTTGCTTGCATTCTGCCCGAAGCATATCATCACAGTAATCACATTTTACAGTTGGCATTGGTACCACTAAGCTCACACACTCACAGAAGCATTTCGGACAACGAAGAATGAACTCACTACCTAATTAAGTGTCTCCCTTAATTACATGGTAGGTAATCTTGTGAACTTCTGTAGAAGCCTGAAAACATGGAAAGTTCAAGTTTGCAATTTACCTTCTCTCAATTCAGTTCCTAGCAGTAGTCAGTACAGTAAGTAGTAAAAGTAAGTATCAAGTACAGTATAGTTGGAAATCATTTGAATGTGAACCTGAGCAAAAATACCCTGCGCAGACTGCTATGCACGTTATGTGTATGCATGCGTATAGACCATCCGGAAAAAGGAGGTAAATTTTTCCTGTCCTGGGTGTGTTAAATGTGTGTAGTAGGATAGGATAAAATTTACCTTCTTTTTGCGGACAAGGTATATGTATAGTCAGAATATCTATCTAACTAACTATACTAACGAATAAACAATTTGCAGTTGTGTATGAACAAGGACTAACTGAAAGAGAGATGAAATAAAAATGCAATCCTTGTTGGATTCACCATGCTTACTTGTTGGTTTTCGTGAAACCATATTAATTACGGATATTAAGTGGGATTTGAAGCGAACATGGTCCAAGCAGCCCATTTTGGAGGCATTGTCTCCCACATGCACGAATACAAAATCACTGGCTCCTCACACGATCATTGAGGCTACTGTTCCTAGACAAGTTCTCACCGCCATGCATGCATGAATAACTAACTAACTAACTAGCTGACTTTCTTTTCGTTTGCCTTGTACTAATGAGAATTGATGCAGTCAGTCTATAAATGAGTAATCTGTGTGAAATCAGGGAATAGTCGTACAAATTCCTTCGTAATTTAATCTGATTGGTTTCGTAGACTTGTTTCTCTCCTAATTTATCTCTTTCTACGGCTTTCATACAAGGAGTGACAGCTTATTTCCAGGGATAAAAATAGCAACAGGTGGTTTCGTTTACACATGGTAAAAAGATCATAAATGTGTATTGTCCACGATGCCACTTAAAAATTTGAAATATAGCACCCAACATTTATCATGCATACAAACCTGTGCCGAACACTAACCAGAACGAAGGGTACACACAACAACAAAGGACTGCTGTGTAGGTAGCCGCAATAGATATTATTGTGAGTTGTGTGTACATTTTACAAATGGGCCGTAAATGATGAATTTCAAATCCTCATCTGTAGTCAGGACTGAAGAATGAGATTAGGAATAAAAAAAAATAAAGAGCAGCTGAATTTTAGTAAAAATCCAACGCACAAGTATTAATCGGTCAAAGTTTTTTTGAAAGTCATAATCTTTTCGGATACATTGATTTATGGTGATCATCAACCGTGGGCACATTTGATTATTCTAATGCAGCAAGATGAATGTTTTATTTTTAATGCAGTTTAATGCTATGTGAAGTGGAACGCACTGTGACTTCATTAGGTAAGTGGCTTACGAGTTCTGAAACTATAAGGTCATAAATATTATGTATCGTATCAGCTACTCACAACATTTTCACGCTTTTCTTTTTTAACACAAGGTTGGACCACTCCAGGAGAATTTGATTTATGACACTGACTGACTGCGTAAAGCTTGATGTGTGCAGTCATTGGGAAGAATTTATTTTCAGTTGGCAGCTAACTAATTTCTCATGCGATCCATAATCATAACTAACCATATCTGAACAATTTTCCATGTGTTTATGTCAATTGTGATGATAATAAAACCAAATTTTAATATTGCCTACATACAGCATGATGCGCATTGGCTTCCTTCGTAAAAGTGCCATTCTGAATATAAAAAAGTAAATCCATAAGAACAATGATTGAGTTTCACTACGAGTGCATATGAGAAAATAAAACAACTAGAAAATTAGCTTTCAGTATGAGAGGTTTTAATAATCACGAATTTAAAAGTATCCAGTAACAATAACCCTAGAGTAACAATAATGTATTATTATTATGTATAGTTTACAACCCCATTCATCATAAATAACATGAAGCTAAATACTGGTATGGCTTAACCATTTTGCACAAAGGGGTAATAACACTGTACTTCATTGTTAAATTCGCAATTCTTGTAGATACATCTTTTCAGCCGGCTCGCTGACTAAAATCGTTGCAACTATACACAGGCCGACAGGCATGGTATTTAAATCTACATCATAGAAATAGATACGTACATACATAATCCACGCATTTGCTATCGTTCCTATAGCATACTGGGAAAATCATTATACATGCAACCTTTTCTGTTCGTCAGACTAACTAAATACTAAATACGTTTTTACAAAAATTTTGAGTTTGCTACTCCTGCTAATATTATACTAACTAACTAACTAAAAGATCTTTCATCAGGGGTTGAGGTCAAAAAACGAGCAGCAAAAGGTATCTTCACTCACTGCTACAAAGAAGACAAACAACTAGCCATGTTAAAATCTGGAAAATCTCAAAACGTTTACTGCAGTTTTTATATGCCTGTTTGGGCAAAACTTCATATCGCAAACTAGTCAAACAGACAAAGTATTATTATTACTACCTCTAATTATCATGACGATGGTGGTCTTTTTGTCAAGCTGGAAAGTTGCTAATGCTCAAGATAAATACACAGCGCAAGTTATAAAATGTAAGTCTTATTGTGCTAGGAACTTGTAAGAGTTAGGAAAAAGTTATTATGCTTCAACACTCATTATTATTTAGCAAACTAAACTAATACAATTTTGGACTTTAAGAAGGAGACTTGTAATCCTTAAAACTTAAATAATAACTAAAAACTCACTTATCGCTATTGTTTACACTGTTTTATGACATTGGGTACTAACTAGCACAATACGTTACCTGCAATCCTAGCTATGTACACATTAACTAACATTGTCCAGTTGAGGCTACACATGTTTGTATATCTATAGCATTAAATAAATAAAACTTAAAGCTACTTTGCCTGTATTGCTTATTGTTAGAAGAACACAAAAAATTGCAACGCCTGAATTCCCTCCTTTGATTTATATGTTCCCAAACCCACAAAAGTAAGCATTTGGGTCTATCCAAGAAAAAAATAGTAATAAAATCTGCTATCTATGTATTATGAGGGAAAACAAACAAAATCGACGTTAATTACTTGAGTTTAATTAGTTAAGAAAGCACCAACATCTTAGTTTCCAAAGCCCAAGACATAAGTAAACTTGCGGGAAGTGTAATGACGTAGCTTTAGGATTTTTTGAAATAGTTACACGTTAGAATATGTTGGGAGTATTAAGGAGTTGTATGTAAAAATGTTAATTAGCATGTTACCTAATCTCTGTGAAAACATGTTAGGTAAAGTAGCTATTTGTGAGAATTCAAAGCCATATGTACGTTTTGAACATAGTGACCTGGATTTTTTTTAAAGGTCAATAGATCTTACTTAGCTTCGAAAACCCGGCTTTAGGTCCAATGAATATGCATACAAAATTTTATGATGATACGTTAAGTTTTTAACGAGTTGAAGTTATTGAGAGGACAGACAGACAGACCTAACGTTTCCATAAAGTAACTAAAGCTACTTTATACCTGTGGGAGGAAGGATACCTAATAGTAATGGACACGAGCAAGCTTGTTGCATAGAAATTGCGTTCTCCTAAATAAGGCAGGTGAGAGCAAGTCTTAACCGAAAACATGTTCGCAATTACGACAGAACAGAAAAAATATTCGAAAGGTAAGAACTTACATATATTCTTCACAATACACGGACTATAAGTCATATGATGGACACACGAGTGCAATTTTTTATAGCCATGGAATGCTGCAACAATTTCACGGTTTCACTAAACTAAAGTTGGTTAGTTTTTCTTCCTCACAAATTAACTGAACAGACGGCAGTGCATGCAATATTTTTTTATTACTACTATCTATCTATCAAACTATTTAACTTTAAAACACACAATTACGAAAAATCAAACAAACATTTTATAGCATAGATCATACAAACTAACAAACAACAATACTAGTATTTATAGCAACTATAACTTGGCTTTTTGTTCGTCAACGAATTAAAAATTCTTTCACTAACTAGCTACTAACCAGTCCTAGACCTTGCCTTTATTAGTTTTGCCATGATCTCCACTATTCTCTTTCTTGATAAACCGATCAGGAGAAGGAGAAGGATTTGAAACCGAAGATGAATGTCGCCTTCGTCTCCCACTAGCATTTCTGTAGCCTTCAGAATCTTTCCAGCTACTACTATGACTACTGCCAAGATTATTATTATGTCTACTATTGTAAATCGTACCTTTTCCCTCAGACTCACTATCACTCATGTCCACCATTTCGGAAGATTCTGAATGCAACGAAGGGGATGGACTGGCTCTGAGTTTCCGATCGTTGTCCAATTCGTGAAAATTCTTGTTCTCTTGCATCGATTTGCTAAGGTGGTTAGAATTGCTCAGAATTTTCTCAGTGCTGTGATTATTCATTTTACTTCCATTGTTGTTATTATTATTGTTGTTGGCAGACGGAAGCAAATGGTGGAGATGTTCGGAGGCTCGAATAGCATTGAAAGCACTGTGCTCACCACCCATGACCAGAGGCAAGGGGAAGTTTGGATGAGGCAGCAAGGCAGCCAACGATGGCGGTGGCGGCGTTTGTTGACCGTTGAGTCTTTGAGATGACGAGAGGTGGTGATGTTGAGGACGATACAGACGACCGTCCATGACCTGTTGTTGTGACAGAAAGTGGGCATGGTGATGAAGGGGATTTTGAGGAAGATGGTGGTGACGAGCGATCAAGTCCATGGTGGACGGAGGGGATTGAGGCCGATGATGATGAGAGGGGGGAGCCGGGGAGGAAGTGCTTGGCCGAGGGGGTGGAGAAGAAAGATCGCGGTGTCCAGCACGGTGATTGTTGTTGTTGTGTTGATGTGTAGAGGCGGGGGGCTGCGGGGAAATGGAAGAAGTTGGGGAAGCTGGTCCCCCCTGGCCGCCGCTGGAGGGAGAGGTCGAGCCATGCATGGCGAAGGGCTTCAGCAAATTCATTCTTTGGTGTCTCCTCCATTTGGCCCGTCTATTGGAAAACCAAACCTGAATTGGACAAAGAAATTTCAACTGCTCACTATCTTCATAAGACTAACTACATTGACTATAATACATAGCGCAATATTTTGGGGGAAGGTTGTTTAGTGCGAATGGTATCCGATAAAAGTCTGTTTGAGTAGATATAGGGAAGGTAAACATGTCGGTAGTGCATTAGGCGTATCGCGTATGAGAAAGCAATTATAGTTCGCACATTGCCCCTGTAAAAAATTATGTGGCCATTTATATACCTGATAATCATGTAATTGCTAATTTCCACTTATTTATTCACTCCTGTGTATTCTAATAGGAAGGTTTCTGGTTATTTTGACACCTGGTGAGCTCATTAAACATGCTTTGAACAAGAATTAACCAAATGCATTCATGTGTCGGCATCCTTTCAATTCACACCACCAAATCTATTATCTGCACTACTAGGCTACACGGTTTATGATTGAGAACCGTAAAATCTGAAATAAATTTTGAATTTATTCCTGACTACTAATGCTTATTAGAAGTTTCTATTTTAAAATCCTATAATCCTTGCAACTGCTATTTATAATTTTTAACGATACAGATGAGGAGAATAGCTATATACCAAATTAATTATTTTCCAACTCCAGATAGACAGGTACGTCATAATTTCCAGCCAAAACAATAAATAATCCACCATCTTCCGCTCATATATTTTAGGCTTTTGAGAAATGACCAATAAATTAAATATTCATTGAACCTAACCAATTAGAATCTACTCATGCGTTTGTTACATGACACATGAGACAAGTCAAGTTACTTATAATCAGAGTGTATCAATTATCATATTCAATGCATATACGATCACTTCAAAATGAACAGAAGTTCAACTACCTAGATGTAAACATCAAACTAACAGCAACCGATTTCAAGTCCTTTTTTCGGCAACGGTTCGCCGAAAAGGGCATAAGAACTTCAGATAGCCGTATTGGAATTTATGTACACCGGCCTGAGGAAATTAAGCATGGGTTTTTTCCAAGTCCATTATGATTAGTAAAGCAAATGCCATTTATTGGTACGACTAACAATGGCACCGACTATGGACTATAGCATTACTAGTTAGTCGCCAAAAAAACTAAACGACAATCATCGCCCTCCAATAATTTTATTTTCATTCGCTTCACTTAATGCTGAATATGCTATGCTAATGCTATGGTGTTGTGTACAAACAAAGAGTGTCTATGGCCCATTAGAAGCGGGGCTTTACCGTGTCCATTGCATCTACAATCTTCTACATCTTGAGAGGCCAAATAGTTATAGAAAAATCACATTTCTAAAAGTGGACTCACTTTAGCATTCCTTGAGCATATTATGAAATAAACCCACAAACATGACCAATTAAGGAGTATCTATGTGGACAAAGAGTTAGCAGCTTCATCACGTTTAGATATGCATTTATGAACTTTACGTACTATTTCACAATATTATCACATTTCTAGCTCACTTTATCTCTGAGAAAGGTGCAGTGTTCAGGTCAGAAGGATGAAAATGCAACTGCAGCTGCAATTAAACTGATCATTCTCCTGTCTGCAACTGCTGGTGAGGTAGAAGTGCAAAAAACTCGTCCACTCTTTGCAAGATTGCCAGGATTTTCCTAACTTTTTCTTTTCTATCTAGAAAGTCATAGGGAATGGCACGTGTCGGTTCGTGTCAATATTCTCGTTTCGTTTCGTGTCAATAGCTTGACACGGACCGAACCGGTAATTTCGTGTCGTGTCGAGCCATTGAAACGAACCGATCGTTTCGTGTC
>Ga0210040_10008410_pt1 | contig 12256 bp, 12 predicted proteins | sample CryGeyCG12114_NA_FD_185462 | JGI IMG/M metagenome (GOLD analysis project Ga0210040, IMG submission 185462) | Groundwater microbial communities from aquifer - Crystal Geyser CG19_WC_8/21/14_NA (SPAdes) (version 2) | ecosystem: Environmental > Aquatic > Deep subsurface > Groundwater | place: USA... | reverse complement strand
AACGCGCCGCTGTTCTTCACCCAGATCCAGACCGTCCACACCGACAACGTGGACAACGTCCGGATCGACCTGTTCCAGCGTCCCGTCTGGTCCGAGGTCACCGTCAACGGCTGATCGACCCAGCCACCCGCACGACCCGCCGGGGGCGCCCGTCCGCTGAGGACGGGGCCCCCGGCGGCGCGGGTGCCGCCGGACCTGCACGATGGACACCGGCACCCCTCCTTGACCAGGGGTGCACACACCCCGGAGGGGGACCATGGGCCGCTACGTCGCGCGCCGACTTCTGCTCACCATCCCCGTGATGCTCGGCGCATCCATGCTGATCTTCGCGATGGTCTACGCGCTGCCGGGCGACCCGATCCGGGCCCTCGCCGGCGACCGCCCGGTCTCGCCGGCGGTCGTCCAGGTGCTCACCGAGCGCTTCAACCTGAACGAACCGCTCTGGGTGCAGTACTGGGAGTACCTGAAGGGGCTGTTCCAGGGCGACCTGGGCACCGACTTCCGCGGCCGCCCGGTGCTGGACACCATCGAGCGGACGCTCCCGGTGACGATCCGGCTGACCATCGTCGCCGTCATCTTCGAGATCGTCATCGGCCTGACCGCCGGTGTGCTCGCGGGCATCCGCCGCAACAGCTTCTTCGACAACCTGGTCCTCGTCTCCACGACCGTGATCGTCGCGATCCCGATCCTGGTGCTGGCGTTCATCGCACAGCTGCTGTTCGGCCTGAAGCTCGGCTGGTTCCCCATCGCCGGCACCCGGGAGGGCTGGTACGGCTACGTGCTGCCCGGCCTGGTGCTGGCCTCCGGCTCGCTGGCGTACGTGGCCCGCCTGACCCGGACGAGCATCGCCGAGAATCTGCGCGCCGACTACGTGCGGACTGCGAAGGCAAAGGGGCTGCCACCGCGGCGGATCATCGTCCAGCACACGCTGCGCAACAGCCTGATCCCGGTCGTCACCTTCATCGGCGCCGACATCGGAGCCCTGCTGGGCGGCGCGATCGTCACCGAGACCGTCTTCAACCTCCCCGGCATCGGCCGGGAGGTGTTCGACGCCGTCCGCGCCCAGGAGGGCGCCGTCGTCGTCGGCATCGTGACGCTGATGGTCTTCTTCTTCATCTTCTGCAACCTGGTCGTCGACGTGCTCTACGCCGTCCTCGATCCGAGGATCCGCTATGACTGATCAGCAGGCCGATCTGCGCAAGGACGAGATCGAGGCCGGGACGACGACCGGCCTGGCCAGCCCCTCGGTCGACCCTCTCAGTGTTCGGCAGAACAGCCTCTGGTCCGACGCGTGGGCGGCGCTCAAGCGCAACCCGCTGTTCTGGATCGGGAGTGTCCTCACGGTGCTGTTCACCGTGATGGCGATCGTGCCGCAGGTCTTCGCCCGCGGGCAGGACCCGCGGGCGTGCGACCTGGCCAACTCCCGGGCGCTGCCCTCGGCGCAGCACTGGTTCGGCTACGACGTCCAGGGCTGCGACTACCTGTCCACCGTCGTCTACGGGGCGCGGAACTCGCTGATCATCGGCATCTTCGCCGTGGTGGTCATCCTGGTCCTCGGCGTCGCGGTGGGAGCCATCTCCGGCTACTTCGGTGGCGTGACCGACGGCATCCTGTCCCGGATCGCGGACATCTTCTACGCGCTGCCGCTCATCCTGGGTGCGCTGGTCCTGCTCCGCGTGGGCCCGGAGACGAGCATCCCGATCATCAACAGCCGGGGGCCGGGTGCGGTCGCGCTGGCGCTGGCGCTCTTCGGCTGGATGACCGCGATGCGGCTGGTCCGCTCGCAGGTGATCGCGATCAAGAGCTCGGACTACGTGGCCGCCGCCCGGGCCATGGGTGCGGGGAACACCCGCATCCTGGTGCGGCACATCCTGCCGAACGCCGTCGCGCCGGTGCTGGTCTACACGACCATCACCATCGGCGTGATCATCGCGGCCGAGGCAACGCTCACCTACCTCGGCGTGGGCCTGCAGCGCCCGGCGTTCTCGTGGGGCCTGCAGATCGAGGCCGGTCAGGGCGACGTCCGCGACGCCCCGCACCTGGTGCTCTTCCCCAGCATCGTCCTGACCCTGACGGTGATGGCCTTCATCCTGATGGGCGACGCCCTGCGCGACGCCCTCGACCCGAGGCAGCGCGCATGACCCAGTTCCAGACCGAGCCCTCGCCGCGGGTGGCGGCCGCCGGCGCTCCGCTGCTCGAGGTCGACGACCTGCACGTGGAGTTCCAGCAGCGGTCCGGTGTCGTGCACGCTGTCAACGGCATCAGCTACTCGCTGGCCGCGGGCGAGACGCTGGCGATCCTCGGTGAGTCGGGGTCGGGCAAGTCCGTCTCCGCCCAGGCGATCATGGGCATCCTCGACGTGCCGCCGGCGGTCGTCACCGGCGCCATCCGGTTCGAGGGCCGCGACATGCTGACGATGTCGGAGGAGGACCAGCGCCAGATCCGGGGCCCCGGCATCTCGATGATCTTCCAGGACGCGCTGTCGTCCTTGAACCCGGTCTACAGCGTCGGGTGGCAGATCGGCGAGATGTTCCGCGTGCACCAGGGCGTCTCCCGCAAGGACGCCAAGGCGAAGGCCATCGAGCTGATGGACCGCGTGCGCATCCCAGCCGCGGCCAAGCGGGTCGACGACTACCCGCACCAGTTCTCCGGCGGCATGCGCCAGCGCGTCATGATCGCCATGGCGATCGCGCTGGACCCGCGCATCCTGATCGCCGACGAGCCGACCACCGCCCTCGACGTGACCGTGCAGGCACAGGTCATGGACCTGCTCAAGGACCTGCAGCGGGAGACAGGCATGGGCCTGATCCTCATCACCCACGATCTGGGCGTGGTCAACGAGGTCGCCGACGAGGTGGCGGTCATGTACGCCGGCCGGATCGTCGAGCGGGGCACCGTCGACGACGTCTTCACCGACGCCGGCCACCCCTACACCGAGGGCCTGATGAACTCGGTGCCGCAGGTCGAGTCCAAGGGCGGCCGGCTGCAACCGATCGCCGGGCAGCCCCCGAACCTGGCTGCCATCCCGAGCGGCTGCCCCTTCCACCCGCGCTGCGCCCGCCGTCGCCTGGGCGCCGAGGCGGCACCCGGCCAGGAGTGCTCCGTCGACGTCCCGCCGCTGCGCCTGATCGCCCCCGGTCGCGAGGCAGCCTGCCACTACAGCGAGGAGGTCCTCGGTGCCCGAGCCGTCTGAGTCCACCGGCGCGACCGCCGCATCGGCCCTGTCCGCCGCTCCGGGCAGCGCCTCCGCGCGCGGTCCGCTCGGCGAGACGCTGCTGGAGATGCGCGACCTGCAGAAGCACTTCCCGCTCACGCAGGGCGTCCTCTTCAAGCGCACGATCGGCCACGTCCGCGCGGTCGACGGCGTGAACATGACCCTGCGCCGCGGTGAGACCGTCGGCCTGGTCGGCGAGTCCGGCTGCGGCAAGTCGACCGTCTCGAAGCTGCTCGTCGCGCTGGAGAAGCCGACCGGCGGGTCCATCCTCTACAAGGGCAAGGACCTCGCCTCGATGTCCGGGCGCGCGCTCAAGCAGTACCGGCGCGAGGTCCAGATCATCTTCCAGGACCCGTACTCCTCGCTGAACCCGCGGATGACCGTCGGCGACATCGTCGCCGAGGGTTGGTCGGTGCACGCCGACATCGCCCCCCGCAAGGACCGGCTCAAGCGGACCCAGGAGCTGCTCGACCGGGTCGGCCTCAACCCCGACTACGTCAACCGCTACCCGCACCAGTTCTCCGGCGGGCAGCGCCAGCGCATCGGCATCGCCCGGGCCCTGGCCCTGCAGCCGGAGATCATCGTCTGCGACGAGCCGGTCTCGGCGCTGGACGTGTCGGTGCAGGCCCAGGTGGTCAACCTGCTCGAGGACCTGCAGGACGACTTCGGCCTGTCCTACCTCTTCATCGCCCACGACCTGTCGGTCGTCCGGCACATCTCCGACCGCGTCGCGGTGATGTACCTCGGTTCCATCGTCGAGGAGGGCACCGACGAGCAGGTCTACACGACGCCGTCGCACCCCTACACGCAGGCGCTGCTGTCCTCGGTGCCGCTGCACGAGCCGCACCTGCGGGGCCAGAAGGACCGCATCCTGCTGCAGGGCGACGTGCCCAGCCCCGCCGACCCGCCGTCGGGCTGCCGGTTCCGGACCCGCTGCTGGAAGGCGCAGGACATCTGCGCGACCGAGGCGCCGGCGCTGGTCGACCGCGGCCAGGGTCACCCGGCGGCCTGCCACTTCGCCGAGGCCCGGGCGGTCGTACCGGTCGACGTCGACTGAGCGGTGATCCGGCAGGATCACGGTGTGATGGCTCCCGACCGGCGCGTCCTGCTCGTGCACGCCCACCCCGACGACGAGACGATCAACAACGGCGCCACGATGGCGCGGTACGTCGCGGAGGGGGCCGGGGTCACCCTGCTCACCTGCACGCTGGGCGAGGAGGGCGAGATCCTCGTCCCCGCGCTCGCCCAGCTGGCGGCCGACCAGGCCGACCAGCTCGGCGGCTACCGCATCGGCGAGCTGCGGGCGGCCATGGCGGCGCTCGGCGTCACCGACTCCCGCTTCCTCGGTGGGGCGGGCCGCTACCGGGACTCCGGGATGATGGGGACGACGGCCAACGAGCACCCCCGCGCGTTCTGGAACGCCGACCTCGACGAGGCGTCGTCGCACGCGGTCGCCGTCATCCGCGAGGTCCGCCCGCAGGTGCTGGTCACCTACGACGACTTCGGGGGCTACGGCCACCCCGACCACATCCAGGCGCACCGGGTGGCGATGCGCGCCGCGGACCTGGCCGCTGACCCCGGCTTCCGGCCCGACCTCGGCATGGCGTGGACCATCGCGAAGGTCTACTGGAACGCCATGCCGCGCACGCTCCTGCAGCAGGGCATCGACGCGATGGCCGCCGCCGGTGACACGACCTTCTTCGACGGGGTCACCAGCGCCGACGACCTGCCGTTCGCCGTGCCGGACGACGTCGTCACCACGGAGGTGGACGGCGGGGCGTTCGCCCAGCACAAGGACGCCGCCATGCGCGCGCACCCGACGCAGATCCTCGTGGACGGGCCCTTCTTCGCCCTCTCCAACAACCTCGGGCTGGAGCTGGCCGCCGTCGAGCACTACCGGTTGGTGCGCGGGGAGCGCGGCCCGGGTGGCGGCCCGCACGGCTGGGAGGACGACCTGTTCGCCGGCCTGGGCGAGTGATCGGCCGGCTCGCCGTGCGCACCGGTTGGGCGGTGGCCGCCGTCGCCGCCGCTGCGTGGCTGGCGCTGGTCGAGGCCTTCTGGCTGCCGCTGCGGGCCGGCGCGGTGCCGATCCCGCTGTCGGTGCTCGCCGCGGTGGCCGGCAACCTGCTGCTGGTGCCGCTGGCGCACCGGCTGTCGGGCTCGCGCGCGGTCGCCGTCCTGCCGGGGGTGGTGTGGCTCGCCGTCGCCCTGGGCGCCACGGTGCGCCGTCCGGAGGGGGACCTCGTGCTGGTGGGCGGTGGGGTGACCGGTGGGGTCGGGCTGGCCTTCCTGCTGTTCGGTGTCGTCGCCGCGGCATTCGCCGTCGGCCGGGTCCTGGCGGCGCCGGTCAGGCCGGCGCCGACCGGTAGTGGTAGCGGTGGTGCTCGGTGAATCCCAGCCGCGCGTACAGCGCCAGCAAGCCGTCTTCCACCGCGCCGCGGGCGACGGCGGCCGGCGGCGCGGGGGCGGGATCGGGCCGCACCGAGGCGAACAGCGGGTCGCGGGCGTGGGTCAGCACGGCCCCGGCCTCGGGCGGGAGGGCCACGCCGCGGTAGCGGTACCCGGCCAGCCAGGCGGCGTCGGGTGCGGGGGAGAGGTCGACCGGGACGTCGGGGGCGGGCCAGCGCGCCAGCGGCGCGGTGAGCACCAGGACGTCCTCGGAGCGGATCCACCCGTCGGCGGCGAACGCCGCGTCGGCAGCACCGGGCGGGCCCGGCAGCTGCGCCTTCGGCGGCAGGCCCCGTGCGGCGTACCAGCGGGCCACCGAGGCGACGGCCTCGACGAGCGGCGCGGGCGCCTCGCCGACGACGAGGGCGGAGTTGGCCCGCCCGCTGAAGCCGCCGCCGGCGCGGAGCAGCCAGTCGCCGTGCCGCTCCTCCTCGAGGCCGCGCCAGGTCCGGGCGGCGATCTCCTCGAGGCCGCGCACGTCGAGCAGGTGCGCGCCGGGCATGCCGTCCCCTGGTCTCGAGCGGGTCCGCGGCCCTCCCTCCACCGGGTGAGCGCGCGGGGAAGGGCACCCTTCCCGGCCGTCCGGCCGCGGGAGGGTGATACTAATTCAGCCGATCGACCGTCCCCGCGGTCGCCGCCCGCACCGTCCTCCGGGAGGAACCACCGTGACCTACGTCATCACACAGGCCTGCGTCGACGTCCTCGACAAGGCGTGCATCGACGAGTGCCCGGTGGACTGCATCTACGAGGGCGACCGGATGCTCTACATCCACCCCGACGAGTGCGTCGACTGCGGTGCGTGCGAGCCGGTCTGCCCGGTCGAGGCCATCTACTACGAGGACGACGTCCCGGACAAGTGGAAGGACTTCTACAACGCCAACGTGGAGTTCTTCTCCGACCTGGGCAGCCCCGGCGGCGCCGCCAAGACCGGGAAGATCGACAAGGACCACCCGCTGGTCGCGGCTCTCCCGCCCCAGGGCGAAGGGCACTGACCGCTCAGGTCCCCGGTCCGGGGCGCGTCCTGCCGGACTTCCCGTGGGACTCGCTCGAGCCGGCCCGGCTGCGGGCCGCGCAGCACCCTGACGGGGTCGTCGACCTCTCGATCGGCACCCCGGTCGACGACACCCCGGCGCTGCTCGGCGAGGCGCTGGCCGCTGCGGGCAACGCGCCGGGCTACCCGACCGCGCTGGGCACCGCCGCGCTGCGCACGGCAGCTGCCGGCTGGCTGCAGCGGCGCCTGGGCGTGACGGTCGCCGACCCGCTCGCGGCCGTCCCGTCGGTCATCCCCACGGTCGGCTCCAAGGAGCTCGTCGCCCTGCTGCCGACGCTGTTGGGGCTGCCGGTCGGCGGCACGGTGCTGATCCCCTCGGTCGCGTACCCCACCTACGAGGTGGGCGCCGTGGTCGCCGGGCTGACCGTCCGCCGCACCGACGTCCCACCGGAGGACGCCGACGGGGTCGTGCTGGTCTGGCTGAACTCCCCGGGCAACCCGCACGGCCGCGTCCTGGGCGACGACGAGCTGCGCGCCTGGGTCGCGTGGGGCCGGGCGCACGGGGTGCCCGTCGCCGCCGACGAGTGCTACGTGACGCTGGGCTGGGACGTCGAGCCGCGCTCGGTCCTGCACCCCGCCGTCGCCGGGGACGACCACACCGGACTGCTGGCGGTCCACTCGCTGTCCAAGCAGTCCAGCGCCGCGGGGTACCGCGGCGGCCTGCTGTCCGGTGACCCGGCGCTCGTGCGCCGCGTGTGGGAGGTCCGCCGGCATCTCGGGCTGCTCGTGCCGACGCCCGTGCAGGCTGCGATCACCGCGGCCCTGGGCGACGACGCGCACGTCGACGCGCAGCGCGAGCGCTACCGCGCCCGCCGCGACCGGCTGGCCGCGGCGGTGCGCGCCGCGGGACTGCGCATCGACCACTCCGAGGCCGGCCTGTACCTGTGGGTCACCCGCGACGAGGACTGCTGGGCGACGATCGACTGGCTGGCGGGGCTCGGCGTGGTGGCCGCGCCCGGCAGCTTCTACGGACCCACCGGGGCGCGGCACGTCCGCATGGCGCTCACCGCGACCGACGAGCGGATCGACGCCGCCGTGGAGCGCCTGGCCGGCTGAGCCCGGTGGGGCTGAGCGTGACGCACCGGTAGACCTCGTGCGGCGTCCGGCCCGAGCGCAGCGGGGCGATGCCCACGGCGTCCGCGACTGCGCCTCTCCGGTCGGACACCCCTGGTAGAACTCCGGACGGTCGCTGCCGCGCGGCCGGTCCCGACGGATGGAGGCACCGTCCCATGAGCGCGACGACCGAGCCGACCGCGAGGCACGCCGCCGACACCCACGACGTCATCCGCGTGCTGGGTGCACGGGTGAACAACCTCCAGGACGTCAGCGTCGAGCTGCCCAAGCGGCGGCTCACCGTGTTCACCGGCGTCTCGGGCTCGGGGAAGAGCTCGCTGGTCTTCGCGACCATCGCCGCGGAGTCCCAGCGGCTGATCAACGAGACCTACAGCGCCTTCCTGCAGGGCTTCATGCCCTCGCTCACCCGGCCCGAGGTCGACCTGCTGGAGGGCCTGACGACGGCGATCATCGTCGACCAGGAGCGGATGGGGGCCAACCCGCGGTCCACCGTCGGCACCGCGACCGACGCCAACGCCATGCTGCGGATCCTGTTCAGCCGGCTGGGCACGCCGCACATCGGACCGCCCACCGCGTTCTCCTTCAACGTGCCGACCCGCAAGGCCAGCGGCGTGATGAGCACCGAGAAGGCCGGCGGCCGGGTCGAGAAGGCCGTGGTGCGCGGCCAGGTCTACCTCGGCGGCATGTGCCCGCGCTGCGAGGGCATGGGCTCGGTGTCGGACTTCGACCTCACCGCGCTGTTCGACGCGGAGAAGTCGCTGGCCGAGGGTGCCCTGACGGTGCCCGGCTACAGCATGGACGGCTGGTACGGGCGGATCTTCAGCGGCGCCGGCTTCGACATGGACAAGCCGCTCGGGAAGTTCAGCAAGAAGGAGCTCGACGACCTCCTCCACAAAGAGCCGACCAAGATCAAGGTCGAGGGCATCAACCTCACCTTCGAGGGCGTCATCCCCAAGATCCAGAAGTCGATGCTCGCCAAGGACGTCGACGCGATGCAGCCGCACATCCGTGCCTTCGTCGAGCGCGTCATCACCTTCCAGCCCTGCCCGGAGTGCGAGGGCACCCGGCTCACCGCGGAGGCCCGGTCCTCCCGGATCAGGGGCAGGAACATCGCCGACCTCTGCGCGATGCAGATCAGCGATCTCGCCGCCTGGGTCCGGGAGCTCGAGGAGCCGTCCGTGGCGCCGCTGCTCACCGGGCTGCAGCACCTGCTGGACTCGTTCACCGAGATCGGGCTGGGCTACCTCTCGCTCGACCGGCCCGCGGGCACGCTGTCCGGCGGTGAGGCGCAGCGGACGAAGATGATCCGGCACCTCGGGTCCTCCCTCACCGACGTCACCTACGTCTTCGACGAGCCGACCATCGGCCTGCACCCGCACGACATCGAGCGGATGAACCGCCTGCTGCTGCAGCTGCGGGACAAGGGCAACACCGTGCTCGTCGTCGAGCACAAGCCCGAGACCATCGCGATCGCCGACCACGTCGTGGACCTGGGCCCGGGCGCGGGGACGGCGGGTGGCGTCGTCTGCTTCGAGGGCACCGTGGAGGAGTTGCGGACCAGCGACACCAGCACCGGGCGGCACTTCGGCTACCGGGCGTCGGTGAAGAACGCGGTGCGGTCCACGTCCGCGATGCTCGAGGTGCGGGGCGCGTCGACGCACAACCTGCAGGACGTCGACGTCGACGTCCCGCTCGGCGTGCTGTGCGTCCTGACCGGCGTGGCCGGCTCGGGCAAGAGCTCGCTGGTCATAGGCTCGATCAACGGCCGGGACGGCGTGGTCGTCGTCGACCAGGGCGCGATCAAGGGTTCCCGGCGCAGCAACCCGGCGACGTACACCGGGCTGCTGGAGCCGATCCGCAAGGCGTTCGCCAAGGCCAACGGGGTGAAGCCCGCGCTGTTCAGCTCGAACTCCGAGGGCGCCTGCCCGACCTGCAACGGCGCCGGCGTCATCTTCACCGACCTGGGCGTCATGGCTACCGTCGAGTCCCCGTGCGAGGAGTGCGAGGGCAGGCGGTTCCAGGCGTCGGTGCTGGAGTACACGCTCGGCGGCCGGAACATCGCCGAGGTGCTCGCCATGCCGGTCGCCGAGGCCGAGCGGTTCTTCGCCGAGGGCGAGGGGCGGGTGCCTGCTGCGCACACGATCCTCGACCGGCTGGCCGACGTCGGGCTGGGCTACCTGAGTCTCGGCCAGCCGCTCACCACGCTGTCCGGTGGCGAGCGGCAGCGGCTGAAGCTGGCCACCCAGATGGCGGAGAAGGGCAGCGTCTACGTCCTGGACGAGCCGACCACCGGCCTGCACCTCGCCGACGTCGAGAACCTGCTGGGTCTGCTCGACCGGCTCGTCGACTCCGGCCGCTCGGTCATCGTCATCGAGCACCACCAGGCGGTGATGGCGCACGCCGACTGGATCATCGACCTCGGCCCCGGCGCGGGCCGCGACGGTGGCCGGGTCGTCTTCGAGGGCACGCCGGCCGACCTCGTGGCCGCCCGCTCCACGCTTACCGGCGAGCACCTGGCGGCCTACGTCGGCGGGTGACCGGTCGGCGTCAGGTGCAGGTGAGGGTGTTGTCGGTCAGGGCGACGGTCAGCTCCTGGGCCATCGCCTCGTGCTTCTGGTAGGCCTCGGGGAAGCCACTGCGCTGCACCGTCTGCGCCACCTCGGTCAGCCGGCCGGTCTCCCAGCCGGGCACCTGCACCAGCCCGTCGTAGAACTTCCCCGCTGCGTAGACCGGGTCCTGCACCTGCGCGGGCGTGCCCCACCCCTGCGATGGCCGCTGCTGGAACAGACCCAGGGAGTCGCGGTCGCCGTAGTCGAGGTTGCGCAGACCGGACTCCTGCTGGGCGGTGGCCAGCGCGATGACGACGGCGCGGTCGGGGAGCCCGCGATCGCGGGCCACCCCCGCGATCGTGGTCGCGTGCCGCGCCTGCTCCGCGCTCACCGTCACCGTGCCGCCGTCGACGGTGCACGTGCCCTCGGCCGGGACGTCATCCGCGGAGCGAGCCCAGGCGACGCCGAGCAGCACCAGCGCGGTGACGATCGCCACGGGCCACCAGCTGTCGTTGCGGCCCCCGCTCCGGCGCCGCCCCGTCGACGGCCGCCGGGCGGGGCGCCGCCGGACGGCCCCTGCCGCGCGCATTGCGCTCGACGTGGAGGAGGCCATCGCGTCCGACCTTAGTAAGAGGACCACCCTTCCCCCCGCACCTCGCAAGCTCGCCGCGGGTCCCTGAAGGGTGGCCGTTCAGTTGGCGTGCAGCTCGGCGTTCAGCGAGCCCCAGGTCCGGTCCCCGCGCAGCACGACCTCCAGCGCGCCGCTGACGCTGTTGCGCCGGAACAGCAGGCCGTCGCGCCCGGACAGCTCGCGTGCCTTGACGACCGAGCCGTCCGGCAGCGTGATCCGCGAGCCGCCGGTGACGTAGCAGCCGGCCTCGACGATGCAGTCGTTCCCGAGCGAGATGCCGATGCCGGCGTTCGCACCCAGCAGGCACCCGGTGCCGATGGAGACGACCTCCGTGCCGCCACCGGAGAGCGTGCCCATGATCGAGGCGCCGCCACCGATGTCGCTGTCGGCCCCGACGACCACGCCCTGGCTGATCCGGCCCTCCACCATCGACGGGCCGAGCGTGCCGGCGTTGAAGTTGACGAACCCTTCGTGCATGACCGTCGTCCCCTCGGCCAGATGGGCGCCCATGCGCACCCGGTCGGCGTCGGCGATCCGGACGCCCGAGGGGATGACGTAGTCGACCATCCGCGGGAACTTGTCCACGCCGAAGACGGTCACGTGGCCGACGGCGGCGCGCAGCCGGTGCGCGTTGAACGTCGCGGCCTCGACCGGTCCGGCGCTGGTCCATGCCACGTTGGTGAGCAGGCCGAAGACTCCGGTCATGTTCGCGCTGTTCGGCTGGATCAGCCGGTGCGACAGCAGGTGCAGCCGCAGCCACACGTCGTGGGTGTCCGCCGGCGGGGCGCTCAGGTCGGGGATCACGGTCCGGACGGCGATGATCTCCACCCCGCGTGCCTCGTCGCTGCGCACCAGGCCGCCGTAGTCCGGGCCCAACTCGCCGGACAGGTCGAGCGCACCGATCCGGGTGGTGCCCGGCTTCGCGCCCGCAGGCGCGCCGAGGCGTGGTTCGGGGTACCAGGTGTCGAGCACCGTGCCCGAGGGCGTCACGGTGGCGAGGCCGGCGGCGGAAGCGGAGACGGTCGCGGCAGTCACGGGTGCGACGCTACCGAGGTGCGGTGCGTGGGCGCCCCCTAGGCTCCACGGCGTGAGTGACCTCCCTCCGCTCGACCTCTCCGCCGACGTCCTCACGCTGACCCGTGCGCTGGTCGACGTCCCCTCGGTCTCGGGGGACGAGAAGCCGCTGGCCGACCTCGTCGAGACGGCCTTGCGCGGCCTCGGCGGGCTGGAGGTGGAACGGATCGGGAACAACGTGCTGGCCCGCACCGACCTCGACCGGCCGACCCGCG
>Ga0210040_10008409_pt1 | contig 12256 bp, 7 predicted proteins | sample CryGeyCG12114_NA_FD_185462 | JGI IMG/M metagenome (GOLD analysis project Ga0210040, IMG submission 185462) | Groundwater microbial communities from aquifer - Crystal Geyser CG19_WC_8/21/14_NA (SPAdes) (version 2) | ecosystem: Environmental > Aquatic > Deep subsurface > Groundwater | place: USA... | reverse complement strand
GCCAAGAAAGCTGGGGTACCTACCTATTAGTAGTTAGTAAGGGGAACTTGCCATTCGGCGCACGGACCGAGGACGTCACGGCCAATGACACGCATCATCGCCAAGCGCAAGCTGCACCTGCAGGCGCAAAGGCGGGAGGCGGGAGTACGAGTAAAGTGCAGACTCCAGAGGTCCCCTGCAAGTCGTGAAACACGTGCAAGCTAAACAAATGCGCCAGCTCGCACTCTGGTGGCAGGCTCTCTTCTGTACCACGCTTCCCTACCTACTTCCTAGGGACATCTCCTGCATCAACTGCTTCTTCATCCTTCTAGCTCTTACTTCAAGCACGGCAGCTGTGTGATCATATCTTTAATTCCTTAAACAAACGGGCGATTGCGCGAAGCTTCACAAGTACATCATCGACCCACTCCGCAAACCTTGTCGAGCTTTCCCCTTCAACCACTCCTCACTCTTCCAACCTCAATCCGATTGAGACAATGCTTGCATGATCCCTCACCTCCTCCTCGGTCATGTCGAATACACAATCCAGCACCTACTTGGCTAGGAGACCCGTAGTCCTTGGCCTTGCGAAGGCTGTTTTCCTGGGTCTCGGTCCCCTGGTCCAAGCTGCACCACTCCACGCGTCACGTCTCGTCTTTACACAAGATGAAGATCTACCAAAAGACCCCAAAGATGCCAGTCTTTGGATTTACCTTGCTGTGGCCACATTCCTCGTGCTCCTAGGCGGAGTGTTCGCCGGATTGACTATTGCTTTGATGGGCCAGGTAGAAGATTCTGATCGTTACACAAGACAGACAGCTAATGGTGTACAGGATGAAATCTACCTACAGGTTATACGCGACAGTGGCGAAGGCGCCGAACGAAGACACGCTAAGAAAGTTCTTCGCCTTCTGAACAGAGGCAAGCATTGGGTATTGGTCACTCTACTACTGGGCAACGTCATCACGAATGAGACACTTCCCATCGTGCTTGATCGGTCATTGGGAGGTGGTTGGCCTGCCGTCCTTGGCTCTACTGTTCTCATCGGTTAGTAACATTCCATGAATACTACTTTACCGCTAACCTCTGAAGTTATCTTTGGCGAGATCGCACCCCAGTCTGTCTGTGTCCGATATGGCCTGCCCATCGGTTCCTTCATGGCACCATTTGTCCTCCTTCTGATGTACCTCCTCGCTCCCATTGCATGGCCGACAGCAAAGCTGCTCGACTACCTTCTCGGTAAAGACCACGGCACCGTGTATAAGAAAGCTGGTTTGAAGACTTTGGTATCTCTGCATAAAAGCTTAGGCGATGCCGGTCAGCAACTCAACTCTGATGAAGTCACTATCATCAGTGCTGTGTTGGACTTGAAGGACAAGCCCATTGGGAGCATCATGACACCAATGGCTGATGTCTTCACACTGTCCCTTGACGATGTTCTGGACGAGAAAGCCATGGATGATATATTGTCGGAAGGCTACTCACGCATTCCAGTTCATCAACCGGAGAAAGCCGGAAACTTCGTTGGAATGCTATTGGTCAAAATGTTGATCACATATGATCCAGAAGACGCAAAACCTGTCAGGGAATTTGCACTGGCAACTCTCCCTGAGACCGCCCCAGACACCAGCTGTTTGGACATTATCAACTTCTTTCAAGAGGGCAAGTCACACATGGTACTAGTGTCTGAGCATCCTGGTGACGACCATGGTGCTATTGGAGTCGTCACCTTGGAGGATGTTATCGAGGAGCTTATTGGCGAAGAAATTGTCGACGAGTCTGATGTCTTTATGGACGTTCACAAGGCAGTTCGACGTATGCAGCCAGCACCAAGGTTCCGTGTCCCAAAACACATCACGGCTACGCCACCTACCGCCAACGGAGCAGCAGCTGATCTCATTAATATTAGTGAGAGCGAACCAATATCGCAGCAGGATTTGCAACGTGCCAAGGTTGGCGATGATGCGATGGTGAAGAAGCCTGCGGACATCATTCGAAGACGATCAAGCGCTACAAACAGTGTAGCAGCTGGCGGGAAAAGACAAAGTACGGACGATATCAGGAGCCATCTCAAGAACATTGGCCCATCCAATCGTGCTAGCCGTCCTCGTACAACCAGGTACAACACGGTCAAGATCAAGCCAGGCGGTCCAGATCCAAGCCCAGGCAACCAAGATGGTGGTATGCCCGCCACGGAACGTCAGACACTGGAGAGAGGTGTGTCAGAAACCGGCTCCGATTACCAGCATGGCATGGGAGAAGCAATGCTTCGATCCGGTGGACAGAAGGCTAGCGATGGCGTTCAAGCGCTGCAGCAACAACAACGGCAAGGCTACGGTAGTATAGTGAACTCACCGAACGACAAACGATCAGACAGTGCAAGCAAGGGTGTGCAAGCAGATCCTTCAGAGATCTCACCAGCAAATGGACACGATGATGACGCCAACAATGCAGATGGCAGGCCTGCCAACAATCGCACAAGGACCGAGGACACTATCGGAAGCTTGAAAAGCGTCTCGCGGTCTCGAAGTCCTTACTACCGCTCCAAAGGTCCTGCACGAAGCGGTAGTATCACTGAAAACATCGTCGACAGCAATGGTATTCGCAAGGTTGTCCTAGGCACGATGTCGAGCAGCTCTTCCAACGACGAAGACGAAAACGGTGATACAGATAAAGACAAAGAGAAAAAGGAAATGCTTAGTAGTAATGCCAGCAAGTCGAGTCAGGGTCTTCGAGGTGGTGGAGATCAGGAGAACGACAACTCTAATGATCAGGACAACTCGACAACAAAGAAAAAGAAGCGCCGAAGAAGGAAAAATGGCAGTGGTAAGGGCGAAGATCAGCCTTTGTTGGGTGACAGAGACTAGTGGTCTTTGGTTGTCCCGAGGCTGCCCTTTGTTTGAGCATGAGCTTGCCGTGCCAAAACTCAAAAGTCTTTGGCTGGTGTGATGCTCATAATGGTAACGTTGCTTGGTGAGACCTGTCGACCCCGTTTGAGGTTCTGTGATAACAGCAAAATAATTGTACATACCTAAGCAAAACTCAAAGCTTTGCACCGCAACACTAGCATTCGCGCGTGTTTAACAACACAAGTATTTTATCATTCAGCTTTTCAAAGACTTCTCCGGGTACTCTTCTCAATTCCACTGTGGGTAAACACCTTGGGTGGTGCGCGAATACCGCTTGCGGCCAAATTCTGCCGCAGCGATACCCATTCACTCGGCCAACATTCACTCGGCCAACATTCACTCGGCCAACATTCACTCGGCCAACTTCTTCCAGACGTGACGACACAACAACACATTCATTCACTGTCGAGGCAGTCGGCAATATTATTCACCGCTCGCGCCGCGCAGAGGTTTGCGACTTCTTATATTCTTCTGCTTCTTACTTGCTTCTTACTTTTCTACTCACTTACAACCAGCTCACTTAATTTTAACGCGAGCATCATCTATCCCACAGATTACTGTTCGACAACATGCGTTACACCGGCATAGGCATCTTGGCCTTCCTGCTTGATTGCCTGTTCGAGCTCCTCTACGACTCGGAAATTCTCTCCTTTCATTGGCGGCTGTTCAAGGCGGATCAAGGCATCGAGTGGTTGACATGGTGGGCTGTATGGCTTTTCTTCCTTCCATCTCTACCTCCGATCCTGTATGAAACAGGCTGTGGCTCCGAGGCCCCTACGTCTTCAAAGCTACTCTGGCCAAGGCTGTTGTCTGTACCCTATAACACCATGATCAGTATCAAAACCCTGTTCGTATGGCTCTACACGCGAGCTACACAACCCACCCAACCACACTGTTTTCCACCACCATATGCATTCCCTGGCGAATGGCCCGAGTTCGAGGCCCTAATTTCAGACCTCTTGGAGAAGGTGGAAGAGCAAGAAAGACAGCGCGAGCCGATCATTGAACAACGTGTGGCAGCCCGATGCGCAGAACTGGAAGTCGCGTTCGCTGAGGAACTCCAGAGGCAACTGGCCGAGCAAGACGAGGTGTACAGAAGCAAACTGGCGGAGAAAGAAGAAGCTCATATTGAAGCGCTCCGAGCGAAAGACCAAGAGCGCAAGGAAGACCTCGAAATCAAACTGATAACTTCCACAAGGCTACTAGACCGCACCCGCAGACACCACGAGGAAGAGCTCGAGAGAGAAAAGAGACGTCGCGAGGAAGAACTTGAGCACAAGGAGGAGAGCCGTATGGCAGCTTGGAGCATTGCTGATGACTATGTCTTGCAAGCCAACAAGCCTCGGACAGAGATTGTTACACAGACCGGCGAAGACCAGAACGACTCGAATGCCAACAGCACTGGTGGACATGACACCCAAACCAGCGCGAACGATGCCAACCACGAGAGCGCGGACGAAAGCAACCATGATGACTCCCAGAATGGTCACGATGGATCGAGCGAGGAGGACGAGGATGACAACGACAACGACGACCAGCATCCAGACCAAGGCAGTAATGCAATTGAGCAGGAACGCACTATGCCCGAAATGGAAGTCCTGCTCCGTCTCGAGCTAGAGGGGAGAGACATGACAATCGCCAGAAAAACCGAATACGTGAAGACTCTAGCAGATGACAAGGAGAGACTTACACGCGAGATCACCAGCTTGCGAAAGCGAGAAGGCAAGTGTCAAAAGGAGAAAGATGCTCTGCAGGCACAGATTGACAGCTTACAAGAGCAGCTCGCCGAGGGTGCAGGGAAGTATCGTGAAGAGAGAGACGAATTGCAAGCACGAATTGATGCTCTCCGTGTCGAGAAGGATGACTTGAGCGACCGGCTTCGTGAATGCGAGGAGCACAGGAACAATATGCAGCCGGAGGCGCACCGGAACAAAACTGTATCTCGCGGAGTCCATGTCGGAAGTGTAAAGTCGAAGGATGCACAGACGGAGACAGACGCACCCAAGACACACCATAACGAGACTATATCTCGCGGAGTCCAAACCAGAAGTGTAAAGTCGGAGGATGCACAAACAGAGACGGATACACCACAGGATCCAGAGATGCCTCAGAGACACGAAGATTGCGAGAGCGAGAGGTCTTTCCTCCAAGGGCAACTAGCCCAGAGAATGGGGGAGATCGACCACTTGCACGACCTCTTTAGTGGTCTACGGGGAGATATCAAGGACGTGGTCGACGAACGAAATGCCCTGCAGAAGGAAAAAATTACACACGACGAGCAAAAGAAGAGCCTCGAAGACTGTGAAACCTCCCGGGCAGATCTCGAAGGCCAATTAGCAACCGTCACGACCCGGTACGCGACATTGGTTGCCAGCAATGAAACATCGCAACTGGAAATCACCAATCTAACGGTCCAACGCGATCAACTCATAACCAGCCTCCAGACACGTGAGAGGCAGGACGGTTCGAACATCAGCCAGGACCTCGCAACTTGGGAGAGTGAAAGAACGAGCCTTCAGGGTCAATTAGCATCGGCCACGAATGAGTCCACGACACTACGCACCAGCATTGAGGCATTGGCTCAACAAGTCAGCGGTCTGACTGTTGAGCGCGATGCACTTGCTGTTGCGCAGGCACCAATCGCAGCCGAGATAGACAATTTGAATCAATTGAACACCCGTTATAAGTCTGCGGGGCAAGCATTGCAGGCTGAGAGGGACAACTTAAGAGAGAGAGTCGCTAGCCTAACAAGTGAGAGAGTCACCTTGAATCAGCAAGTCACTGGCCTAACGGAAGCGTCCGCCATAACTCGACGTTTAGCAGAAAGCCTCGTGGCTGAGCGCGATGGACTCCAAGAACGAGTCACGGGCCTTACCACAGAAGAAGATGCCCTTAGGAGCGAGCGAGACGCATCCTATCAGAGCATTACTCGTATCCAGAGCACCCTACATGAGGTACACCAGGAGTTGCAGACGGCACAGACGGAGCGTAACGAGGCTCAAGACAATCTGCGGACCTCCGGGCAAGAAAACACTAGGCTGCAAGCGGAGCTGGAACAGGTTCAAAGCAGACTCACTAACGCTGAGACAGCAAGTGTATTGCTCAATGCACAAATCAATGATCTTCCGACAGTGGACATACCCGCCTTGCAAGGACGGATCAACCAGCTCGAAATAGACTTGAGCGATAGTCAAGTCCTGTCTCAGACTGAACGTGACCTTCGCGACATGCTTGGAAACGAGAGGGACGAGGCGCTACGGGAGCAGGCCTCCCTACAGTTGGAGGTGGATAGACTGCAAGAAATCGAGGTCGAACACGCGTTTTGTGGCGAATACGAGCGCATGGGCAAGGACGAGAATCAGGAGGAGATCGATGACCTCAGGCAGAGATTGCGGAGGAGTCAGGAGGAAGTCGCCGACCTGCAGGATGGGTTCGACAACCAACTGCATGTGGCATGTGAGGCAATCAAAAGAGAAGCTCAGGAAGTGGTGGATGAGCGAGAGAGGATGATCGCAAGGTTGCAGCAAAACCTCCACTATCAAACCGAAACGATTCGTGATCGCGAGGCAGAGATTGTGGGTATGAAGCGTGCTGCAAACGAGAGGAAAGCAGCGACTCGGGATACAGTCGCAGCATCAAGATTCCAGAATCTGCGACTCGAATTAGAGCAAGTCACGAGCCGGAACACGGAACTGCAGAATCAACTCAATGGGCCGGCGGTTCCCATCTTTGGGGGACCAGCTGTGAACACCAACTTTGGCGCCAGGCAGTTGCAGGCTGAGCAGATAGCTCGAGTCAAAGCGGAAGGACAAAAGGACAAGGCGATCAAGAAGCTGGCAGAGGCCAAGAAGGCACATGACACTGACCGATTCGAGCTTGAGCAGATGAAGAGGGGTGGCAAGATCTCGCTGGTGGAGTGCAATCAGCACCTGCAACAGAACATGCAACAGAAAGATGCCGTGATCAAGGAGCGGGATGCTGCGATCAAGGAGTTGAAGGAGGAAAACCAGCGATTACAAGACGGCATCGATGCAGCGCAAATGTCGAGGAACGCACTGAGGGAGCAAGCAGGGATCGCTGGCCAGCCCACGCCATCTGGACGGGGAGTCGAAGGGGAGGAGGATAATGAGGACATGGAAATGGTCGAGAGCACGCAGCGGTCGAAGAAGCAGCGGAGGACAGAGGAAGATGACGATCTGTTCGAAGGTCCTGCACCACCAACAATGTAGGAGTAATGGTGGTATGTTGTAGGCAAACTGGATAGCTGAGCATAATAAAGATTGGCTTTCGCATTACTCTCCTACCTACCTGACGTGGTATGGTAAACATTGTACTTCACTTTGCTGGGAACGCTGTCTTGCCTCCGCCATTCAGGAGGAGGCCTTGGAGTTTGCAGCGCAGCAGAACCTATCTTCCGACCATGCAGACAGGCTTCGTAGGAGCTTTGGAGACAGTACTTGAATAGCATCTGAAGACACTAGGTACCACCTGGGAGATGCTGTAACTCGAGAAGCTAGCATAATATATTACCCAAACTGTAGCGCATATGGACCGTGAAGCAATTGTTTGTGTCGGACGGCCTTATTTGAAAAGAGGCGGTTCTATCGCGCCATCATGGACAAGTTGAACGACTACCTGTACATACCAGGTATGTGGCTAGTCACGGTCGGGCCCGAGTGCTGCTGCATGGGCAATGAATCTTTCTCGGAAGATGGCGACGGCCAGGGTTACTGTATGGTGTGTGCCTTAGGTAGAGGAAGGTGTCTCTATGTTTGTGTCATGATTGACCCTTGGCCCTTCCTTCAGAAATGTGTCAGCCGCAGGAGCAATGGCCATCTAGGTATGTCACCACACTATGGCTGAATGGCTGGATGGCTGGATGACGAGTGGAAGTTGAAGTCTGCCACTGCACTGAAAGCTCCAGGTCCAAGTCGCCGTCTCCGTCCCCAATCTTCGCCCCCACCAGCGACCCCAACCCCAACCAGGCCACCACGCACTGCTGCACCTACAAAATCAAGCTCCAACAGCTGCTTATTGCGCCAGAATGTCAACCTCCGACAACTTGAATGGCCAAAAGCCCTTGAGCAATGGACAGCCGACACGCTCTCCCGATGGAGCAGTGGAGGATGAGGTTGTAAAGGTAGAAGCCGACAATCCGCTCCCGCGAGAACACTCTCTACCCTCACCGTTATCCATCTTTGTTCCGCCGTCCATATCCGTTGCTCAAGGCTCAGCTGAAAACAAGCCTGTCATCCACCGCATCAACGCTACAGGCAGTGTCCAGGCTCTAATCGTCGACGATGACATCCTCATTGCCGGCTTACAAGGCGGCGATATAGTTGCATGGTCACTCGAAACCTACAGCCTCCTCGTTCGAATTCATGCTCACCAAGGGAGCGTTCTCGGTCTGAGCCTATCCGACGACAAAAGCTTGCTGTTTTCGTCAGGTCAGGACTCGATCGTCAACGTCTGGTCTACTCAGACCTTTGCACGGCTCTATTCGTTTTACTCTCCCTACGAGGTTGGGGACATCTTCTGCGCCGTTCATTCGTCTCGAAAGAGAACCATCTTTTGCGGCGCACAGAATGCGAGCATCCAGTGGCACCAGCTACCGGACGAGAGCAACTTGACACTCGTGCGGTCGCAATCGTCACCGGGAAGTCGCAGACATCGTTTCTTTGACTCGTTAGGCCCCGGCGGCTCCATAAACCAATCATCCCAGACCGACGGCGTCAATGATGATACTGCCAATCATGGCGGTCAGCAACTCGCATTCAGTAAGCGCAACTACTCTGCCTATGCCCACAAGAGCTACATCTACTGCATGATACTGGCCAAAGGCCTACTCGGGATCGACTCTGAAGAGGAGGTGCTCATCTCGGCGGGCGGTGGTGGTACAATCAAGATTTGGGGCATCAACGATCTGCAAAGTGAAGTACCACGCCTTGTTCAGCTTGAACAGTTCAAGAACAAAGATGCGTCGGTCTTCAGCATCGCTTGCAAGGGGTATCTCTTGTATGCGGGGCTCTCGAATGGGGTAACTCACGTCTACAACGTGGCGTCAATGCAGCTTGTGCAGAAACTTCCGGTTGGACATGGTGATGTCAATCAGATACAAGTTCTTGATGGTATCACACTTTGTGGAACAGCTGAGGGATGGGTCAAGGTAAGCGAGCACACGATCGTCTGTGGTATCCGCTCATTATACCTCAGCAATTCAACAACCACTTCGCGGAGGTTGCCGCATGGTCGGCACACCATGGCAAAATCTTGGCCACTGGAATCTCGAAAGATGCTGACAAGGTGAGACTTGTCACTGGAGCCAACGACAACAGTGTTTCCATATGGGAAGTCAATAATACGAGTGACCAGGGAGCGGATAGAATGGCAAGAAGTAACGGTACGTCTCCACATCGATGGCCATGGGCTAAGCATACTTGGAGCATCCATGGCTGACCTCACCCAGACGAGCTGGTCAATTCCTTGAGACGGTTTGTCGGGTACCGTACCATTGCCTCGAATCCGATGTGCATCAGTGACTGCCACAACGCCGCTAACTTTCTGCTTAAACTCTGCAACGTCTTCGGTGCTACAAGCACGCTGCTCTCGCCCCAAGAGGGGATCAATCCGATCTTACTAGCAAAATTCGTCGCATCCGATCAGCCCCAATCGAAGAAGACTATCCTTTTCTACGGCCATTACGACGTTGTCGACGCCGATTTGCAACCTGCAGCTGTCAATTCCAACTGGCTTGCAGACCCATTCATCCTCAATCCTCTCAATGGATTCTTGTATGGAAGAGGTGTTACGGATAACAAAGGGCCTATTCTCGCTGCGTTATACGCGGTCGCAGACCTGGCACAACACGGTGCCCTGTCTTGCAACGTTACTTTTCTCATTGAAGGTGATGAAGAATCCGGATCTAGGGGTTTTCGCAAGACTGTACAAGATCACCATTCCGAGATAGGCTCTGTGGACTATGTCTTGCTGTCGAACAGTTACTGGCTGGACGACCACATTCCATGTTTGACCTTTGGTATGCGTGGTGTTGTTCATGCTACACTCACTGTGACAAGCAACAGACCTGACTTGCATAGCGGAGTGGATGGCAAATCCTTTCAGCACGAGCCCCTCAAAGACATGACATCGCTCCTAGGTTCATTGATTGGCGCTTCTGGTACCGACATTATGATACCCGGTTTTTATGATGCGGTCGACCCACTCCAGCCGAGCGAATTCAGGGCTTATTCGAGCATCACCACAACCTTGATGCCGGGCCACCCTGAGATCAAGGACGACAAAGCTTTCACAGAGTCGTTGATGCAAAGATGGCGTGAACCAAACCTCACGGTACACAGAATCGAAGTTCCGGAATCGAAGACGGCAGTCACTATCTCGCGTAGTGCAAAAGCGACATTGTCGATACGTATCGTCCCCAGTCAACGCGCTGATCAGGTCGCAGCCAGCTTGACCGCTTTTCTCGAGCAGCGCTTCCAAACAATGAATAGCGGGAATACCTTCAAAGTTGCGATCACTTCAAAGGCAGACCCATGGTTGGGGCAAATACAAAGCAAGCTCTATGAGGCATTACTGTCGGCAGTCAAAGACGTCTGGTCTTCTGACACACCATCACAACGCACCTTTCCTGCTTACACACCTACGTCGGGTGATGCAGCAGATGTTCCTGCCCATTACGTTCCTCACCGGCGAGCATCCAGCCTGGCTACTCATGGCACTTTCACCATGGAGAATGCGCCCAAAGAGCCACTTTTCATCCGAGAGGGCGGCAGTATCCCAGCGCTGAGCTTCTTGGAGGCCGAGTTCGATGCACCAGCAGCGATGTTTCCCATGGGCCAGGCAAGTGATAATGCGCATCTGGACAACGAGAGGATAAGGATCGACAATCTGTACAAGGGAAGAGAGGTGCTCAAAAGAGTGTTTGCCCAGGTGTAGACCTTGGTCGACTATTTCGTGTTCGGGGTGAGAGAGCCAATGGACTTTGGAGTAGGAATACGTCGTGCAAACTTGGGGTATGGGTGTTAGGGTGTGGAAGGCGAAAAGGAAACATCATGATGTGCCTGTCGCAAGACCATTGGCCAATGGCCTTTCTATTAGCTCTAGGCTGCCATGTTGCCGGGAGCGAAGCAAAGAAGCAAGCGCTGGCCCAAACAGGAGTAGGCCGGGCTTCTGCGGAAGATGCACGGGGACAGCATTGACTGATCGGTGGGTAGGTGGCTATCGTATTTCGTATTCTGATTCTATCGCACATGTCCCATGCGTCGGTCTTTTTCTTTCCACCTCGAGGTTCACTATTTCTCAGGCTAAGGGACGGATACCAGAATGAAATGTCACCTTACGGTCTCACCTTCAAACGACGCGTGTTTTAGAGCATTGTTGTTAGGTGTATATACTCCTGGGTTATTCTGTGAAGGATAGGGATGATACGGGTCTTATATTGAGCGTAACTTACTACGTTGGTTCACGTTGAGAATAGCTATCGACGTTGAAATAAAATAGACGTCGTAATCGCAAGGTGATGGAACAACCATCACCCGCGCCTTGACTTACTGTGGTAGGCTCGCAACCACTCACTCTTTCGGTGATCTTCGGTTGCTTGAACGCGACACCTGTCACGTTTTGGACCTTCGAACTCGCTTATGATACTTAAGCATTACGTGTTAGGCCCGAAAGGGTATGATGCTGCAAGCGATAGACGAGTTAGGCATGGGCGGCGCACAACTGACTGACCTGGTATGTAGAGTGGACTCGGAACCTCGTTGTTCCAGCTGGAGATGAGTACTTGTAGAGGGATGGCGATACGGTGAGACGAACTTGTCCTTAGGAGCCGCTGTAAGAGCGGCACGCGCAGGCACAAGCAGGCACATGCGCACGCGTCCACCGCCACCGCTAAGTCACCGCCCCGGGCCCAACACACCTGCACCTGCACCCGCACCTGCACCTTGCAAAATGCGTGTCATCGATAACGGTAACGGTAACGGTAACAGTAACAGTAACAGTAACAGTAACGTTACTCCTGCTCAACTACTCTTACCTCCTTAGGTAGGTACCCCAGCAAAAGGACACTGTTCAGACATTGTGGCCTGTAGCATCTTCATACCTATACACACACTGGCACCATCCCGCTGCTTCACTCGTGTCTCAATTCTGATCTGATCTGAACTAATCTGAACCATTCCGTTGGTTGACTACAAGTTCGGCTTTTCATCACTCCTCCCTCTCTTGCCACATTGACCATCAAAGACAAGTACGTCAAGATGGTCTTCGCTCCTCAATCTTCGCATGCCATCTTCCAATACAGAACATGGGCCGTAGCTTCCGCAATAACATCGCTCCTGCTGGTCACCTTA
>Ga0210040_10008406_pt1 | contig 12257 bp, 15 predicted proteins | sample CryGeyCG12114_NA_FD_185462 | JGI IMG/M metagenome (GOLD analysis project Ga0210040, IMG submission 185462) | Groundwater microbial communities from aquifer - Crystal Geyser CG19_WC_8/21/14_NA (SPAdes) (version 2) | ecosystem: Environmental > Aquatic > Deep subsurface > Groundwater | place: USA... | reverse complement strand
AAGGGCGCCAAGAAGCCGCCAATTGTGGTTTTCACGGATCAGAACAACAAAAAGGTCGCTCACAAGCCCGAGACAGTGACGAACCTAGACAAAGAATGAAGAGGCAAGGTCGGAGAAGATCCCTCCCAGGACAAAGTCTGGCTTCAACTAATTTACACGCTGGCCGAGCCAGTGGCATATATCTCCACGCACCTACGACCTTCACAGGTCGCTCTTTTCCTGCCAGCAAACCCACCGCAGGCTGCATCGGTAGATGGAACACATTGAGCTTGAGAAGATGGCGGTTTCCATAACTCCTCGGGTGTTGATGGATGCTCAAGTTGAAAAATCCATGCTAAACGCTAATTGACTACGTACGACAATCAAACAAAATCACGCTCAAGCCTGTGTCTCAATAGGCTTACCTACCATCTACCTCTCCACATCTTCTCCCTAACTCTTTCTTCCTCCTCCGCCCTCCTAAGCGCATTCCTCCACTCCCTCTCCATCCTCTCCAACAAGCCCTCCTGCTCCTCACTTTCATTCGGACTATCACAGCCCCTTAACCCAATGAACCTACCCCAGCGTCGTCGCTTCGTCACAAGATCAACGCCAGACGTGTTGATGTAGTCACCATTGTCATCTGTGCTGCCCATCGATGCTTGATATGCTGATCCTGTCCAGGCAGGCACCCAAGCAGGGTAGCGCCACGTCTCCTCTGTCGGCGGATTGGTTTGATGGTACCACTTCGCCAGACTGTCGAGTTGCTCGTGAGTCAGAAGGTGATACTGCAGGAGCGTCTGAGGAAATTGTGGATGAGAAAGGCCATTGCTGACGCTGATGAGTGGGACGAGAGGTGTGCGAAGGTGGGAGAGGGTATTGTCGTAGGGTATATTCACATCCTTATGGAACGGCAGTGGCTGGGATAGAGCTTGCGCCGAAGGTACAATTGTGACATGGTACTTGGGTGGTGGAGACTTAGTGCGCTTGGCTTTGCGGATTGGGGAGCGGCCACGGCGGCTGGCGGTATTAGGGGTCGGTGCTTTTGGTCGAGTCGTGGATTTAGTAAGTGCTGGTTGTTGTTCAACGGTGTTTGTGTTGACTCGCAGAGGTAAAGCCATTACCCTCTCAAGGACGGGGCTCTTGAGCGTGGCATCCATCCCCGAGTTCCTCGCAATTGGGCTGGTAATTCCCTGGCAGAAAGCGCGGATCGGATGGGGTGCATGAACCGCACTTCCAAGAGGTGATGTTGGGACCGTTATCATGGAGCTGTTTCGCCGTCGCATTGCTATGTTTGCATCTGCATGGACTGCTGTGATGGGTGTGCACAACTGTAGTGCTGACGTCCTGCGAAGCGCCGAGTGTGGAGGAAATGATGTAATCAAAGGAGGCAGCGAAGATAGATTTGCCGTCGTGGGAGCATCAGATGTTGTTGGTGAGATGAAGGATGTAGGTGAGATTGAGGTGGGCGACAGAGGGGATATTGGGGAGGGTAGCTTGTCTTGTTCCATGGTGTTATGATTGCCAAACAATTGCTATAGAGATGGTACTTATCTTCGTACTTGAGCTGACGAATACTAGCTTCTATTGGTCAAAGGTGAGCCTCGAAGTGTCAAGAGGGTACTGGTGTTAGCTGATGTCAGTTGTAAAGGAGTCTCTATTCGAGCAAAGGTGAGTTTAGGGATAGTGAGCTCTTCGCAACAGAAGGAGAGCGGACACATCTGCGCACAATGAAGACAACCCAGAATAGTCTGAGAACATGTTCTTCTTTGACACCTGCACCTTTACAGCAGGACGCCCATTGTTGGGCAGTGCGGTTTTGGAGAGTCGTGTCCTTTGTCTTTGCTGCCACAAGCACGAACGAGCGCAAGGAATGTGTCAGGCCTGGTTTACACCTGAACAGTGCGCACGAAAACAAAGAAATTGTCGAAGCGAAGCGCAAGGGAAACTCGGCCGGCTCGCCTCGATCTCGGACGTACTCAGTCGAATCTCAAACATTGTGAGGTAGTTTAGAAGGGTCAAACCAATAATGGATCTCACTTCCACCATTGCTTTGTAGCAATCTCGATGGAATGGACACCAGCTCTGGGCACTGTAAAGTGCGCTTTAGCAGCACCTGTCGCAAGCTCGAAGGCTGCACTGCCAACGTATTGATCATTTTGTCTAGTATACACGAATAGAATGTCTCAACCAGAGTGTCAAGTCGCATCGTTGATCTTTGCTCACATGAACTATTTACCATAAGCTGTGGACAATAGCCTATGGTACATTTTTGTACTGACCTATTCGTCCACTCCTGCTCCAAGGTCTGCAAAATAACGCTATCAAACCATGCGACTGCTTACCTTCATGATGCTAAAGTGCCACAGGTGGGTTATTCCATAGCCGGACTCAAGTTGGCTGATTCCTTCGCCAGACTTTCGAGCATCTATTCTTCAGCCATGACAACATCCTTCACCTCCTCGGCGGCTTCAGCTGACTGCGGAGCTTGGTCAAGTTTGACTGGCTCGGAGGGGGCAGCTGCTTTAGTGACTTCCGCTTCTTCTGCCTCTGCATCCTGCTGAAGCGTCTCAATGACCTCTGCCTTTGCAGCAGCATCGGCGTCAACTTCACCAGAGACCTTTTCGACTGCTTCTTCTGGCTGTGCAACCTTGTCGGCAGGTTCCTCAACGTCGTCTCCTTTCTTCTCGTGCACGCCATTTGTAGTTGGCTCGCTCTTCTCTTCCTTCTCCGCAGAACCAAAGGCAGCATCCGGCGGCTCAGCACCAAGAATTTTGCTCCATTTGCCAAGTAGCTCAACAGAACGCTTGCGGAAGTTGTACTCCTCGTCCTTGGGAATTGTGTTCAGCTTGATCAGTGCCTTAAGCACTTTGTTGATTTTGGTGGTCTTGATGATGTTAGCTTCAAGGTCTTCGCCATAAGCCTCAAGCTTCTTGATATAGTTTGACATTTGCAGCATGTCGTCTTCCTGAGGAGCTTGATCTCGTGCTAGGAAGCCTTTTTGCAGTTTGTGTCTGAGGAACAATACTGTACGTCGTCAGATCGCTGGTTGCAGCGATAAAGATGTGCTTACCTTCTTTCTCACGAGCCTTGCGCACCTCAGCAGGATCTTTAGGCTTCTCTTCTTCCTCCTTTGACTCGGCATCTACCATTTCTTCATCGCTGCCTGCTGTGGCTTTAGATTTTCTCTTTTCCGTCTTAGCTTTGGCAGCCTTTGGCTCTTTGGCCTTTTTCTCAGATGTAGCAGGAGTTTTGTTTGTTGTGAGCTTGAGCTTCGTAGTCTTCGGAGTCTTTGCAGGCTGTTAGCACGAGTTAGTCATGTGGCTGTAAGGACGCATAAGTGACGAACCTTCTCGGGCTCCTCGTCGTCGCTCTCCGCGTCCTTCTTTCGCTTTTTCGACGACTTCTTTGGCGCCTCAACCTCATCCTCTGGAGCATCCATCTCGACATCGTCGTCGTCAGCCATCTTGGCTTCACTCTTTCTCTTCTTCTTGTCTGTCTTGGTCGCCTTCTCTGCTTTCTCTGTCTTCTCTGCCTTCTCCGCTTCACGCGCCTCGCGTGCCTCTTCGTCTTCTTGAATAGCTCGAGCATGGTCCATAAGCATGTCTTTGAAGTATTGGACGTTATGATTCTCAGCCGCAACTTGGTAAGCTGCGAAAAGAGACTTCGATTTCCCCTTCTCGGCGACGTCCTTACATTCCTCTGTGTTGAGAGGAGCCAGGTCTGTGTTGGGGATCCAAGCGCTGTTGATTCTGTCAGTATCCGACGAAGTCTTGCTGCTGTGCTACTTACAATTCGTTCGTGTACAAGAACATGATCGGGTAAGTCCTGTCTACAACCTTCTTGCCGCCGTCAGCATATGGTTCCCGGTACGTGCCATCTGCTTGTTTCGTCGTTACTGGTCGTGTGCTGAGCAGGCTTTGAGGAAGCATATCCTCATCGCAGATGATGGAGGGCCACGGAGGGTAGCTCTTAAGTCTAGCAATATAGTAATCCCCGGGCTTAGCATCCAACTGTGTGATTTTGGACATCGACTTCTTCTTGTTTAGCTTCTTGCTCTTGTGCTCCGGCACACCACCTGTAGATTTTCGCTTGCCATTGCCACCCTTCTTTGCGGCGGGTGTACCATTTGTCTCTGGTGTGGCTTCGTCAGCTGTTCCGGGAGGACCAAGCTCGGCAATCTTTTGGATGTCTGCCTCCAAGGCGTCGCGTGGATTCTCAGTAGGCTTTGGGGATGCTTCGTTAGCTTCATCGGTAGGCTTTTCTGTTTCACTTGATGTAGCCTCAACCGTCGAATTCGCAGCGTGGGCATTAGCTATTAGAATTCTGTCAGCTATTGGTCTATAACCCTGCTTGAATGATGTATACCATTTATTGCCGAAGCCACTGCTTGGTCCTTTTGTTCTTCTGCCAAAGCTCCAGACATCTCAGCCACAGGACCTGATGCTGGTTCCGCTAAAGTGGGCGGCGCGTGCTCTTCAGGTTCCGGAACCTTCACCGGTACGGTGGTCTCTGGCGTAGCAGTATCTGCCATAATGTATCCGGGTGTTGTCAAGGACAGGAAAGCGCGTCGCTGGCACGCTTTTGGGGGGCCTGAATTCGATCATTGTTAGCACGGGTACGATTAGGGACGACGCGTAATTGGAAAATAATCTGAATGAAGACGTGACTTGAGGTGACCAAAGCGAACGAGTGCGACAGTCGCGACAGCGTCATGACCGCATACGCGTGTGGATGTGATCTGGATAGCTCTAGTAATTGTGAAAGCTGAACGTACTGTACGAAGTGAAATAAAGGGAAGGTGTGCAATGCTAACTGTGGTGAAACGTAGTTGTAAGCGGTTGGTGCGCTGATGATAGCTAGTGCTGACCACGTTATGACAGAATCGCAGTTGTAGGCGCAATAATGAAAACTGCGGGAAAGTAAAAGAAAGACGCTAACAGATGAGGAGGAGCAGCCGCAGCCAAGACTAGCAGCACGACGGCACGGAATAATTGCACAGCTGTAGCAGCCACAAACACTTTAAGCCAGAAGAAAGCGCAGAGACCCAAGAGACGAGATTCACTTACCGACGGTAGGTTGATCTTGCGAAGCTCGAACAAGTTGTGGTACGCCTTTCGCTGGGGCTATACGAACGACCAAGCTCGGAGAGCGCGCTGAGATGGAGTGACAGCGACGACGCGCAAGTACAAAGGCAGGCTGCTTGCGACAGGCGTGCGTCAAGAGATGAGGGACGATGTGTAGGAGATGCCTATTAAGACGGAAGACGAACGGAAAGCGATGAGAGACGATGGAAATATTGATGATTTATTTTGGAACGTGAGGCAGCTCCGCGACTTCCCACTTCTGCTCGGTGCGGTGTTGCGTAGCTAATCCCGTCGTGTGGCGAAATCGGCGCAGTCTGCACGGACGTGGAAGGCTTTTCCCCAGCCATCACCACGCCCTATCCCATCTACCCCGATCGCTGCCAAGAACTGAGGTGAGCTGCTTCAAGTTGTTACCACATACCACGGAAGCCTCAGCCTCGTATATCCCAGACTAGCCCTTCATCGCAATTGACCTTTGACCCCAAGTGTGAGCATGTCCATATCCCTCGTACAAGCATACCGCAACTCCAGTCTCATTCAGTTGCCCGACCATCACCTGTGCTGCTAGCGAACTCAATCCACTGTTGGATTGGAGTGAGAGCCTCATCCATATGAATAATATAATCGTTCCCTTGTGAAGTATCGTTTAAAGGACAGATACGTCCGGGATAGTCGCCTATTCATTAACGACAACTTTCGTGGTCGTTCATGTACCATGATCAAACTTATCATCCTCGATGTCGAATGTATCCACTGGCTGCTGCACAGGCTGGTGCAACCTCAGGTACCACAGGAAGTAGTCCTCGAGCGGAAGAAGAAGGTTCAGCAGAGTTCTATTTCCTTTCCAGCCAAGATCACAAACCACCGCACCGGCCACGGCGTCCAAGATGAAGTGGTTCGCAGTCGAGACAATTGCGACCAGTAGCGTGAATGGATGCAGGAAGCCGGCTAGGACGCAGACGAGCCTCCTGGGCGACGGTAATTTGATCTTAGGTGCTAGATCGGGATGGGACTGATTGAAAAAGGGAAGCTGGAGTAACTTCGATCGGCGATGCTCCGGAGCGAGTGGAATGCTCATGATAGTCAGTCCAACCATCGAGAGTATCCAAAATGCAAGGAGGGCATCGCAGCTTCACAGAAGGTCAGTCTTGCGTCTGCTTGTAATGGACATCAATGCTTACCGTATTGATTGCAGAATTCGTTCTGCGTCCACACACTACTTGTACCATCCTTTCCATGAACGGTAACAACAAATCCGAAACTTCTGGCCACATGCCCGCTTGGTCCTTCAACATCGGGGTCACTCAGCAATCGTGGAGGCATACAGGGCCATAGAGTAAAGACCACAACGCTAGCAGATTGCAAACAGCCATGGTGCGCCTTCGCGCCTCGTAGAGGCAGGGTCCTGAAGGAGACCCTGCAGCTTGGCCCGACCTCCACTGCACCAACCGGTTGCTTGTGATCGTGTAGTAATACAACCACACCAGAAAAGCGATTGTGACGGGGACATGGATGAAAGAGTAGATCCAGGTGATCAAGACCATGAGGCGTGGATAACCAAGAAGGAATCTTTGAATTGGCAATTCCCAGAATACGTGCCATCTCTTTTCCACCTCAATGAGTTGCAGAGCATGTTTGCGTGCGACAGGAACTGTGCCTTTCACGATCGTTACTGCACTGAAAGCACGGCCTAGTTGATATACCCGCCCAGTGCGTCAGCATGAAAACACTCTTGCTTGAATTCCTATGGTTTGCGCTTACCCAATAAACCAACGCCCAGTACCATGCTTCAACCAGAAAAGGAAACTTGTACAGTACTCTGCTGAGGAAGCGGTTGCGAAATACTGCAGTGTTGGGTGTTTCGACCAACTTGCCATAACTCATAAGTCTGAGCTCGCGTGTGCGCCATTTGCTTTTCTGGGACGACAGAAGCGACGGTGATAGGGATCTTGACTTGCTGGTTAGTAGCTGTGGCTCCACCTCCTCAAGATTGCCCAGGCCTATGACAAGGCCTTCAGCATCCTCTGTCGCATTGTTCCTGTCCAGCCATTGCGGGAATTTTGTAGAGGACGTATGATCCGTTACACGATTTATCCATGCACCGCCGAGAAGTAAGAAGACCACTGCCAGTGGCTCAAGAAATGCGCCAGCGCCCATTCTCTATCCTCTGTTCTTCTCACCTTGGTCAACGAGATTAATAATGCACGGCGTAGAGCGCTCCAATATCGAATGTTGTATAGGATATAGAAGATGAAAATACGCTATCAGTGGTACTCATAAACAGTTAGTAAACAGGGTGCAAGTAGAATCTGAAGAAAAGTCGAGAAGAAACAAAGGAAGTGGCCAACAGGAACAGTTGTTCCTGGAAATGGCCACAGGACGAGATGAGCAGCACCACGCAAATTCAGCCTTAAAAAGCCTTCAAAGCAGGTCCGACACAAGCATGTTCCGGCATCGAGGAAGGCGAGCACTGGCACAAGAGCCTTGCGGCTACATGGCGTATAGAACCCGGCCTGACGGTCCAATGATAACGTGGCGACAACTAGCTAGAGGTTATGGGAATGGTAGGCGTATACACAAGCAACTTCGAACGATCGGATACAGCGGATGAGAACGAATAAGGGATTGCGGATGATGAGGAGTTAATTGCTTGATGAAGTTACATGATGACGGAAAGGATGGAAGAAAGCAGAAGTCAATTATCACGATTACATTAATGAAACCGGAATGATTTTGATCCCAAGATCAATGCTTGGCAACAAAGCTTCTACGGTGGCTTCTGTTGAGACCGCAAACTAAAGCCGAAAGCCAAATTCCTCCTTTGAAATAAAGGCCTGGCAACCCTTTTCCCCAAAACAGTCATTCTTTCAGTCGTGAGTCACAGGACATAAAAACACTATACAACGCTGGACAGGACCCAGTCATCCAACCAACTATCCAACCAACTATCCAACCAACTATCCAACCAACTATCCAACCAACCATCAACGCCAGCGCCAGCACAAAGGAGAGACAAACAGGGGGAGTTGTGCAACAGAGGACACTCCCTAGAAGCAACAGGACCTGCTCGAGACGATTACGAACGAGCAGATACACTGATGGCGCTAACGGCGGAAGAGCAGTTCATGACAGGATATGCATGCTTATCAAGTCTCTATTCCTCCGCTTCATCCGGGCAGAAGTAGTTGCTGATCTTGTGACCACCGACTGTGCTTGGTGGGAATCAGCTGGCACAATGCGCAAAGCGTCTGCTCCTCGTGATAAGTCCTGCCCACAGGAATTGTTCCTTGCGTTGGGTTTCTCAAGTGATCAAGTGGGCAAGCTTTGTCGTTTGCTCGTAGGCGCTCACAGCAACCATCGGAGTACTTATACCACAGCCTCGTGTTATCAGCCTTGTCTGAGTGCTTGCCTTCAACACGAACCCTGTCGTTTTCGTAGGGGCAAACTTCATATAGTACCTACCTAGGTAGGTTGTCCGCCGAGATTGCGTGGGCTCATATGTGACTTACACAGCCTTGCATTTCGAATCTGTTTTGCGCTTAGTTCGTTGGACGCTCTCATACTGGTGATGGGTGTCGAGAAAGGTCGCTAGGATCTCATGTGTCGGTTTCACAACTCGCAGATCATCCAATCTTTCTGCCAACGTTTCCTATGCCGCTGCCAACCACACTCACGACCATTTGCCCCACGTCTTTCTCTCCATCTGCCTCTCTGATGCCCCAGCCTGCGGAGCCAAATGCACTCAAATCTCGTGCCAGTTGTATAACATTCTCGTTGCCCAACACATCTCTCCCAAGCTGCACACGTCCAACATCTTCGGTGCCCATAGCCATAAGTGTGATGACCGTGCTTGTCGCTTCGAGGCTTACACAACCACCCCTCTCTACGCTCTCAAGTAATTGGAGAGCCGCCGCCTTTCCCACATCTTCTGGTGTTCTCCCTCCTTCTGGCGGGCTTGCTGCATCCGCTAAGTATAATGAGCCCGTGTTTGATTCTGCTACCAAGCTTAACCCAAAGCCTAATCCAACCTTCTTCTTCGCGGTGGCGTTGTTCCTTTCTGGCGCGGCGACCAGGCTCGCGCTGCCCACGTCCGAGAAGATATAGATATCTGCCGCAAATTGGTTCAAGACTCCCCTTGTACTCTCAATCATCCTCGCATTGTTACTCCCACTCACTCCGGTACTGTACGCCACACCTCTCACCTTCTTGACCCTGCCCGGACTCATCAGATGCAGCGTCTTCGGCAACCTGACCTGATGTCCGAAAACTAACTGTACTTCGCCTGCGCCGCCTAGACCCCTTGCGCCAGGGTTACTTCGCTTCAGCACTCTTAGCTCGATATCCCTTTCGATCCCAAACCTTTCGTACAACGGCAATATTGCTGTCCTCACACTATCAACACTCATATCACCCCACTTCTCCACCGCGCTCGTGATCACTCCGGGTCCGGTGAATAAGACATTGAACTTTGTTTTACTGAAGGGCGCAAGTAGACATATTGGAATGAGGAAATAGCTCAACCCTCTTGTGTTGGTCGCTGGTAATTCATGTCTGATTACGCCACCGCTGGTTGTACCGGCGCCCGGCGCAGAGCCAGTGATTAGACCAGGCTTGTAAAGGAGGATGGTACCGCTGACGGAGATTTCAAGGTGTGCGCCATTGGTGACAGAGTCGAGGAGGCGCAGGAAGGAAATCTCATGCGGTGCCAGGCCTGGATTCGTCGGAGAGGACGGACGGATTTGCGAAATATGAATGGTGCGTCCGAGGAGAGTGGAAAGAACAAGTCGGGAGGTAAGTGATTTGTGCGAGGTGAAGCGGAGGGGTGGTTGAGAAGTGGCCATCCTTGTTGATTACAGGTGTAAATGTTCAGTACCGCACTACTTGTGAGTCTGACAAACGACCCAAGAGTACTACACAGCGACTGTAGACGAGTGTAGAGTGCTTGTCGCAGATCGCAAATCTCACTCGAAGAAAGTTTCTCCACATATTAGAGGATCCCCTCATAGGGCTGACATGCTCAACCTTTAGCCCAGGTCCGATTTCTTTGCATGTGCCGGTGACGTTGACAAACATCACGACTTCTGCTGACGGCCCGATACCATAGCGCCGTCGATGATTAATCGACTCAGATCACAGACTTTGCCATTTCAATAGTCCTCAGTTGCGATCTTTAAAGCAGGCGGGACAGCCGTCAATTAGAAGGAAATTATTACTCTCTGTAGACTCGTTCGAAGCCTTGCATCGCGATCACCATACTTCCCTCGTACTTCCAATCTTGGTCATGGCGTTGAATCTGCCCAAATGGTATGCGTATTGTAGTCTATGAAACATGGGAGCCATTATTAACCAGTCTCGCAGGCTCAAGGACAACTCCCATCTTCTTCAGCCTCCTGTCAATAACTACTGCGTCTACCATCCATCGTCTCCCTCAACTTCCGGTCTAACAGTCATGGTTGTGGGCGGACCAAATGCTAGAACAGACTACCATATCAACGAGACCCCCGAATTCTTCTACCAGTACAAAGGCTCCATGCTGCTGAAGACTATCGACACATCGACCGACCCCCACACTTTTGTCGACGTACCCATACACGAGAACTCGCTCTACCTGCTACCAGCCAACACGCCTCATAACCCGGTACGCTTCGCCGACACGGTGGGCATTGTGTTAGAGCAACCAAGGCCGGCCAACTCCCTAGATAGGCTACGGTGGTATTGCAAGAACTGCAGACACATAGTCCACGAAGCGAGCTTCCACTGCACGGACCTCGGAACTCAGGTCAAAGACGGGGTGGTAGCTTTCGACAATGATTCCGAGGCGAGAACGTGTAAGAATTGTGGAACTGTAGCAACAGCTAAACCGGAGCCTGGCGAGATAGTGCAACCTCCTCGCTTCCCAGAAGAATGAGACAAGATCAGCCAGCGGCAGCGGCCATAGATGGTGGTCGAGTATCTCCTTGCTTTGTATCAAGATACACAGAATGTTTTTCGTCCAGCAGTTGCTTCAAAACCACTTTTGCAACGTCAAGAGCAGGTTGAGGGAGTCCAGCCAGTCTTGCGACCTTCAGTGCATGAGACTGTCTGTTCACACCCTGGCGCAATCGATGGATGAAGGAAAATGAGCCGGAGTTATCTTCCAGTACGTCTGTACAGTAACGTCCTAAGCATGCCCATTCTTCAGTCATATCTGCTAGCGCATGAAAATGTGTGGCAAACAGTGTCCGACACTTGTTGGTGTAGTGAAGATGATGCAGACATGCATAACCGACCGCCGTGCCATCTTCAGGTGTGGTTCCTCGGCCCACTTCGTCCATGATGACGAACGAGCGAGGCGTGGCTTGTTTCAAAATCGCTGCCGTCTCAAGCATCTCGACCATAAAAGTCGACTGGTCCCGAAATAGGTCGTCAGCAGCGCCTATGCGGCTGAATATTTGATCGACTAGGCCTATCTCAGCATGTTCTGCAGGCACGTAAGAACCGACTTGTGCTAAAACAGAGATCAGCGCATTTTGCCGTAGAAAAGTACTTTTGCCTGCCATGTTTGGTCCAGTGACTAGCCATATACGCTCTTTGCCACCAAGGAAGAGGTCATTACTGACAAAAGAACGCCCTTGTTCTTCCAGACCCAGCTTGACAGTAGGATGACGCCCACCCACGATCTTATGGCTTATTCCGTCGTTGAGTATTGGTCGAGTCCATGACTGTTCCTTCGCCAGTGTAGCGAAAGAGGCCGCTACATCCAGCTCATCCATTACTGCTGCGTTTCGGCGAAGCTTGACTAGGTTGGTGATAACAAGTTGTCTTAGCTCTGCAAAGATCCGTTGCTCCTCCTTGCGTATGCTCATGATAATCTCGTCCAGTCTGCTTCCGAGGTGTGACCAGTCTGAAAGGTAGAAGGTCCGGGTAGATTTGGACGAAGCAATGGCTTCTGCACTCATGGCATGTAGCTTTTCCTTGTCAAATTTTGTTGCACTTCTGATATGGCAGACGTATCGCTGCGATGGTGTCCACCTCAGAGTTAGACTGGGTGCTGAGAGGTCCTTCCGCAAACGTAGCGTAAGCTCACGCTTGTCTTGCTTCAACTGTTCCAAGTCGTCGTGCAGCCGCGATAGTGTATCGCTCGCGTTTTTGCGCATGATCCATGACTCTTCTGCTTCATTTTCACCATCGTCTCTCTTGGCAGCGTTCTGG
>Ga0210040_10008405_pt1 | contig 12259 bp, 7 predicted proteins | sample CryGeyCG12114_NA_FD_185462 | JGI IMG/M metagenome (GOLD analysis project Ga0210040, IMG submission 185462) | Groundwater microbial communities from aquifer - Crystal Geyser CG19_WC_8/21/14_NA (SPAdes) (version 2) | ecosystem: Environmental > Aquatic > Deep subsurface > Groundwater | place: USA... | reverse complement strand
CAATACTGAAAAGAACACGCCCTATTGAACGGCAAAGTAAACAGATTATAAGCAGCTACCGACGGGGCCGCGTCACTTCGTCTACCACTTGCAAATACTTGTCCAGCACCAGGCGTTCGTCGAATTTTTCCTCAGCCAGCCGGCGACTAGCGCGGCCCATCGCTTGGAGTTCGGCGTTGGGTAGGGCGAGCATCTGCGCCATTTTAGCGGCCAGGTCGGGGCCGTTGCGCACTTCGCAGAGGAAGCCATTCAGGCCATCCTGCACGGTTTCGCGGCAGCCAGGCACGTCGGTTGTGACAATGGGCTTACCCATGGCGGCAGCTTCGAGCAGAGTTTTGGGCGTGCCCTCGCGGTAGCTGGGCAGCACCACGCAATCGGCCTGGGCAATGTGGGCGGCCACGTTGTCGGAGGTACCCAGGTACTCCACGTGGCCGGCGGCTAGCCACTCGTCCAGCACCACACGTTTCACCCCTACCCCCCCCGACTCGTCGATACCGCCCAGCAGCTGCACCCGCGTGCCGGGCACGGCCTCGCGCACCAAGCGGGCGGCCTCGAAGTATTCTTCCACGCCTTTCTCGTAAAGCACCCTCGCAATCATCAGAAACACAAAGGGTTGCTGACGCACAAACGTAGCAGCAGGCCGAAATTTCTTTGTGTCAATGCCGGAGCCGGGCACCAGGTCGGTAATGCGTTCGGCTACCAGGCCATTTTCCAGAAACAGCTGGCGGTCATCGGCATTCTGGAAAAACACCCGCGCTGGAAATCGGAAGGCAAACCGGTACAGCCCCAGCGCCACCCTACTAACCAAATTGCGGATCAGAAACACCGTTCCCAGCCCCGACACGTTGTTGACGCTGGGAATCCCCGCCAGCCGGGCCGCAATGCCCCCGTAAATGTTGGGTTTGATGGTGTAGTGCAGCACCACATCGGGCCGCTCGCGGCGGTAGATCTGGTAGAAGCGGCGCGTCAGGGCGGCATCTTTGGCGGGGTTGGTGCCTTTGTTTTCCATCCGAATGGGCACAAACCGGCAGCCCAACTCGGTTTCCAGGCGCTCGGAGTAGGCATCGGGGGGCGCAATGGCCAGCACCTCGTGGCCGGCGGCTTGCAGGGCCTTCACCAGGCTGCCCCGGAAATTCCAGATATTCCAGGAGGTATTGATAACGATAGCAACGCGCATTGCGGGCGGGTAGGGTGGTTCGGCCGCAAAGGTAGGGTGATTGTTGATTGGGGATAGAGTCCTAGCCCGTTAGCCCTCCACAATCCGTCTATCTTCCTACTTATCCAATGACTGTAACCAGGGTAGCACGTTCAGCATCATCGGTGCCACACTGGTTTGGTGATTACCACCCGGAATGGGATAAAACTCGACGGGGGCATTTGCCGCTTTGAAGCGGTTGTAAGTCGACTCGGACGTTTGGTAGAATACCGACTGATCGGCGGTGCCATGAAAGAGGCGGGTAGGCGTTTGGGGCACCCAGGTTAGGAAACTGTTGTCCAGCAGCTTCTGCTTGAGCACCGTTTCGCCGGTGCTACTTTTCAGGTTGGCGTAGAAGGTAGGCGTAAACAGCGCGGCCGGGTCAGTGGTGAGGGCCGCATCAATTTGCTCACGCGTCTTAGTACCGTCGAGTAGGCCGGGAATAGCCGCCGCGTAGGGCGCCTGGAAGAAGTCCGTGAGAGGCCGGTTCCAGGCGTAGGTGATGTCGTAGGCCTGCACGATAAACGCCAAAAACGACGGCGTGGCGTACGACGGCACGGTGGTGATGGTCGACAGCATACCCAGCAGGTCGTAGCCCCCGGCACCGGCCGCCACGGCCGTGAGCGTCAGGTTGTGGGCGGCATTGGTTTCGATTTCCTTCTGCGCGGCCATCGTCACGTAGCCACCCTCGGAGTAGCCCACCAGAAACAGGTGCTTGCTGAGGGCTACCTGTTGAGTTTCGAGGTAGTACTGAGTCGCCTTGATCATGTCCACCACGGTGGCAGCGGAGGCAGCCTGGTCGTAGTAGGGATGAAAAATACTTTGCGAATCTCCGTACCCAATAAAGTCGGGGATGATGGTGGCAAAACCGATGCCCGCAAACAGCTCGAAGCCGCTGAAGGTATTGGGGTAGTTGGAGGGCGAGTCAGCCTGCCGGAACATGGTGCCATGCTGGGCACTGAGTAAGGCGGGCGGCATGGGCGTATTCTGCGGAATTCCCAATAGGCCAGATACTTGTATTTCCTTGCCCTGAAAGGTGGTCTTATAGACGACCTTATAAAATACCACATCATACTGCACCAGCGAAGCATAGCTCCCAAAGCCCGAAAGCGTGGCCAGCGCTTGCAGCGTCGCTTTCGGTGTGGCCGCCACCTGCGTAGCCGACACAAACAGGTCTTTGCCAGTGGCTGCCGCGGGTTGTGGGTCCTCGCGGGTGTGCTGGCACCCCGCCAGCCAGAGTAGAAGCCACAGTAGAAGGAGCACACTCCGAGGGGTTGTGTTCGTTTTCATAGGGTTGGATGATAGTGGCAGGAGGGGTAGGACTCTTAGGGTAGGGCGTGCGCCTACTCCATTGAAGTCTATCTAAATGTAGCGATTATCAACTAGTATACAGTTACTTACTGAGACTTTTTACTTCGCCATCCGTCGCCACAAAGCCCCCGTCGAAGTCCGTTTCTGGGCTGGGCCAGCGGAACCAATGCCGCGCCGGGGAGCTTTTTATATCCCTGGCCCGTTGATGTTCGTACGGATAGCGGCGGGCAAGGCTGGTTTTTGCCGTCGCCGGCTTTCGTATCTTTACTCCATGCCTCGCCTACTCCCCCTGATCCTTTGCCGCGGCCTGCTGTACCTAAGCCCGCTGGCTGCCCTACCCGCCTGCACCTCCGCCGACACCACGCGCGAAGCGCCCCTGGTATCGGTGTCGCCGGCGGGCGTGGTGATTGATTCGGCGGGAGATGCGCCGGAGACTATTGTGGGCACCTTGCAGCAGGATGCGCTGGTGGCCGGCCAAACCATCTTCGTGCAGCGCTGCGCCATCTGCCACGGCGAGGACGGCCGGCGGGGCCTCAATGGCGCCCACGACCTCACCAAAAGCAACCTAACCGCTACCGGCCGCATTTATCTTGTTACCAATGGAATGGGCAAAATGCCATCTTTTAAGGAGCAGCTCAGCGAATCCGAAATTGACCAGGTAGTGGCCTACTCCCTGACTTTTAAGTAAACTTCTTCATGCCGAACAAATCATCCAACTCGAAAGGCCGTAAGGGTCAGAATAGTACCCGCCACCCCGGCGCCGTGGATGGGGTAGGGGGCCGGGTGGGCCGCATCCTCAGCAAAGCCGCCCACAACGGCACCTACGAAACCGCCCAGGAGCAGGAAACCGCCGTGCTGGTGGCCGTGCCCGACAAGCGCCAGGCCGACGAGCAGACCCAGGAATACCTCGACGAGCTATCCTTCTTGGCCGAAACGGCCGGGGCCACCGTTATCAAGCGCTTCGTGCAGCGCCTCGACAAGCCCGACATTCGCACGTTTGTGGGCGAAGGCAAGCTGGCCGAAATCAAGGCGTTTGTCAATCACTCGGGTGCCAGCATGCTCATTTTCGACGATGACCTGTCGCCTTCCCAGCTGCGCAACCTGGAGGCCGAGCTGAAGGTCAAAATCGTGGACCGGAGCCTACTCATCATTGATATTTTTGCCCAGCGGGCCAAGTCGGCCACGGCTCACGCCCAGGTGGAGCTGGCCCAGTACCAGTACCTGCTGCCTCGCCTCACCGGCCTCTGGAGCCACTTGGACAAGCAGCGCGGTGGCGGCGTATCGCAGCGTGGACCGGGGGAAACCGAAATTGAAACCGACCGCCGCGTAGTGCGCGACCGGATTGCGTTTCTGAAGGACAAGCTCAAGGACCTCGACAAGCAGAGCCACACCCAACGCAAGGCGCGCTCGGGCCTGGTGCGCGTGGCGCTGGTGGGCTACACCAACGTGGGCAAGAGCACCATCATGAACCTGCTGACCCACTCCGAGGTATTTGCCGAAAACAAGCTCTTCGCCACCGTCGACTCCACAGTGCGCAAGGTGGTGTTCGACAACACCCCGTTCCTACTCTCCGACACGGTTGGGTTCATCCGCAAGCTCCCTACCCGCCTTATAGAGAGCTTTAAGAGCACGCTGGATGAAATCAGGGAGGCCGATTTGCTGATGCACATAGTGGACATTTCGCACCCGTCGTTCGAGGATCAGATTGAGGTGGTGAATGCTACCCTCAAGGATATTGAGGCCGCCGACAAGCCGATGCTATTGGTGTTCAACAAGATCGACCAGTATGACCCCGAGACCGAGGACTACCGTAGCGGGTTTGAAGGCATGAACGCCGACGAAGACGCTACGCCGCCCCCTACCCTGGCGCAGCTGCAAGCCACCTACATGGCCAAAATGCACGACCCGGTTATCTTCATTTCGGCACAGGAGCGCGAGAATATCGACGGCCTGCGCGACCTGCTGGCCCGCAAGGTAAGCGAGCTGCACCAGCAGCGCTACCCCCACAACGTGACTTACCAGCAGGAATAAAGTGTGGTAGGCGCTATACCCATAGCAGTAGCGGCGAGGAATACTCGCCGCTATTTGTTTGTAAAGGGCTATTTGATATACCGGCACAAGCGCAGGTAGCTACGTTGCCAGGCTACACCGGCGCAGAAGCCGTCGAGCCAATAGCTAACAGGTAAGGGAATGTGGAGTCGGGTGGGCACGCATTCGGTTCCTAGTCACTGGAGGCTATTGGTCAGGCGAAGAGCCGAGTAGGGCGGAATTTCTGGAAGCAAGCTTTGGCGAGGTGGTTTTTGGTTGAGCATGCGCGGGCTGGTCCGGTTTTCGACAAAAGGACTTATAACCATTTCCAACAGGGTAGAGTAAAAAACTATCTGTCCTTCACTCCTTTCCACTCCATGAAGATTCTGTACCTAATGCGTCATGCTAAATCAAGCTGGAGCTTCGACGATCTGAATGACCACCAGCGCCCACTTAACAGCCGCGGGCGCGACGATGCCCCCGCAATGGGGCAGGCCCTGATGGAACGCAATATTCAGGTAGACTTGCTGCTGAGCTCGTCGGCGGTGCGGGCCATCAGCACGGCTGCGCTGATAGCCAACGAAATCAACTTCCCGCACGAAAAAATAAAAGTACTCGACACTATCTACCGCGCTGAGGTGGTCGACCTGCTACGCGTGGTGCGCGAGTGCCCCGATACGGCCAACTCGGTGCTGCTAGTAGGGCACAACAACACCATCACGGACTTTGCCAACTTGCTCTCACCCAGTCAGATCAGTGAAATGTCAACTGGGGCCATTGTGTGTCTGCACTTTCGCACTGAGCACTGGACCGAAATCGACCGCGCCAACGCCGAATTTTATTTTTACGACACTCCCCGCAATCAGAAATAGTAGCCGCTTGCGGTTACCCCCTTCCTATGTCTAGTTCTGCACTACCCGTTACCACTGCTCCCTTCCTGAACCGCGAACTGAGTTGGCTCGCGTTCAACTACCGCGTGTTGCAGGAAGCGCAAAGCCCGGCAGTGCCCTTGCTGGAGCGCCTAAAGTTTTTGGCCATCTTTTCCAGCAACCTCGATGAGTACTTCAAAGTGCGCGTGGCCACGCTACGCCGCCTCGAAAAGCTGAAGAAGAAAACCCGCGCCAAGCTGGGCGAAGACCCCGGCGAGCAGCTGCGCACGGTGTTGCAGGAGGTAGGGCGCCAGCAGCAGGAATTCGGCGACACCTTTCGCAACCAGCTACTGCCGGGCTTGGAGGCCGAACACATTCATTTGGTAACGGAGCACGACCTCAGCGACGAGCAGCGCGCTTGGGTGCAGCAGTACTTCCGCGACAACGTGCGCGACCTGCTCTCGCCCATCCCGCTCGACGACAACCTGCACCACTTGTTTTTGAAGGACCAGTCGGTGTACCTCACTTTCTTTCTGACTCACCCCACGGTGGCCGGCCAGAGCAAGAAAGCCCACCACCACGAGGAGCGCGTGCTGGTGATAGAGCTGCCTACCAAGCGCCACGGCGGTCGCTTCGTGCAACTGCCCGACGACGCGGCCGGGGAGCACTACGTAATGTTTCTGGATGATGTGGTGCGCTGCTGCGCGGCCGAGCTATTTCCCAACTATGAGCGGGTGCAGGTGCACGCCATCAAGCTCTCCCGCGATGCCGAGCTGGACATTCAGGAAGAAGTATCGGAGAACCTGATGGCCAAGATCAAGAGCAGCCTGCAAAAGCGCGAAACCGGTTTTCCGGCCCGCCTGCTCTACGATCCGGCCATGCCCAAAGAGGTGCTGCGGGCCGTGATGCAGAAAACCGGCATTGGCCAGGCCGAGCTGGTGGAAGGCAGCCGCTACCACAACTTCCGCGACTTTTTCGGCTTCCCCGACTTCGGCCTGAGCCACCTCAATTATGCCCCCCAGCCCCCGCTGCGCCACCCTACCCTGCCCGCCAAGGCCGGCAAGATGCTGGACGCCGTGGCCCGGCAGGACCACATGCTGCACCTGCCCTACCAGTCGTTCGACTATGTGCTGAACCTGTTGCAGGAGGCCGCTACCGACCCGCACGTAAGCAGCATCAGCATGACGCTGTACCGGGTAGGCAGCAAGAGTGCCGTGGCCAAAAAGCTGCTGCAGGCCGTGAAGAACGGCAAGCAGGTGACAGTGGTGGTAGAGCTGAAAGCGCGCTTCGACGAGGAGTCGAATATTTTCTGGGCCGACAAGCTGCAGAAAGCCGGTGCCAACGTCATTTTCGGCATTCCCGATTTGAAGGTGCATGCCAAGATGCTGCTGATTTCGCGCACCGAGGACGAGCAAAACTGCCAGTACGCCTACCTCAGCACCGGCAATTTCAACGAAACGACCAGCACCATCTACGCCGATTACGGCCTGTTCACGGCCGACCCGCGCATCACCCACGATGTGGCCGAAGTCTTCCGCTACTTCCACGACCGGCAGCCCAAGTCGGGCTTTGCGCATTTGCTGGTGGCGCCTTTCGAGCTGCGCGACAAACTCAACGGCTTGGTAGACGCTGAGGTAGCGCGGGCCAAGCGCGGCGAGGATGCCTACATCATTCTGAAGCTGAATGCGTTGCAGGATGAAGAAATGATTCTGAAGCTATACGAAGCCAGTCGCGCCGGCGTGCGCGTGGAGCTACTGGTACGTGGCATTTCCTGCCTGGTGCCCAACGCCGAGGGGTTTAGCGAGGCCATCAGCCAGCAGGGTATCGTGGACCGCTACCTGGAACACGCGCGCATCTACGTGTTCGGCAACGGCGGCGAGGAACTGGTGTACGTGGCCTCCTCCGACTGGATGACGCGCAACCTCAGCCGCCGCGTGGAGGTGGCTTTCCCCATTCTCGACGATAAGCTGCGCGCCCAGCTACGCCACCTGCTCGACCTACAACGCCAGGACAACGTGAAGTCCCGCGACTTCCACAACCGCTTCGTAGGCGCCGACCAGCCTGACACGCCGCCAGTGCAAGCGCAGTTGGCCACGTACGAGTACCTGAAAGGACTTAAAAAGTAGACACGGGGCGTTCAGCCTGTTCACTATCAACTGGCTGCCTCAAAACGCAGAGCCCCTACTCGTCGGAGTAGGGGCTTTTGCGGTATATCCCTGATAGTAGCAGTAAGATCTACTCGTCCTGCGTAATGCGCTTCAGGAATTTGCGGGGTGGCACCAGGAATAGCTCCACGCTGACGTAGGGCGCGCTGCCCAACGTATTGTCGATGCGCCGGGTGCGGCGGCTGCCCCGAAACAGGCTAAACCCGCGGTTCTCACTCTCGTCGAAGCTGTTGAAGGACGAATTGACGCGGTAGCCGCCTTCCAGCCCAAACCACAGGAAATCATAAATTTCGCGCTCTATGCGTAAGCGGGGCTTCAACTCGTTTTGCCGCAGAATCAGGGTGCGCACATCGTTCGTGATGGGCTCGCGCAACTTGATGTTGTAGTTGAAGCCATCTACGGTGTAGCCGCCAAACAGCAGCGTTTTGGCGTTCACGTTGTAGCGAAACGTGACGCGGGCCGGAAACAGCGACTCCACGCCCCAGTGCTTGTTCCAGGTGCGATTGTAGAGAAGGACCGGGTAAATGCTCTGCCGCCCGAAGGTGTACCCCAGCTGCCCCCCTATCCCCCAGGAAAAGGTAGGGCTACGCTTCCAACCGTAGATAAACTCCGCCGACATTTTGAGGTAGTCCGGCACGTTCAGCTCCGAGGCCGTATAGTCGCCGTTTAGCTCGCCCTTCACGCGGGCAATGTACCAGTGCACCTCGTCGATGGGACGAATAACAGCCAGCTGGGAACCCAGCACTTTCAGGCCCTTGTCCTCCAGGTTACGGTAGAAGGGCGAGGCATTGGGATTCTGAAATTGAAACTCCTCCCGGTCGTAATTGAAACCCAGAATCACCTTCAGGTGGGGGTGGTTCCAGGCCGGAATGTAGCCTTTGATGAAGGCCCGCCGGTTCTTGGTCACCGTTGTGCTGGAATTGGTGACGCTGACCGGATTGTCATTGTTGATTTTGGTATCGATGGAAAAGTTGCTCAAGCTCTCCAAGTGAGCCACTACGCCCTTGCTCGGCCCCATCCCGATAACGGACGGCACCGCAAACTCTCGGTCGCTGCCTACCTGATCGACGCGGGTAGTGTCGCTGGGTAGGGGCGCGGCCGGCGGGTACACGGGCGTGCGCGGAACCTGTGCTACGGCCCGGCTCATGCCCATACCACTCAGCAGCACGCTAGCAGACAGCAGAAAGAAAAGGCGAGTAGGGGATAAAAGCATATATTTCAATAGGTGTACGTACCGTGAAGAAACCACTAAATGATGACGTTAACGTCAATTTAATAAAAAGGATAGACCTCTTCCAGCATTTTGCCCTCCTAAAATGCAAAAAGCAGTGCCACCGCCAAGTATGGGATGGCACTGCTTTTTTTAAGCAAAATAAGAGACGGAGAAACTGTTTAGAACAGGAAGTCGAAGCCGACGAATACCAACCGCTCCTCCCCTACCGAGTAGGTCACGTTCAGCACGGCTTGCTTGAGCACATCTACCCACACGCCGCCGCCCAGGGCCGTGTGCAGGGCATCGAGGCCGGTAGTAGTGTCGTAGCTATCGGTGTACACGCGGGCCGCGTCGGCTAGGCCCAGAATACCAAACTTGCCGGGCACCAGGTAGGCGTTGAAGGTAAACAGCTGCAAGCGCGCCTCCAGGTTGCCGTAGAGCGAGGTGCGGCCGGCGTAGCGCGTGCGGCGGTAGCCGCGCAGGTTGGTGGTGCCGCCCAGCGTATTGGCTTGGTAGAAACGGTAGTCGCCCAGGTTGTGCGCTACTCCGATACGCCCGGCCCAGGTGAGCTGGAAAGGAAAGTTGGGGCTGATGTAAGCGCGAATCTCGGAGGCGAGGCGGCCGTAGCTAAGCTTTTCGGCGTTGAGCTGCCGGTTATACTCGGCGCTGTTGTACCACCGGATGCCAATGCGCGGGTTCTTCGGCGAGGAAGCCGCGTCGATGTTGAAGTAGGCGCGTGCACCCAGGTAGCGGTTGAGTTGGAAGTCGGAGGGACGGATGCCCACGGCCGCGCCACTGATGCCGTTGCGATTCGCATCCAGCCCGTTGGCAATCTGCTGCCCTACCTCCTGGGTAGACACCCGGAACTGATCGTACTGCGGGCCAAAGCCGACCTTCAGGAAGCTGAAAATATCGCGCTCCAGCACCGGCGACAGGTAGAAGCGCGAAAAGCGCAACCGGTAGTTATCATTGATTTCCCGGTTTCGGACGTGCTCCTGCGTTTCGGCCAACGTATTGCGCGAATCGTTCCCCAGACCGAAAAAGTTATACAGCAGCTGAGGACCATAGAGCTGACTATTGATCTTCAGATCATACTTGCCAAGTACATCGATGAAGGTGCCGGTGTAGCGAATGTTGTAGGCGTTGCGCGAAGGGGCCCAGTTGGCCACCAGCGTTTGCTCAGTGGCGAAAGGGGCCCTGCGAAAGCCGTAGGTGCGGTAGGTAGCGCCGCCGCCCACAAAAATGCCGTCGTCGATGTTGTAGCCGAAGTAGGCCGCCGGCCCGAAGTAGTTCAGGCGCGAGTCTTTGCGGTCGGCGCGGTTGGGGTCGTCGTAGCGGCTCACGTCGAGGCCGGGTTGCAGGCGCAGGCGCACTTCCTGGCCAGCGTTGATAACGTTGCCGGTATCAGCGTCGTAAATCTGCGTTTTGTGGGGGTGCAGCAGCCCGCTTACCCGCGAGTTGTCGGTGATGGTGTCGTTGTCCGTGCCGCCAATAATGCGCAGGATGGGCCCACCATTCGACTCGCCCGTTATTTTGTAAATGTCGTTGCCGGCAAAGCCGTAGAGGCGAATATCCTTGGTTACGCTGCCATCAATCACCTTGTCGAACAGCACCTTGTTGGTGTTGCCCTTCTTGCTGATCTTGGTCATGGTCACGTGCACCTTCTTGCTGGGTAGGCGATCTACCTCAAACAGTTCGCGCTTCTTGCTACCCTTCACTTCCACCACCTTGTTCAGCATGCCGTAGTAGTCGGCGGCCAGTTGGGGTAGCAGGTCACGGCGGTTCTTCAGCTTGGCAATGATTTCGGGACCGTGCTCGTCGTAGATCTGTTTGGGCCAGCGCGTTTTGAAGGCGTCTTCGATTTCCTTATCCGAAATCTTCGCCTTCATATCCTGGGCTACCTTCACCCACTGCTCCTTGGTAAGCTCGCCCAGGAAGCGGCGGTCATTGCTGAGCGCCGTCAGGTTCAGGCCTTTCCAGTCGCCGTAGTCGTAGCCGAAGTTTTGGAAGTTGCGCACGGCCCACTTACGAGAGGCCAGGTAGGGTAGCAATCCGTCGCCCTTGAAGAAGGCCACGTCGCGGTCTTCCGGCACGGCCGTAAACTTCCGGTCGCCGTCGTCGTCCTTTTTCTCGGCCCAGCGCCACTGGTCCTCGTGCCGGTCCCAGTCGCCAATCCACATATCCACGAGGCGGGAGCGGGCAAACGCTTTGGCATTCACCTGGTTGTCGTTATCATCTTCCAGGCGCTCCATTACCTTATCGGTGCCTACCAGGTTGGTGGCGTTGCCTAGCGAGGCCACGTTGCTCTGGTCGTCCTTGGCGTCTTCCTCCAGCATCACCGCCGTATTAGCGAAGCGGTTGAAGTACTGATCCAGCAAGGGGTCTTGCGGAATGTAGCGCAGCACCGGATTAGTGTGCAAAATGCCGGCCGCCTGGGCCAGCGGCGCCACCGCCAGGGAACCGTAAGGATGCTGCGCCGAAATCTGGTCCTGCAAAATATCCTTGGCCGCGCCTTCGCGCAGGGCTTCGGGTAGCACGGCGGCCGGGTTCTTATCGAGGCTGCGCAGCGTGAAGTTGCGGTTCTCCTCATTGCGCACTTTCAGCGAGGCCGTTTGCTTACCGCCGCCTACCCGGTAGGGCGTCAGGCCGCCTTTTTCTTGGGCCAGGTCCAACACCGGAAATTCCACCGGAGTAGCCCACTCCTTGCGGTAGTGCTTGCCAAAAAACAAGTCATGAATGGCGCCGTGGTCATCGTAGTTAGGGTTGGCCGCCACGGTCACGGTACTATCGCGGAAGTTGGGGCGCTGCACTGGGGGCGTACCGCCATCCTGAGTACCGCCAATTTGCTTGAGCGGGGCCGTGAACTGGCGGGCATAGTTGGGCGTGCGGAACACGAGGCGCCCATTCTCCCCGCGGTCATTCGGAATCCAGTATTCCGTCCAGACCTCGCCGTTGGTGTAGTAGTTCACGCGGGCAAAGCCCTTTTCCTTGTCCGAAAACAGCGCATCGCCACCCCGACCGGGCTTCACGTGCTGGGTTTTGCAGCCCGATCCGCTAATGATGTGGTTCAGGTTGCCTTCCTTGAAGAATTGCAGGTTGTGCTCGTGCCCGGCCGCGTAAATAATGTTGGGATACTTATCAAAAATCTCCAACAACCCTTTTTTGTAAGCCTGATACAGCGGGTGCGGCAGGTCCTGACTGATACCGCCGTACTTGCGCGCCAGTGGGTAAATGGACCCAATGACGGGTAGGGGTAGGAAGCCGTACTTGTACACGATGCTCAGCGGGAACAAGTGGTCCATGATGGTGAAATAGCCCCCGTGAATACCATCGGAAAACAACGGGTGGTGCGCTATTACCATGATATTCTTGCCCTTGTTGCGGGCAATGATATCTTCGAGCTGCGTGAAGAAGTCGGTTTCGTTGGCTACCCCGCAGCCGTTGTTGGCGCCGTAGGGCCGCTCGTCGGTTTGCAAAA
>Ga0210040_10008404_pt1 | contig 12260 bp, 4 predicted proteins | sample CryGeyCG12114_NA_FD_185462 | JGI IMG/M metagenome (GOLD analysis project Ga0210040, IMG submission 185462) | Groundwater microbial communities from aquifer - Crystal Geyser CG19_WC_8/21/14_NA (SPAdes) (version 2) | ecosystem: Environmental > Aquatic > Deep subsurface > Groundwater | place: USA... | reverse complement strand
CGACGTACTTAGATTCAAATAATTTTTTTTAATCGTAAAATTATGAAAATCTAATATCTTTCACTCAGATAACGTCCAAAAACAATAAAACTCATTGTCTATCGTAAACCCATGGGCCTACCAAATTTCAGCCAAATCAGTCAAAAGGTAAGACCTCTGGAGAGAAGGAAACAAGATCTCACCATAAAAAACACAATGATCACATAAACCACGCAAACCCAGTCTTGGGCTAAAAGAAATGACATACTCAGTTGACTCAGGCTTATAACTGGAAAGTAAAAGCTTAAATAATTAACATGCTTACGCATAGTAAAGCTTTGCAACTGATTTGCATTTTAGAAAGATAATGCGGTAGTACAAATAGACATGAGCTACACATCTACTCAACTTACACTCAAATATACAAAGAGAACGATGATGCAAAAGGTGAAAGTAAAGAGAAACTTGAGTAGCTAGCTACCTCTCAACGTAATGTATCAACTTACTTTACAATGCGTACAAAGAAAACTTATCTCCTTTAAATCTAAATCAAAGTCTCATTCCCTGTCCTCATTAACAATTTTTCCACCTTTCACTCCCGGGACAAAAACTATTTCATCCCGATTTGAGTTCAGATAAAGGACGTGTGGTGAAAGTTGTGGTCATTTGGAAGCACAGTCAGATTCATTTGTTAACTTGTCACATGCAATTTTGGTGACAGTTGATAATACTGTGGAGAAAGTTAAGTCTGAAAGTTAGAGGAAGTGATGGTAGGTAGCCACTGACTGTACTCACTAACTAAGCGCATAGATAGAGAAAAAGTTTACAGTAGGAACTCTTTATTAAGTAGTCTGTCTGGATGCATAATGTACTGGAATCGTCTACTATCTTTCTTGGGGGGACCAACTTAATTTGATATGGTAGACGTGCATGAAAAATTCATGATTCGGGAATCAACGTATCCTAAGTAGATGCGTGATGCTTCTATATTCACTGCTGAAGGGCTCGTTCATGTTCTCTTCTTTCACTTCCGTTTCCTATTTAAGCTCACTTAATTATATGTGCAAAGCTACCGTTCTTGTAGCCATGTAAATTGAGTAGCCAATGTAATGTGCGTTGGAAATAGAGAGTATAAATATTTAATGCATTCCTCCTGTTTGTATATGACAATTTTGAAGTGGTTTTAACAATTTTACAGATTCGTTTGGTTGAAGCGACAGAGTACAGGAACTCATCTGGTCTTCTTTGTGGCCCTCAATTTTTTGAATTTTTGTCATGCAGAGCCTTTTGGAAGTCGAAATTTTGCCGGATCATTTCAAGGTAATGAAGCAACTGTGTATGTTTCTATTTTAAAATACTTAAGGATTCCATATCCTTAAGTATGTATTATGGGAATTTAATATACAAATACCACCAATGTAAATATAAAATTTAAGTATGTCTTTAGTAAATTTCTTTGATGAAGACATGATTAAGACAAATTTTTGGAAAATATATGTAGGATTCGTTTAACTTGATGATCATTGTACTGATTCTTGTACAAAGCGTTGAAAGCCTAAGCACAAAGTAAGACGAGCATGATGTACGAAAGGAGTAACAATTTATGAGGTTCCATTTCTGGAAACTAATAATTGCCTTTGCATGTTCAAAGTTCACAAATCATTTGGTTTTCCTCACACAAACCACTACTCAAGTAGCCTATAAATGTCTAAATCTTTACTAATTCCAATCTCAACTTTGGACCACAAATCAAAACTACGTTAGATTAAATTATTGTATTCATTATGTGGGCTCTACAAACCATAACTTTATCTTTACAACTTTTCCAGCTTTACTTAATGAATACGGTATGGAAATTAAATTTCTTGCCACATACATTTTACTACTTACTCAATGCTTTTGATTGGACCTTGTTGTTTCACCCGGATTAGGCTATATATAGTTTGGTGCAAGGATGAATTTGAGCCTAAGGCATAAACATTTAAAATATTAGGACCCAACACTCAAGTTACTCACGATCAAGATAATAGTCAAAACCATTAGCCATGGGAATTGGCTGTTTTTTCCCAAAATTCTAAAAAATAATGGGGTGTAATAAATAAGAAACCTTTACTTCGAGGTTTCCATATTATTTTTCAGAAAAAAAAATGAAAAGTGATTCTCGATGTTTGAAATATTTTTTTCGAATTTCAACTTGAGCGTTGAGTTCTAATATTTAAGTTGGTCGTACTGTGAGGCCCAAAGGGATTTTTAATTATGCCACTGCCAAATTATGGTCCAATCCGGGTGGAACAGGGTCCGGTCAAACCTTGCAAGTTTATTAAGAAAGCTGAACTCATGAATTAGTATGACTGAGACACTGACTAATTTGGATGATTGAGGTTTTCACTTAACTTAGTTAGTTAGTTAGTCCTAGCTGCTTGTTGCACGTTTTACAACCTGCAACTATTTCCGTTCACATCTTAATCAACGTAAATTTTCTAACCTTTTGTGGCGTCCCATTAGCATTAAATTTAGATACTCTATGGTTTATGGCCCATATTTTATTGCGTGACCGTACTTTGATGAAAGTAAGACTAAATGTGGTGGGAGTGTGGATGTTTGTTGTGAACAGCCATGGAGCCATGCATAAACTTGGCAGTTGTAATTAGTTAGTTAGTTACTGAATTCAAGTGCGGTTGCAGAATCTAAACTCCAAACAAATGAAAATTTCTCTGCAACTTTTAGTTCATTTATTCTACATCTCAAACAAGCTTGGATCGTCTTGATTTCAATACCTTGAAAAATGGATAGATTTTAAACATGCTAAATTTGTCGTACTGAGCAAACGTGCTTTAGCATCATTTCATACCAATTAGCTCGATATGACAATGGAATGATTATAATAGGAGATTTTAATCATACGTAGTCAGTCTTGGTTCGATTTTGTGTCCATTTCCGACCTTTGGACTCAGGTAGTAAAACATTCACTCAAGTAAACTCATTCACTTGAACCAAAAGAGAAGTAAAAAGTTTTGCTAATAGTTGAGCTATAGTTTTAGCTATGCCAGTGAGAAGAAGACTCAAGTTGAAACATAAACATGAGGAAATTCAAGGCACGTGTTTTCAGAAAACGTGCTCAACCCTCCATGTCTTTTCGCTGTCCGTTCATACGTTGCTTACATCTCACCGCTTCCCAAAAACTTTATCTGTCATGTCAATAATACAATCTCGACTTGTTTTCATTTTTCATCCCCCCTCTCTCTATTCATGTAATTAAAGCCTAACCAAGTAACCAACTTTCAATTTTCTATTCAAACTTCTATACTGCAACTATTATGTGTATTACTTTTCTTTGTGGTTACGGAGAATGCAAACTTTCTCAATGTCACCTTTTGTTTCAGAATCTACAGCATTGAAATAATTAGCTTTGATTGCTCAGAAGCAGAAATTTTAGTTTTCTTAGCACCGTCCTGCCCACGCACTGTACAACAGTTAGTTAGTTGTAGCAGTCTATACATTTATGCATAACGTGATTGACAAAGTTGAGTTGAATGGAAACAAGGGATTGTACGGAGCCAAATAAGTCCAGCGTTAAACGCACTGTGAATATGACAATATGAGTATGAGGCGCTCACAAGAATACAAATTATAGTGGCACACAGAAGCCATTCAAGTAAATTATTTTTACAAACAAGCTCCAGGCTGCGTGAACTGAACAAACAAACTAGAGATGCAACAATTGCATTGTTTTTATTAATAACAAGCTGAAATGCTAGGTTTGACTACAAGTAAAGTCAGTTAGTTAGTTGAGTGTATTTCGTTCTAACGGTGGAAAACTTACGTACAGTCACAGAATAATTCTCACATCTAAACAGATATTTGTTATGACATTCATGATAATTTATGATGTGAGTACCGTGTCCATTTGTGTCATTTTATGGTTCCTAAGTTTATGATGGTTTTACTGCGGATATACATTATAGCTAGGCACAAAAAAAGCAAACACAAACAAGGGAGTGAATTGATGATAAACACTAAATATTTGCTAACTTACGCATTTACGCATCTTATTGGATATGAGCTCTGGAGAGGTTAATGCTATTTACATAAAGAAATGCTTTATTGGTACCATTATTTACAGACTCGAAAAATTAACTCAAGAACACCTGTAACTATCTTCTAAGTGCTATCTAATATTTGTGTAAAATCTTCTTATGGCCTGTAAGCTTGGCATTTTCAAAAATATACTTTTCAGGGCATTGCAATTCGTAGGTATTATTTCCTATATTGTTTAAGTTGATATGAGTAAGCTGACGAAATGAATGATAGTTAACCTACTCCTGAAGTATTTTTTGGCCTTGAAAGAAACGTTTAGTTAAGATAGGAAACAAGAACGGTTCAACTAGCTGACATGAACATGAATGATGCATTCCTTGTCTTTACACTTGGTCATGGAAATATGAATAGTTAGCTAGGATGATTTTGATATGTTGAGCGATGATGGAAGAGACGGGCATGGTGCGGTTTTGAAGAAACCTAATTTGGTAAAAGCTATAGTTCTACAACTCATTGTTCCATACAAGGCAAGGGACCATAGGACATGATCACATTTGAAGGCTTGAAATAAATGTAGGACACCACATTCCTCTCCCTCTGTAGTGAATCTTTAGTATACAGAATGTAGAAATATATACAAAGCAAATTGCGTCCTTAGGGAGTCTAACCTTTTGAAATGGAATTTACTTTCAAACTACTTTCATCACTCAGCCAGTCAGTAAACAATGTTGTGCAAAAATTGCCACCTTTCCTCCACTTTGATAAAAGCACAAAGGAATTGGAAAAAAATACAATCAGCTACAAGTGTTTCACATGGAGAAACATGAAATATTTCTTCTTTTTTTCTTTTCTCCAGGATCCGGGTGACTGAATTTATAGTTTTTGCATGGATTCTTGTGCTGGCAATCACATTCCGTTTCACAGTTTTTACACTACAGTCTAATGTACCAAAAATGATTTATACTGTGTACAATGATTGGCGGGGTTTTTGTCTGGGTATAAGTTAACGGTGATTTTGTTCAATCAGATATGTAGATGAATGAAAAGATTTAATTTCAAGGAGGATGTAAATGGCTGTAGGATGTAGTATATTTTGGAGGACTGAATGGGGTGTATGATCAAAAATAAAGAGGGAGTATAAAGTATAATATAGCGTGTTAAGGAAAGAAAGATGATACAGTTGTTGTCTTTAATTGGAAAGAGATAATGAAAGAGCCTTTAGCTAAACAACATGTTAAGTTCCGTCAGTCTTCTGTTTCTCATTCGTCCTGTACTAATTACCTTGTAAATTCTTTGCTATTTCTCTTTACCCTCCCAATGCTAACTAAGTCTAAAAGCATCTGCTGGATTTTCGTATCACGTTGACGCCACTGAAACAAATTTTGTATATTCATAAAATCATACTATAATAGAAAATAGGTACGCCAACTACTTCATGTATGTTTCCGAAAAAGATACAGTCTTGTAAACATACAAACAGTGATTTCCCAGGAACATAAAAAGGTGGAGAATGAATATTTCTGCCTTTTACCTAAAAATAGAACTTTTTTGTACGAATGGGACCCAAGTCATTTGTCCCAGTATGGTGCTTGTCATTATGATCAAAATTTACATTTTCTGTCCCAAACTGTCATTTCGTCATTAGTTTCTTATCTCTTTTCATCTCTACTGTTCTCTTTACCTATTTTTACACAGAAAACTCTTCAGTTAACGCATTTTTCTCCGTTGGGAACTTATCTAACCCTATTATGAAAAGTACGTTTGAATTGTTATACGATACACCAAACAATTAGTATACAACATCGATCAGGTATAGTGTGAAAGTGTGAACTACTAGGAGGTCCTTTTTTTACTCCATTTGAGAAGCATTTACTTTGGAGTTATTAGCATTTGAATGGGATGAAAACAATGTGAGTAGGATGATCTTCAACTCACTCACATAATGTGGTCAACAAATGGAGGTTAGTGAGTTAAAAATATGTAATGTGTACATTTTACTTGTTCTGTCAACCCTTTTGTTCCTTCAAGGAACTCGCCTCAACTGTGTGTAGTTAGTTACTGTATAGCATTCCTATTTCTGGTCCCTTGCTGTGATTTTTTATATTTATTCTTGGTCAAGTGCAAACTATGTACCAAATGAACCTCATTACCTCTTGGTTCTTTCTTAAGTGTCTCTAAATAGCTCACAAACAAACTTTTATCTGGTTTTGTTTCTTCCCTACCTCAACACTTTTGGGAGCTATTCAATTTACATGCATAGGATTAAAAATCCACGAGAGAAAAAATTTTGAAGGGAAGAATAACAATTGTACAAGTCATGCGTTCCCCTTGACTGGTAGATAGTTATATGCAGGCCATTTTTGGTCCATGGTGTGATAAGTGTAACATATTGGGTGATAAATAAACAACTTTTTGGAATTAATTTATGAGTCTGGAGATGATATGAATCTAAAGACTGGCTAAAAGGGAAGGGGAATTAAAATTGTGGTGAAGTAAATAATTGGTGCAGGGTAGAAAGATTAGACTAAAGTTATGATATTGATGACAGGTAAAAAGTAATTAATTAAGTCGTGTACTACTCACCATGGTTGTGATGTGTGATTTGTAGATGCAATCGAAGAGCATGATTTGCTGCAGGCCATCCGGGTTCCATTTGATGATCCGAGGACTCAATACTTTGAGTCTGGGCTGGATGGATTCCCTGCTTATGGACTTCGGGATGGAGCTGATGTCAAGTCCCACTACAGGTTATATTTGATGCACATTTTTATTCATGGTCGTTTTTCCTTGCAGGAATGATTCTTGTTAAAAAAGTTACTTTGTATCTACACACTAGGGGTACACCTGAATCCTTGTATTTTCGTAGATTTCTACATGGCGTACACATCCCAGCCAATCGGATCAGTAGGTAGAGGTGGTAATCTTCTCTAATTGGCTGGGAGATGTGCGCCATGTAGAAATCTACGATAGTACAGGGCTTCAGGTGTACCCCTACTGATACGAAAGATAAAAGTGATTTTTTAAATGCGGTTGCGGAGTATAAACGCCATTTCCAGAATGTTTTGTCTTGTCTGCGACATTTTGTTATCTGCTGTAACTAACTCAGTATTATAAGGTTGTGGGTTGTACAAAAAAGAAGAAAGACATGAAAAGATTTATAACATCAACTCAAATTGCGTTATCTTAAAAATTCGTCTAACTTTTTGGTGTGTTACAATGTTTTTTAAAGAACACTGGCTTGACATACTAGAGATTAGCACTTGTTTTAGCTCTTAAAGCTATAAGCTCGACTCATAATGCTGCAAACTTGAAGCAGCTGCGTAGTTTTTGTAACCAAATTTTTTTTAAATGGGCCCAGAATTTTAGCTTACTAATGTGTATTTATTTTGGTGATGTCCAGGTTGTTCCTGCCCGATCGACTGTACCGAGACTTTGCTCTGCTGGCCACAGTAAAGCCGGATCGTAGAGAAATCTCATACTTGTTCAGTGTGGTCAACCCTTTAGACACTTTGGTCCAGTTTGGCCTCAAGGTCAGTTGAATAATCTATCAACAGATCCACGTATTACCTTAATCATTCATCCCTCTCTGCATGCAACCACTCTAGCAATTCTCCCTATAGCTATGGCGCCTTATCCTTGCTATCTATGCACATGTAACCAATCACTAACCCTATCTAATCTACTTTTCCTTGATATTAGCTCTTCATTAAAGTATACAACATTGTATACCTTGCCCATTTTATGCTTCTAATCGTGAACTTGCCTCACACATTGTTTGTATCATTGGGGATGCAAATCACGTCTCAAACCACGAACCCCAATTCATTAGCATTGGGCCAAGTTTTGCCCAAAGCCTACAAACCATGCCATATTCATTTATACTCGTAGTAGTTTACTTAATTCTATTTTTTTCGGCTGAAAATGTACCGGGATGATTTTGGGTGTTTTTTTGAAGCTTTCCCCGAGCGTGGCTTCCTCACACCAAACAATCTCATTATTATACACGGATGTGAGCAGCCATTTGGTGACACAAACATTAGCCTCATTTGATGTGCCATTGATGACTCGAAAATGGAATCGATTTGCACTGAAGGTGAGTTAGAATATTTTACATTTCCCATAAATTTTCTGTAAATTGCCTCGATTGATAGAAAAAGTGCTCCATATGGACAATTTCTTCTTCACTGACTAAATGCACCACTGCACTTTGTTGAATATGGAGAAATGATGACATTATTATTATCATGATGGGCATCAGTTGTATATCGTACTTTAATTTCACTTCCTTTCTCCCTCTCACCACATTATATTTTACCCTCTAAATCTGCATTCGTTTTGTGTGCACCAAGTGCACCATCTATGTATTTGGATTCCCATTCAATGCCTTACCATACAGAGGTAATATGTTTGCTTCGTTGGGTTTAACTACATCTATATCTCTCATGTGTGCGGCTGGCTGCATTGCGTTTTTTTAGTTACACAGGGTGCTGAAATTTGCTACAACAGGGATTGTGTATTCATTCCATAGCTCATCTTTATCTCCTTTTCCATTAGTTGGATGACTTTTGTGTGCACTCAAATATGTTTTTCTAACAATAAAGTTTCATTTTTGAGGAAATCTGAGTGAGCCACACATGGATTCATGCCATGTTAGATTGGAGACTACATGAGCAGACACTATAGTCCACAGCAAAAATATTGAATAAAAGAAGAAAAGCAAGTTTGAGATGTATGTTGGCGAAAATTGACAAGTAAAAGTTTTTCTGTGCACACGATCCACAAAATAATGTATCGATTTAAAAAGACTGCGTGTTCTCCAGTAATAGGGTAGCAAAAGGAAACTTGTTTTGGACTCTTGTAATTTGTATGTAAGAAAAGCATTGTGTGTAAATCTCCGAGCACGCATCTTCACTCTTTTCTTCAATCATCATTCTCAATGGTTCATATCATAAGATTGCTTCATCAAAGGTCGAATTTTCTAACAGAGAGCTGTTATTCCCCAAAGGGCGGTAAATATAGAGTTGGTTGTCTGTGTGCTACGGATAAGAACTTTGGATTAGAGTTTGTAGTCTGACTTGTATAACAATTTGTTGTCTATTTTCTAACTAATGTACATTGCATTACATAGGTGGTGGGAGATAACGTGACATTGTACTTGAATTGCCGAGAGCATTCAAGTCAGTTGGCAATGCGGAACCCAAAAGAGCTTGCTTTTGACGGGGCCTCCACCCTCTACATTGGTCAAGCGGGCCCAATACTCAAAGGCAGTTTCCAGGTAAACAACTCACTTTCATTTCCTCACTTTACTTACTTTATTTGCCCCTCATTTTTATTTTTCCCCCACGTATGCCATATACGGATCCTGGCTCTCTATATTTTCACAACTCTACAAGTAAAGTGTATGGAATACAAACTATATTATGTCTACGAGTTCATCAGCAGACAAACACTCTCGCTTTTGACTTGACCACTCGTTTTCACGTTTAGCTCAAGTGGTTGACTTTCACTGTCTCAATTAAGGGCAAAGGAATTTGTAAGAATCCTTTGGGATGCCAATTCATTTATAGAGGGGAAATGCAGCCAATCTAGGATGGAAAGATTGGATGATGTTTTATGAATTCGTATGTAATCATCATTGCTCTCTATGTAATTTATTATTATCGGTTATGGTTGTAATACAATAACATGCATACACGAATAAGAGTTATAAATGGTAAATCACACGTTTATTACATGCGCTACACGCACAAAGAAAAAAAAATGTGACCAGCTGCCTCTCGATTTTTCAAATGCTTTATATATTTTTTCTTTAAAACATTGCAACGTTCCAACGGGGAGCTTAATTTTTGAAGTGTTATTATGAATATAGTCATGAATAAGCATAAACAGGGAATCTTTTGATTTTTTTTCGAAACTATTGTGTATATGGATAAAATACGTTTGGTACTTAAGAGTTTAAAATAAATTCCTACCGTCTGAATGAAAACTCAATTCAAGGAGATAAAAGAAGGTTCTTATGCTAACTAATTATAATGATAGTGTGGAGGGAAAATGGGCGTTGATAAATGCAAGTGGATAATTATCTAATTATTCTTTCATGTAGGCAGCTGCATATATAGCAGGTAGTAATTATTATCATTATTGGACGAGAAGATCAAGTTTGGGGAAGATCCCTGGAATTAAAATTAGCTATAGCCCCAACTCGACTCTATTTCAATTGTATTCACGCAGTACAGTATAAAGAAAGAAATTAATGGAATCTATTACAATAGTTAGTATCGACGAATGCTAGTGTTTCGGAAAGTTTGACCCCATTTGTACCCCAGAACTGCCAGTAACACTCGAATGATTTTAGCTGCATGCTTTATGCAGTTTATAAAAGAAGCGTAGTGGAAGGGGGATTCTAGCATTTGGTTTGTTCTGCATGAAAACAGCAAAAGAAAACTATTTGTTTCGCATATAAATTGCGGTAAAACTACACTTCCCACCAAAATTGAATAAAATACAAATTCAAATTTTTTGAAAAGTCAAACTCAAAATGATGGCTTCTGTGGGCAATGTGCAGAACGATTCCAAAATCTCATGAAATGTTCCTGGAAATGTAACTCGGTATAAGCAATGAGATAAATAATTAGTGTTTAAAACGCCATGAGGAATTGTGTGGTAATATGAGTCCAGCATTGCAGAAAGAGACAATTCATTTTACAGTCTGTTACATAAATTATATAAAGTTGGCTGAAACTAAAATTCATATTGTTATTTTTGGCCTCCCGGTTCCGGGAGAGCAATAATATGATCCTTATGAATTTTTAATTAATTTCAGCATGCGTATAATATGGTGCATGAATAAGGTATCTCGTGCATTCTTCTCTCAAATGAGTTCACGAGCAGAATTGATAATGAAATTCTTTCAACCAACTAATGTGTATGGAGGAAAGAGACTGCTTTTGCATTTCGATGGTAATAAATTTGAAAATGTTAGTCCTAACTTTCCCTACTAACTTATTGTCGGCTACTAATTAGTTGGTTTTACCAACTAAACAGTTTAATGGAAAAATCTTCTCATTCTAAGATTTATTATCTGCAGCTGTCAAATGAATGAGTTCATTGAAGAGAACAGTTTGGCATGAGACATTTTAACTCTATAAATATTTATTACATTTGTAGCTTAACATGGAAAATAATAAATTACATGTCCAGTCAGGCACACTTCTCCTACCATCTTCGATATTGAGTTGAGGATTACTTTTTTTCTGGTAATTTTTTTAGTTTTGATTGAAACAACTTTATTGCTTGCTACAATTATCATTTAATCTCCCTTTATAGCTCCAAACTATGCGCTGCATGTTCAAGCTAACTAAATAAGTTTAAACTAACTTTTTAGTAATTCTTTTCAACATGTAGGACTTCAAGCAAGATTTTAAGGGTACGCATACGCAATATGTATTACGGGAGCTAAAAGCGGAGCTACTACTGACTATAGACATAGGTCAAGAGTGCACATCATTAATCATTCCTTTTGGTGAGCTGGATAAAAGGTTTTTCTAGTGGGAGTCAAGTGAAAAGGTGTGTGCACTGCGTTGTTGTACAACAGATTTTATATTTAGACAACCATAAGCATTACCGTTTACATTCTTTGCCTCGTCCACTCTCTTAAAGCACTTAAATTATCATGTTTTCAATTTCATCTTCTTCATTTTTCATTTCTACCTATTAATTGTTTTTTTTTATCATTCCATAAGACTTTATTCAAACTCCACATGCGCTGGACTCAATCACCTGATAATGTAATGTAATTCCGTAACAGAACATTCAAATTTTAACATTATTTTTTGTCAGTTTTGTTGAGAATTCGAAAAAAAATTATCTATTGTTCCAATTTTTTTCGACAATATTTGGCATACATTTGGTGATTTCATAAACTGACAACATTAATTAATATGACCAATTCGTCGTTAATTTTTAGCCCGGTACAGGGCTTATGGGATAGTGACTATTTTTTTGGTGTATCCACGATAACTTTCGAACGCATCAACCGATTGACTTCAAATTTTGCACAACTTGAGATTACGCAAAAGTAGGAAAGGGAATTGCAAATGAGCACAATTGGAAAATGGCTAAGTTGTTTTCATGCAAATAAACGGTGTTCATGGGGATTTTTTTTCGGTGTATCCACGATAACTTTCGAACGCATCAACCGATTGACTTCAAATTTTGCTCAACTTGAGATTACGCAAAAGTAG
>Ga0210040_10008403_pt1 | contig 12262 bp, 5 predicted proteins | sample CryGeyCG12114_NA_FD_185462 | JGI IMG/M metagenome (GOLD analysis project Ga0210040, IMG submission 185462) | Groundwater microbial communities from aquifer - Crystal Geyser CG19_WC_8/21/14_NA (SPAdes) (version 2) | ecosystem: Environmental > Aquatic > Deep subsurface > Groundwater | place: USA... | reverse complement strand
CATGTCTCTTTTCTACAATGAAGATTTCATAAGGATTTATGAAGTTACATGTCGATTGGAAAAGAAGTTACTATTCTTTGGTTTTATTTCACAAAACATTTAAATTCATAAAAATGATTTTACTGTTTGTTTCACAAATCGTAAAACAGTCAAATATTCTAACTAATAATTTTCTGAGTGTACAGCTTTGATTTTAATTTACTCATTTTATACTCTACGCTTCGGAATTGTGTTATCACGACCAACAAATGTGACATTTTGATGCAAATCAAATAGATATCTTGTTTGGGTTTCATAAACATTTCATGTTTTGCTCAAGTCAGTCATCCAAATAATTTTTCTCAATAAACTGCGTTTGATTATAAATACTAAAGCCGCCCTGCTCACCGATTCCAAAATTGCATTAGTTATAAAGCTTTCATTTCACCTTTTCATCATTCCTTGGCAGAAGCACATGTGAAAACTGAATGCCAAAATTTTAAATTCCCTGTACACTCTATCTTGCTCCAACTATAGTTAGATTTGCAGTTAGTTGGTGAATACAAGCGAGCTCATAAAACTAATACGATATAAATTTTCGAATGATAGTATATGTACACGAATGCCAAAAGTTTCATACAAGTTCATATAATTCATTTGCCACTTGAGTATTACAAGAGATTGCAAATGGATGGATGAATTTTATCTATGGGACCGAACCACATGTCAGTTCAGAGCTAGTGCCAAGGTAAAAAAGTTTTGAAAAACTGAGAGTTGAGTGGTTGCACACCATATTGCTATAGCTATATTCTACTACTTACTTGCACTGCACGTGCAAACGAAAACCATTGCGGGCGGCCTCCAGTTAAGCTGTGGATTTGTTTTCCGCTCTTTACATGATTTGATTGTGAGAAAAGATTTGAAAAAAAGTATAGATGCAAGAAGAAAAAGGCCATTTGAAAAGAATAGGATTTTTATTGTGGGAAAAGATACGATTGTGCTGCACGATCTATAGAGCCTCAAAAGTGAAGCTAATCTTTATAAAAGTGATCTATCATATTCTGGTTGTCAATATACGTGGAACGTTATGTAGTTCACGAGTAGAATTGAGCCAACATGTGCGTACGTCGAGCACAGAAGTTATTGTCGTGATGTGAAGCTCATAAATGTTGGCATTCAATTGAAAAAAAACTGCGTGTACATCAAGTTACCATCTGAAATCATATATACCAGTTTACTCAAGTTGGCTGAAAAAAGTTCTTCTTATTCACCGCACTCAAATGCCCAATGCTGTGCGGGAGTACAGTTGGCCACCTGATTTCACAATCAGGAGTGATTCTACAGAGTGGTTATGGAAAATTGCATTTCCCTTGCAGAAAAATCGCTTTCACTCAGTTTCTTTTGTCAGCAATCTACAGTCCTTTTTAGTTCGATATGTACTAGTCAGCATAGGAAACAATGAGCTCCTGTGGGCCATTGGTTGATTTTATTGTGTCATTGTGTCGGCTCCCACACACAAATCCAGCTTCAACATTACTTTTTGAGTTTAATGGCATTCAAGCTGAATAATGGCTAAAGATAGAAATTATGTGCATAATCAAACATTCCAGGCTTTTCATAATTAATAATCACTACTACATAGTGTATGTAGCAATATGTGTGGGCATGAATACATCTGTATGCATGAATGAATGAATGCATGTGTGCAACTTGAGTATAGGGAAAATCTTCAAGAGAAATTTGTTTTTATCCTTACCTGCCAGCTGATATGATTTCAAAACATTCTTCACAGAATTTGAGCTCATAGACTCGCTTTTAGAATTCTGCATTTTGACCTAGGCATCGATAATGATTACGAGAATTCGATTCGGAAATGTTGGGGGTTAAAATAGTGTTTTGAAGTCATTAACTGAGAACAAGCATATCTTTTCATGAGGTTTCATAGTTCAAAAGAGAGGGGAAATGTGAGTTTGAGCTTGAATCTTTGAGATGCGATAAATACATATATAAAGAGTTGAGAGAGAACTGGATGCTCATTGCAAGGTGCCGGTATCCACTGTTGGTGAATAAACATGAATTCCAGACACAAAGACATGCCATTCTGTAATCGTGGAAAACCAGGCGCAGTTACCAATTACCAGTCGGATGCTCTTACGTATTGATAAAGGAAATGGATCCAACTGCAATCCTTTGTAGCTCCACACACTCAAGTTGGTGTGTTAGGGGAGATTTACTCCTATAGTCCTAATTCAAAAGGATGACTAGCACGTGTAAAAAGCAGATAATCAGAATAACGCCATATGCAATGTACCTTGACTACCTTTCAGCTACTGTCCAGTTGAACACAACACATTAACCTTTTTCACTAATGCATGGCAACGGAGATTGGCTTCCAATTTCCCCTCTCACATGAATCCATGGCATTAGTTAGTAGTTTTAATTGAGAGTTCACGAGTCATTAATCATCCACGTAACAAAAATACATACCACAGTTTTGACGTGCAGTCCAGGTGTGTGTACAGTTTTCACAAAAATGGCCAACAGAAATGAATGTGGGATGTGGGAAACGTGAAAAGCACGGTGGTCGTTAAAAATGCGTGGTATGTAGTCCGGGAAAGTCTACATGATTGCTCAATTATTCAGGGAAATCAGGTATGCTTTCACTGCAAGGCGGCGATAATGACTGCGTTATAAATTATTGAATATGCAAGTTTTCTAGTTGTTGCAGGAAAGTCAAAGTTTGACACTACAGCCAAACATCTAAACTAACCAGGAAAATGCCTGAATAGCTGCGTGATTGGAAATTGAAACTTAACTTTTCACGTGGATCTTAACGAGTTCATTTCATCCAATGTTTTATGCTAATTCTCAGCTTTTTTTTGACTGAACAAAAAACTATATTTGGAAAGGAAAAACTGCTGCCATGCATAAATTAAATACTCATCCATTTTTGTACCTGCAGTTTACAATTGGATTTACATTGATGTAAAACGAGAAGTAGTACTGCATGATTATGGCGGCATTTTTTTTATCTGATATACATATGCATAGAAAATAGAAAGTAAGTAAGTATTTCGTAACTGACTGACGGAGTTTACATTCCGCTCTCAGAATACCCCTACAAATGAGGCGGTCAGAATTCTATATCCATCAAGCTTTAACGGTGGTAACAACTAATCCCATCCCTAACTATGAAATAAGAGACCGGTCTGATCATAACCCTCAGGTGAGTGCAAAAGGACTGGAATTAAAAAACTTTTGACCACACGCAGGTAGGAAAAGTTTTCAAAAAGTGATTGCTACAAACTTGTATATGTACAAATAGCACGCCACACGAATTTCCTTTACTCATTAAACAAATGAATGTGCTATGCGTGGCCCTAACTTTACTTGTTTCACGTAGCCCAAATAAATTGTACGTAGTGTTTGTTTTTCTGTCTTTTCCTGTTTACTCAAATAGTATACAAGCGTTTAGAGAACTCTTGTTGAAATCCAATACATTAGAAGCAACAAGGAAATGATGTTGCTCTTTTTTACGTTTAATCCAGTTTCGAAGGCTTACATCCATAAAATGCGCGATCCTTTCGTTAAAAAAAGCTGCCTGCAGCGTAAAAAATTATTCTAGTCGTGCGTCAAATACACATTAACTACAGAGAGCAATCATCTCATTCAGTAGGATAACATACAGTAGTATTCATTTACCTCTGGCTGAGGAAACACGAAATTACGACTTTCACTTTACTGTCTCCCTGGAATGTATGCATTACGTGTACACATTGTGATGGCAACTTTTTTTTTCACTCCCTATTTTTCACACACAAGAAAACACTTGGGTTCTCATGCTAAATGTTTACACTCGCATCTACAAGTTTACCTGCTGACTTACTAATTAACTGACGTACAGTAGCCACTAACTTGATCTATCTGCGTAGAAAAGTAAGACAGTCACGACTGAATCCATGCATTGTAAACACGTTTCGGAGCCACTGCTGAATATTCTTTGTTATGCATATGTAAACTTGTTTGTTCCGGCACCCAAAATTTTTTTCACTAGACAGACATAAAGTCCAATATGCATCATCCTTTTCATAGATAAATCAAATGACAGAGTAAAAAACATACTCTTCACCCAAAAAAATGTATCTCAATCTCTAATCTCACTCCATGATAATAAACATGTCATGTCAGCAATATGACACAATATGCTCAAGAAAGCCAGCATAATGATTCCTCTACTTTGTATACATGGCACTTTTATGAGTAAAGTGTCTACTTGAGTGAAAGCATTTCTTTCACTTGGCTCAATCTTGATGGAAACGAGGAAAGGCAGAAATGGAAGGAAATACATAACTGTTTGCGTACATCCATTAAAATGTCCCTATGAAGTCAAGTCAACTGAGGCAATTAGACGACAACTGATGTCAATGAATTTCCACATAAAGTTGGAAGCACCCAAGAGTAGGAAAATACTTGAGAGAAATAAAATGAAAGCAAGTTTACAATGTTGTTGTCACAAGAAAACTTTACAGTACTACGGCATTTGTGTACGTAAGTCAACTCCAAAAGGATACATAACTGTACTTCTTGTTAGGTAAGACTGTTTAAAAACACTCCTTTTCAGTTTGAACGGATAGTTGTTCGAAAAAAAACGTAAATGGCAATTGCTTCAACAATGTATATGCTCATACAATACATGTGTAAACAAGGGAAGAAAAAGTTGATACCATTCCGTAATTCCATGCATTGAATAGTTACTGTGTTCGTTCTTCATATATATATTATTTGAAATAGGGTCTTAAAAATGTACAAAGATTACTTTTCACATTGTTAATACAACTTGCAATGGGCCACAGCTCTACCTCCCTGCCTTCCCTATATGCTCAAATATTAAAAAACGACTTTCGTTTTTTTTAGTATGCTTCCCAACAGTTTTATTTGTTTTCTCCACTCTAGTACTTAGTAACTAACTAAAATATGCACACGGTAAAACATGGTGAATAAGTTGCAAGGTTTTCTAAAGGAATAAATTATTCAAAGTTATCAAGCTGTCCTCATATGTGTAAGGTTCAAGTTATTAGAAAATAGAGCGCCATCACTCTGTTCCTTTTGAGTGTAATGATAATTTGCATTCATTCAGTAGTTTTGTTTGGCACAAGACAAGTTGACATTGGAATTCTTTACTGCTCTTGAATTCCATTCACATAGGGTATATTTCTTGTACTATATGTATGATGCTTGAAATGGGAACCCATTGTAGAATGTTCTCTTTTACGGTTCTCATTAAAACCGTGAAATGTGAACACCGTCCAAAACAACAGGAGTCAGTCAGAAGAATGCATTCATTGTGCAGTTGGATACCCATGTGGCCATACTGGGCTACACAGTTCTAGAAAATTATAACTTGCGTTTCATTTCGTACCAGTCTCCATTTTTTGTACATGTAATTTCAGATGGGCATAAAAGTTTACATTTCTGATCGTGCACTTAGCTTGCACGATTCCAGTGGTTTATGAAAGAAATGTGAATATTCTTTTGTTGGACAAAGGTTCATGTTTTATGTAATGAATTGGTTATTGGTCTAAAATTTGTTGTTGTTCGCCTCTGCCAATAAACGTCTACATTGGTCTACAGGAAGTTAGTCTACAGATAATTTGATCTATACAAATAATGTCTACAAAAATATCGCCTACATTGATTCTCGTCTACCAGCAACTTCGTCTACAGTGAAAAAGTTTACAGTAAAATTTTTTATGCAGAAATGTCTATAATTGTGTGGGTTGAAGCTAACGATAACTTTGCTTCAACCAACGCCTAGCTTGGAGGAAACTGGAAATAACGGGCACAAACACATGCAATACCTTTCCAGCTTCATTTTGCTCTCGGTTCTGCGCTCAAAAAATCTTCTCCGCTTCCCTCATACCCCCTTTGTCCAGATTCGATATATTAGCGGAGCTCCAACGCATCAGGCGTAAGGCGCTTGGTAGTTTTCGGTTCAAATGAAATAATACATTATTTTCCTCGATATTTTTACTTGTAGACATCATTTTAATGTAGACAACCTTTGAAAAGATAAGGATTTGGGGGAAAAAGTTCGAGTAGACATTTTTCAAATAGCACCTTGTTGCCCACACCCACACGATTTTAAAATGTGCAGAATCCAGTGTTGACTTGAGTAGTTGACATTATGAAATGCATATAATAGGTCCATTTACTTCCAGTTATTTCACGTAATATGCTTCACCACTCACTCAGACAAGTCCCTTGACAAAATTGAGTGCATAAAGGAAGAGCTAACCAGTGCATGTGACTGTGAGTATTTATCAACTGATTAAATTCATAACAAAGAATAGCCATAGAGCCTTTCTTCGTGGAAAGTACGCCTGGAGTTCTCAAGATAGAATTACAATCAAGTGAGTTGTCAAATCCAGACTTTAGTCTGGATATAATTTACTCAATATTCATGTCCCAACATGTTCCGTGCTAAAAAACACATAGTATGTGGCGGAAGTAAAGATTTCTCTGGAAACCGTTGTTTCTTACCAAATTCCTTCACCATTTGTTATTCATGTACGGGAACAAGTAAAAAAGTGGATTGACTTTTGCAGGCATGAGAGTTATAAAAAGATTTAATATCTTGTCATGTAGGCATCATGTTCGACTTAACCTATGTTTTTGCTTATCCCTGAATACTTCGTAGAGTAAAATGAAACTGATTCTTTCTGGGATAAAAAGCAATTTTCCTTTGGAAAAAAAAATTGAAAAAAAACAATCAAATAAGTTTCTCACGTTATGTAAGTTTTATGTAAACAAGTTGTTGGTACTCTGCAATGTTGTAATTCTATGAGAACTGGTATGCGGCATTTGATACAAAAACACAGTAAATGTATAGTTGCAGCAAATAAAGTATCTACAGCAGAGAAGCCAGAATAATTGATTGAAAACCTTTGCTTTGATCATTTTAATGGCGAATGGATAGTGATACTCGGCTTTCGGATCTGGTGCTCTGTGCAATAAATATATTCTGGAAAGCGATTCATGGAACCCTTCCAAATGATGCTTTTCATCTATCATACAACAGTTTGTTGCATACAATCGGTTTTGAACAGATCCAGTCTATGACATTGTGTAATCCATGTATTGTCCAACTCTTATTCATTAGGGAATCGTAAGATATGCCACCTATGAGTAAAAGTAGCAATTACTAGGGAAAATTAAGAAGGTGTAGTAAGGTCATTCAATAGGTGACACATTTACCGATTTCCTTTTGAATATGAATTGGGCAATGGATTGTAATAATGATTACATATGTGAAACATTGTTCATGCCGGCATCATTTATGCAAAAGGTAGCAAACTTTTTCGCTGCGTTTGTGTGTTCCTTTAGTACACTGGAGCATATGAGGTTTGTAGTACTTTTGTAAACTGATGGGGGTATTACGATATAATGGTATCGGTAATACTTCATGACCAAAGCATATGCCATAGATTGTTAAAATCTTTAAAGGATTGCTAAATTTATTTATTTACGACCAATAAATACCCACTTGCAAAAAGTAGACACAATACTTTCTTTCAAATTAGACTAATAGCATGGGCCACAAAATTGAGAATAATATTTAGTTGGTTCCAGCCCATGTTCAACCACCAAAAATTTATTTCCATGTCTATTATAAGTATAATAATAAAAAGTGCAAGGAACCATCACTCCTCCGGGACTGGTAGTTTTTATGATATTCATCATTTTTATAGCATATTCCATGCATACATATTACATTTTTGAGACCGAAAATGTTAGGTACATTGGCTCTGGGTGCTACCACAATAGGCAATTTTCTGACTGAACAATATGTTGCATTCATGCACAAGATGTCGAGTCCCTTATAAAATAAATCTCAAGGGAAAAATTCAAAACATTTGATCCCAGTCGCAATTACTAATGGTTTCTTCTGCTACATAATTTGCTTGTACATTGTACATTGAGATGAAGAATCTTTCAAAATAGTTTCCTTGCTTTCTATTCAAGTTTTTAGACCTTTTCCATTGCAAAGGGACTTCAATACAAGTTTAAATTTACAATTGGTGCTTAACTTCTATACAATCACGAATCACGAGCACACACAGTTCCATTTCAGATAACAGTGCTCAGTAATCATCTAATAACCTAACTATTCATATTCCATTTCCATTAATTAAAGTAACTCAACCTACAAACACAACCAAATCATACCAGCATAGTGCACAGATATGTTCAAACTCCTTCCTACCGGGCAAAAAATTAAACACGTTTCATATTTCTATCTCCAACTAATACGCATGAACATAAAATGGATTCTAACAAGTCTACAATTCACTTGAACTAATTCTTTACATAAATATATTCACATCCCCTTTTTTGTGATACAATATTTATTATCTCCTTTTAGTCGCAAGAAGAAAAAAAACCTCTGCCAGATTCCAAAATGTCCCTTCCATTTTTAACTCCGTACTTATTTTTGTGGATATACAAAAAATGGTGCTCCCAACTGGAGATGTGAAACAAAAGCGATACTCAGACCGTCTCGGCATCTTGACAATGAATGAAATGCTGAGACTCTTCCTTTGTCGCTTGTTGTGCTTCTCCACTGATTGGATTGAAGAAAAGCCAATGCTTGCGAGGAACTGGTCCTGATTTTTCGGCACCATTCTCCTCAATCGTCGTTCCGTTGTTCCCATTCCCATTAGATGCTCCAGCATTAGTACTACCACTACTGTTGTACCGTTTTCGTCGAAAATTTGTGGTTACCAGGAGAATGATGATAGCAGCATAGAAAACCACGACAACCTGAAATAACAACAACAATTACAATAATAGCTAGTTATTTGGGTTGAGGTAATCTAAAGCAAAAACACTAGGAATAAACGTAGTAGGACCAGAACTCATTAAAAAAGTATATTATGTTATGTATATGGTTCAAGTTAGCAGAAAGGCAAAATGCCTGAAAGCTTTTCTACGAATAATGGGAACTGAAATGGATAAAGTTTGGGAAACAAGTTGGATAGAATTTTTTTCACAAGACTAATCATCAAAGTTAATTACTATTTATTGAACTTTCTCATTAATTTTTCAAAAAAAAAAAACAACTTCAAAGAAAAATCAAAATGTCAATCATAGCTTTATGATCATCATTTTCGTACCAAAGGATACACAGCCTGATTGATGTTTCCCTCACACAAAAGGGAGCGAGAGAAAAAAAAACTCGACTGTAACTTTCGTTTCATTGAATACATTTGATGACTCCCGAAAACAACTTGAAGGACCGAGTAAATATTAGTTTTGCTCCAAGCGGATCCTGCATGCAACCTTCATTTGCAGAAGGGTGCGTGTCATAGGAACACATATCCAATCAAAATGCAGAATAGTGTTCAAATTGGCCACGAAAAAATATACAATTATTCAGTACGTGGAAGCTTTCGCCTACAGCCACAGTTTTGCATGGGTATAGTCGCATTCATTCATTACATAAATAGATCAAAACATTTTTCACAGAATGAGTTTGCTTTTGAGAATTCAGAATCAATTTTTGCAAGAAGCTTCGAAAAAATTATTTATGTTCAATATATTTTCAAGAGGACTAACTAACTAGAAAATAATAAATTACTAATAATAATCTGATTTATTCAAGTGACTTTTAAACTACCATGTTCACGTTATCTTCAATATGGGGTCACACTGTAAATACTAAAATAAATAAAAAAATAGAGTTGAGAAATAATTCACCACGTAAAAAGATCATTTATTTGAAGAACAAAATATTGCCGCAACACACTATTAAATTCTATTATTTTCTCGGCTTTTTTATGGATTCTGGCAGTTTGTTCCACTGCAGGATGGCTTCGTTGTACGGTGCCTTTTGTCCTGCGGCAGGATTACTCGATTGCTGTTGTTTTCGTGCGAGGAACTTTAAATGTGAGGCCTAGTCGTATAGTAATTATCCCAGATAAAGTTTTTACAGCAACGCTGTTCAATAAAAACGGGTCTAAATATTTGGTGAGCATTTCATGTGATAAAAAGAGAGGCGATAAAATGGAGAAAAGCATCGTTAATAGTTTTTTTTTCATTCAAAGCTCATTCGTGGATTTGAAAAACATGGACCGAACTAAATACAAACGTTATTTTATAGTCCTCAAATTGATATGGCAATGGCAGCTGATATTTTATGAGCTAAAGGGATTATGCAAGTAAATAAGTACATAAAAACTAGCTAACATAGATGAATTGGATCACCAGAGATTTTCCATCCTTTTTTTGGAGTTCTCATAACTTTACAGTTCAAATTCTATCCGAATCATTCGTTGTACAACACGTGAGCCATGAGAAAAGTTTACAATGGCACAATATTATCTCTGCTGTGCTATTCAAAATTTTCTTGTCATTTTTCACTTCATTAGTCCCTCAAAAGGTGGTAGATTAGAATGCAAAATGGAGGTCTTTATTCCCTCTGTTAGTCTAGTCAGTTGTCAGTGGCTTTTGTTACTTTAAAAAGACTCCACAGTTTCTTCTTTCTTGTTTAATGGAACAGTAAGAGAGGAATGAAGAAGAAACGATTTCCGGTCCGTGACAGGTATGTCTTAAAATTCTTGATCCATTTCCAACAAGCTCTTCATTTCGCTAACAAGAATCCCTTTGCAGTCCAAGTCTCCGTATCGAAAGCATGATGAAATCTCGCTATTCACTAATACTCGTACTGTGTATCCGATTAGACTTTCTTTGTTGATTGACTTTCTGATTAGATGAAAACTTACACCAGCAAAAATACAAAATTAGAGTCAGATTGGGAAACTGCGAACTTGCAATTACAACACATCCCTATTTCTCTTTCCAATATGTATCATCATGCAAATATATAGTATTCGTTTCATCACATCATCACAGTATAGATAGGGACTATCTATCGAAATCTCGACGGACGAAAAAGTAACTAATGTGAATTTCCTCCAAAATAAAACGCTTTTTATTTCAAAGTCAGAAAATATACTTTCTCTGTAATGGTGAAACTTTATCAAGGATCATTTGAAACGTAGCATTTGAATTTTTTCACCGCTCTTTCTAACATTCTAACTGTAAATAATGGGAGCACTTCAACAGCTATAAAGCACCCGAAAGAACTTGAAGATAAGAGGAAAACTACTTTTTGAGAGCATGGAAATAGGGGGAATAATAAGTAGACACAGTGCCAACTTGTAGTCATTACATTTTATAAGCATTTCACTGGACTGTAGTTGTTTGTCAGTAGTCAGTTAGTCTCTATATACTGGAGGACTTGGAAAGAACTGAACTGACTGACTACACAATATTTTTGGCTTTTGTGTACATAAGATGGTTACTACCATTCCAGGTGGAGTAGACAACATGGTAGAAACTATAGTTTAATATGAAAGACAACATTTATTTGTCCTTTTGTCATGTCTCGTAAGTGAAGGAACAAGAAATAAGTATTTAACATGACAGTTTTTTTTCTGCCTCCAAGAAAAGAAAAGATGGAAACAAAGCAATAATAATAATTGTTCCGCTTAAGATTGTCTTTTGCTTCCTGTTAAGATTGCTTTCTCCAATATTCTGTTTACATGGAGTCTCATGGCGTTCCATAATTTCTATTTTCAAAAGTGCTATTGCTTGCTAAACTTGCTCCCGGGTGTTTTTACAAGTTCCAAAATAAACTGGTTGATAAAAACATGTCGTGAGGGGCATGCTCTGGAAAAACGACAGCTTCTTCCAATCTCCTTACTTCCTATATTTACTTCCAATAAACGTTATTCTGTGTCCATACTATTTTAGACAATTTTAGTCTATAGTTTTAGTTTTCATTACTCTCTAGAACCGGCGGTTGTCAACTCTCACATTTTATCAAGCTTGTTAATTTATATGCGACCCATATGATACTCTAATAATTCCAGAGAGTTAGGTCTACTTGTAGGTCGCAAGGTTCAGTCTCATAGGTGTGTTTCAATATATCGGTTCACGGTCGGTACGCCTAATCCAACTACACCTAACCCATCATGCCTACACCGTTACGCCTAAACCTTTACGCCTACAAATCCATCACTCCTAACCCGTTACACCTAAAATAACGCGTAATGATACATGCTAAAATGTTACATGCTACATTTGCTACATACTACATATGCTTCACATGTAGTATTGTTGGCATGTAGCGTTTTTAGCTTGTAGCATTTTTAGCATGTAGCATTGTTAGAATGTAGCATGTAGCATTGTTAGCATGTAGCATGTAGCATTGTTAGCATGT
>Ga0210040_10008402_pt1 | contig 12262 bp, 1 predicted proteins | sample CryGeyCG12114_NA_FD_185462 | JGI IMG/M metagenome (GOLD analysis project Ga0210040, IMG submission 185462) | Groundwater microbial communities from aquifer - Crystal Geyser CG19_WC_8/21/14_NA (SPAdes) (version 2) | ecosystem: Environmental > Aquatic > Deep subsurface > Groundwater | place: USA... | reverse complement strand
AGTAGAGGTTTAAGCTAGAGTTTATACTATAGCTTAATACTAAGACCTTATAGTTATTATTAGTAATATTAGTAACTAACTTATTTACCTAGCGCGCTAGTAGGTTAGTAAAGTAAGTAATTTACTCTTAGCGCTTAACGCCCTTTATAGATAATAGGATAGTAGTAGCTCTAATTTTAAGAAGGTAAAGAATAATAATAATAAGCATCTACTTAAAGGGAATAGTTATAAAGATAAGCGCTTTCTTATTATAGTTATTAACTTAGTTAGATAGGGCTATAAGAAGTACCTTAAAGTAGGGTAAGAAGTTAATAAAGAGGTATAATAAGTTTATAGTTAAGGTTTTAGTAAAGAGGTAGCTATAGAGTATCTAGACTAAGCTATACTTATAGTTAAAAGTAGCGTTACTATTAAAAACGTCTTTTATTAGTATATAAAAGAAGTTATTATACTACTTTACCTTAAATAAAGTAGCGTAATATTTTAAGATAGGATTCTCTATAAACTTAATATTCTTATCCTTATTATTACTATCCTTATTAATATAGAGGTTATCCTTAGTATTAGTCTTAGGCTTAGCGTTACCCTCTTTACGCAGCACCTTAGCTTAGTATATACTTATAGAGAGTAAGAGTAGTAGTAAGACTATAGTAAAGTTAAGGACTTAAGTAGCTTTACTATTAATAAGATACTTACTCTCTTTATCCTCTACTACGCTATAGAGACTAAGGAAAAGCTAGGTAAACTTATTATATATAACCTTATAGAAGTTATCTATAGTAAGGTAAAGCTTAAAATAGTAGGCCTTTAGTATAAATAAGCTAATTATATATTACGTCCTACAATAGTTAATTACATATAATAATAAGTAGTTATAGTATACTATATACTTCTACTATATTATAGTAAGATAGTAACCTATCTTAGAAAGAGGTAGCCTTAGCTTATAGTAAAACTACTTAAAGGTATACGTTATTAGCTAGTAGCGCTTATTATCTAGGCGTAAAAGCGCACTAGCTTTATTAATTTCTTATAGATTAAGTAGCTTACTATACTTCTCTAGTAAAGTAATCTTTAAGTAAGCTAGATTATTATTAGTAAAAGACTAGATAAAAGAGATTAGGCTACTTATATCTTTAGGGCGATATAGGATAGAAGTAGCTATAACGCTAATAATCTATAGGATACTAAGTAACTAGATAATAAAAGAAAAGTAAGACTAAGTACTTATAATAATATTAATATAAAGCTTAAAAAGTAATATAGTAAAGTAAGAATATATAGAGGACTAGAAGAGCTTATATAGACTTTATAGAAACTATAAAAACCTTATTTTATAAAGTCTAGTTTTTTAAACTTAGTAAGAAAAACTAGACTTTATAAAACAAGAGTTTCTAATATATAGTATAATACCTAAAAATATACCTTTTATATTCTAACATTTATTAAAGATAGCCTTACTAAATAAACTATATAGATTAAAGTCTATATACTATAAAGGGTTACTAAGGCTAAAGGGTATACTAAACTTTATAATATCTACGTACTTATTATTATAGTTATATCTCTCTTTAAAGTACTTCCTATAAGCTATAAGCCTATTATAGTTATATAGTATTAGGTAGGACGTAATAATAATTATATATAAGTTATAGTAATCTACTATCTTAAAGAGTAGATATCTATATATAAGCTTCTTAGAGATTTAAGTTATACTATCTAGATTAATATTCTTCCCCTTAGCAGACTTATAGATATATACCTAGAACTCTAGTAAGAAAGAGACTAAATCTACTACTATCTAGCGTATAAGATATAGTTATATTATAATAATAATAGGATAAAGGTATAGTATATCCTTAAGCTTATTAAAACATAACTAGTTATATAGTATCTAGACCTAGAAGTTATAGAGGTTATATATCTAGTATAATAGTAAGTATATAAAAATAGAAAGTTAGATTTATCTATAGCTATAGAGTCTATTCCTACTTAAAGAGATAAACCTACTTAATATAGATAGTAATTATATATATCTTACTAATACTAATCTAATTATATAGTAAGGCGCTATATATAATACTAGCCTTAGCCTTTATTAGGCTATTATTAGGATTACACTTTAGGTTCTTAATAAACTTTAGTATTACCTATTATTTACGCAACGCTAGCTCTACTATACTAGTTAACTACTACTATAAATTCTTAACTAATAGGCTCTATCCTAGTAGTATAAGATTAATATAGCGCTTAATAAAGAGTTTATTTAGTATACTCTTATAGTCTTATAGCTAGTACGTAGAGTTATTTATAATTACTATTATATAAGACTCTTATACGTAGAAGGCTTCTACGTAGTAGTTAATATTAAGATATATTATAGCGTCTAGATCCTCTTCTTCCTCTACGTCTAACTTTTTACTCTTTATATTAGCTTTCTTCTTCTTTAACTTTTTATCTATATTACTAGCTATCTATATACCTTTATATTAACGTTTTATTAAAAGGTCTTTTATAAAGCTAATACTATTACTCTCTAACTATATAAACTACTTAATATTATTATATTTATACCTAGATATATATCTAGTCTTAATAAAGTAAGTAGACCTTACTAATACCTCTTAGCCTTAGACCTTCTTACTTATAGTTAGCTAGCTACTAAGTAAAGAAGTAAGTAGCGTAGCTATAGAGCTAGTAGCTCTAGAAGATAAAGATACTAGAGGCTAACCTTCTAGAGTAATAACAGCTTTATCTATCTTAGAAAGGTTAGTTTTATCTATACTTTCTAAAATAAGGTCTTTATTAGCTAGAGTATCTATAAGAGTATTATTACTATAAATATATAACGTAAACTAATAGTTAGTATATAGATATTCTATAGCGCTAAGGTTAAAATCTAGCTTATCTTTATTATTAGTATCTTCGCACTCCTAGTTAGTTATATTAAAGTTTTATAACTAGGCTATAGTAGTCTTATTTATATTATATAAATAGCTATAGAAGAACTAGTAATCGCGTATATTATAGGAGTCCTAGCTAAATTTAAGAGGCCTATACTACTAGCTACCTTTCTTAGGCCTAGGTAGTAATATATCTAAGCTACAACTAGTTATTAATATATCTACTATAATAAAGTCCTTAACTTTATAAGCTTAAAGCTTACGTAACTATCTTTAACTATATAGATAGGCTTTCTTACTCTTCTTACCTTTTTTTACTTACTTTAATAAAGATGCGTTAGAGGTATTAGTACTCTTACTATCCTTACTATTAAAAGTAGAGTTAGAGGCGCTAGTAGGCGTAATAGTAGAAAGGTCTATGACCTTATTAGTAGATAGAGTAGTTATTTAAAAAGTATTATAAGTGTTAAGTTAAAGAGCCTTAGTACACTCTCTAGTATTAACAGCGTACTAGTTAGCTTATATACCTTAGTAAGTATTACTAAGGAAGTTACGCAGCTTATAGTTTAATTCTATATACTTAGTACTAGGCTTTACCTTATATAAGTTCTTATACTTCTTCTAAACCTAGGCCTTAAAGATACGTAAGTAGCTCTTTATATACTTAATTTTAGTACTACTATAAATAGCTATAAGAGCTTAGTTATAGCTAAACTATGCCTAGGTATTAGTTATAAAAATAAAGGTATAGATATAGTCTAGCTAGAAGTTAGTTAGTATTAGTATTAACTTAAAGGAGGATATAGGTATAGTAAATATTACTACTTTAAGATTCTTATAACTATTAGTATAGATATTAATCTAGCTCTAGAAGATATAAGGTAAGTTAATATCTACTATTATACTTAAGCTATACTAGTAGTATACGTTATTATCCTTATTACGTAGTATAGCTATAATAGAGTTAAAATAAGGCCTACTAGTAGTATCCTTATTCTTATATAAGTATAACGCCTTAAAGTATAAGTAGGTAATAGTAAAGTAGTCTAACACTTTACATAATATAAAGTCTATATTTACTTTCTATCTTAGCGCTATTATAGAGACCTTACTAAAGTAAGTGTAAATATCTTAGAAAGACTAATACTTAGTTAGGGTAGGCTATATAAGCTCTAGAAAGTTAGTAAAGGCTTTAACTAAGATTTACTATTTATCTATAGAGAGGTTAATAAAGTAAGTATATTAGTTAAGTAGAGAGTTAGATAGAGTAGCTATAGCCTTTAAATTATTATTATTATTAAATAAGTTATCTAGATCTATAGCTAGAGTAAGTAAGGTAGGAGCTATAGAGGAAGGGCTATTAATAAAGGTATAGATGTTAACGTCTAAAGTTAAGCTTAACGCTATAGTACGTAATAAGGCTCTAGAAGTACTAGATTAGTAATAAGAATAAGGCTATTCGTAAAAACATTTATTTAGAAAAGTATAGATTTTAAAAACTAGACTTTATAAAATAATAGTTCTATAGAGATAGTAGAGTAAAGAGAAGTATAGAGAGCGTAATATATATAAACGTAAGATTACTAGTAAGAGTAAAAGATATATTATAGTATAGAGGAGATAATTAAGTTTTAAAGTAAATAGAGAGTATAAAGACGCTATAAAAAGCTTTATTTAAGAAAGTCTAGTTTTTTACACTCTACTAATACTTACTATTATTACATAAGGTTACCTAGAGTAGGTAAAAGTAAGTAATATAACTACTATAGCGTTTATACGTAGATTTACTATAATTACAGTAACTATAGCTATAAATTATCTCTTACTATTAAGTAGGTAGGTGTAATAAATATATAGCTAGTTATTATTAATTAACTACGTATAAAGAGGTAGTAGGTATAAAGTAGTAGAGGTTAAAGGTAAGACTAAAAAATATTAAGGTATTTATTTAGATCCTTATTTACTACTAAGCTTACGCTAAGCTACTAAAGCGTATTTTAAAAGCTATTCTTTATAAAATAAGGATTCTAAAAGACTACTAGTTTACTAGAAGGTATATATAGAGTAAGATAGTATATAGTAGTTAAGTAGGTAGTAGATATATAAGAAGATAGCTACTCTATAAAACTAAATAACTAAGGATTAGAGAACGTAAAGAAAGACTCTAAAAGGTAGAAATAATAAAGACTAAGAAATAAGTAACTAATATATTATTATATAATATTATATATAATATAGAAACTAACTAGATAGCGTAAAGTAGCTATAAATAAATATAAGTAGATATAATATATATAGCTATTATAGACTAAAATAATAGGTAGATATAAGAAGAAAAGATATTTTTAATATCCTAACATATATTACTTCTATATAATACTTATACCTATAGTAGTAATATCTTCTATATTAGAGTATAAGAGAATATAGCTAGTTAGAATAAAATAAGATATAAGAAAAAATAGTTTTTAAAAGCTAAACTTTATAAAAGTACTACTTTACTATCTAGCGTAAGATCTATAGTAAGATAGAGTATAGGATAAATATAATACTTTTAGTTAGTAGAGGTAGTACTAATAAGTTTACTAACTTTTATAATATAATTAAGGCAGCTACTAGTACTATATTAGGGCGTAAGGTAAAATAAACTAAAAAATAGTTAGTAGAGGGCGTACTATAAGATAAGGCAGCGTATATAGTTTAGCTAGCACTAATATAAAATAAAATTATAGAAAGTTAAAAGTTAGTTAGCTTATACTACCCCTTATAAAGTAAGATCTAGTAAAGTCTAGTATATAAAGCGCTAGAGTACTAACTTTAATAACTAAGAGAGTATAAAGAAGGTTTAATAAAACCCTAGCGTAGTTAAGGTAGGTAAAATAGTAATAAAGAGAGGGTATATAAGCCTTAAGTAGTTATCCTAAAATATATAGGTATAAATAGAGTTAGTAATACGTTATAGAACGTAACTAAAGCTATTTATATAAAATACGCGTAAAGTCTAGGAAAGAGAAACCTAAACTTTACTAAATAAAGTATAGATAATATAGGATAATAATAGTTATAGATAAGATTTAAATAGAGCCTAAGGTAAGTAGGCGTAATAAGAAAAAGATAAAGGCTAAGAGATTAATAGACTTACCTATTTAAAGACATCGCCTAAAGGGTACTATAAAAGCCTAAAAAGTAGAAACTTAAAATTCCTAACTACCTATAATCCTAGTATACTTACCTATCTAAATTCTTTCTAATTATAACTACTATAGCTTTTTTTACTATTATACCTTAGTTACTCTACACCTAACGCTATTACTACCCTAATAGAGTACTTACTAAGTAAAGATATAGAGGGTATATATAGGTATACTACTTTAGTATTTAGGAAGTTTAGAGCTTATATTTAGAGTATAAGCGTCTTTAGAGTTTATTAGATTAGATAATAGGTTATATAAAGACATTAAGTTAATAATATCTAACTTAGGTTTACTACTACTACTAAAGATATTATAGCTACGCTAAGTAACTAAGGTAGTATTACGTAAGGTAGATATATAAGTAACTTTACGTATAACCTCTTATATCTTCTAGCGCGTCTCTTAAGCTCTTACTACTATTTATTAGTAATAGTATATTATTCTAAGTAGTTAATAATAGTTATACTACTATTATATACTATAAAATAGGTAGAGATATATATAGTAATAAAGTTAAACTTAGAGTATTTCTAGTAAGGCTATAGTCTACTCCTTATTTATAGTATAGACTATATAAGTAGAGTTTTTATATATATTATTAGACTTATTAGTAGTTATACTATAGATAACTAGTATAATATTAATATTAGTAAGGTAACTATTTTACTATATTTCTAAAATAATGTATATATCTTAATAAAGATCTCCTAAATAAGATTAAGGAAAAGTATTAAAACTAGTAAGGCCTTTAAGGTAGGCGCCTAGTTAGTAGATATAATATTAGGTAATAAGTGTAAAGTTTATCTACTAAAGTATAGTTTTTAATAGTAACGTAATAAAGATAGAGTTAAAAGTAAGAGATAGTATAGAGAGAGTAGGTAGGTAAAAAGTAAAGAGTAGAAGAGACTAGGAAGAAGATAATAATAGTTTATATAAGAAGCTAATAGCTTAGTAAGCTAAGTAAGTATATAATACGTAAAGAATATATAAGTTATATATTATTTAGAGTTTAGGTATAGATAAGAGTTAACTACGTAGTTAATAGCTAAGTAAAGGTAGTATTTAATATTACGTAATAATTTATAATAGGTGTATAATAATAAGGAAAGATAGTAAGTAGGGGTATTACTTAACATAATAATATATAATATTAGAGTAACTTTAACCTTACTAACGTAACGCTTAATTATAAAAGTATAGCTTTTATAATTCTTAGACTTTATAAATTAATAGTTCTAATAAAGTATAGATATAATAGTAAAGGCTATAAAGACCTAGAACCTCTTACTTAATAAGTTTGCAGAAGTAAAGAGAGTTTAATAAGAAATAGGTCTATATAAACTAGGTAATATTATATATAATACGCAGAACTAGCTTATTACTATTAACCTAGATAACAGCCTAAAAGTATTCCTAAAAATTAGGTAGCTTTTTACTATTTAGTTTACTATTAGATTACTCTAATATTTATACTAACTAGATTACTCTAGCTTTAAGGTACTAGTTAAAGAGTATAACTTATATATTAAGAGCTACGTAAGGATAAGTATATAGAATCTCCTTACTATAAAGTATACTAAGGAGTCTATTAGTAGCTAGGTCCCTCTAAGCCTTATATAAGTTAATAAGTATATAATACTAAAAGTATTAGAGCTTTCTAAGGTTACCTTTTATCTACTCTTAGTGCTAGGCGTTTATAACCTTAGAAATTTAGTACTTATAAGATATATAAGAGTAGTTAAATAGTAATAGAATAATAAAGTATACTACATAGTTTTCTATCTAGTATATAGCTATCTCTTCTAGCTATTTAATAGTAATATTAGTAGCTAACTTCTATACTTCTAGCTATTACTTTTTCCTATATTAGAGTATATAATTTATATATATAACCTTTAGGGCGCTTAGAGATATAGAGTTAGTGCTAAGTAGTAGTAAACTTAATAAAGATACCTAACTATAGTGTTACTTTAAAAGGCTACTAGATACTATAATACTAGCTAATAGTAGGCTACTAGTAGCTATAGTAAGTAGGCTACTTACTAGCTAAGGAAACGTTAGTATACTCTATATACTACCTAGCGTTAATAATATATATAGCATAGGTAGAGCTAGTATACTTACTAAGTATTCCTAGGCGCGTTTAGTAGGTAAAGAGAGTAAATACGCGTTTACGTTAGGTTTTCTTAGTATAGTAAAAGTAGAAATAGCTACTATTAACGTATCTATAAGAGCGCTATAATGTTAGTATATATTATATATATTTTCTCTATTATAATAGAACTATTATTTAGCGTTACTATTAAAATATACATCTAAAGGCACCTAATAGTACTACTATACCTTAATACTAACTTAAAGAACCTAATTAATAAGCCTCTATATAGCAGCTAAAGCTTAGTTAAAGAAAGAGAAAATACTACTAGTAAAGATAATATAGGTAATAGCTAGTAGGCTATTATAACTACTATAACCTACCTCTTAGAAGAAGGTAATAAAGTAGTCTAGCTTACTAAACTATATAATAAGTTAGATATTAGGTATATTTACACTAGCGTTAAATACTATAGTTACTACTAGGATCGCCGCTTCTATATTATAAAACGTATATTAGATAGTACGTCTTATATCTATAGGTAGTTTACTATAATAGTAGGTATAGTCTAGATATTCTACTAGTTTCTCTACTATCTACGCATTTGCAATAAATATAATAGTCTTACTATAGACTTTATATTTATACTCTATATACTTTACTATACTATTAATATTAAGTTATTCTAACGCTAGTAATTTAACTACCTATAAGCTAATATTACTCTTTCCTATAGGCTCTTAGAAAATAGTAATATAGTCTTTTATACTAAAATACTAATACGCTAACTATTTCTTATCTATAGAGACTATCTCTAATAAAAGTATTATAGGTATACTATACTAAATAAGGTCCCTAAGGCGTAGTAGGGGACGTTAGTACTTATAGTTAAGAAAGAGAATATAATAGAACTCGTCTATAATAATATAGCGTAGGTAACTAGAGAGTATTTACTAATACATAAATTAGATAAAATTATTATTATTAAGATCCTCTAGTATAGTAAAGATAATAAAGGTAGTTACGTTAAATATTTAGCTAGTAAAGATACTAGTATGTAATACTAGTTACTTATAGTTATTAAGGATATTATTATAGAGAGTAATAAGTAGTATAATAATAACTATCTAGCTATAGTCTAGGATATACAATAGTAATAACTATACGTTAGACTTACTACTACTAGTAGAAGTAATATATAATATATACACGTTACTATTAATAATAGCTTAAATAATACTATAACTCTTACTATAGAAAGTAGCCTTAGAGCTATATACTTCTTAAAGTAACTAAAGTATATCTATAGTCGTAATAGCTACTAAGTACTTTACTAATAGTACTCTACCCTTAACCTTTAAGATAGGCGTAGTATTATCTACTAGTATAAACTATAAGGCAGCGTACTATATTTAGGATATCTTTAAGTATATATCTAGGGCTAAGAATAGTATATAGAATATACTAGCAGTAGTAATAGTGTATATAGCTAAAGCTATATTTAGAGTATAGCTAGCCTAAGTTTCTCTTATCTTAGCTATAGCTTTATTAAAGATCTTATTAACTTTATCTTTACTAAGTATTTAAACTACCCTATTACTCTTCTTTTTATTAAGCTTCTAGCTAAACATAATTATAAGGTAATATATAAGGTTAGGCCTAATCTCTATACCTATTAAGTAGTCTATAGTGTAGCATATAGCCTTACTAAATATAGTAGACGTATAGTATATATGCCTAGAAGAGTTAGGCTAGAAGAAGCTACTATAAGCCTAGTCGTAGTAAGGACTATAAAGATTAGCTATATATTAGCCTAAGATAGTAGAGTTAAATAGCTATATAAGCTAAAGATACTATACTAAAATTACGCTAATATCGTAAGAGAGAAAATAGTAAATAATCTTAAGTAACTTATTATAATTATAGCCTTTATAGTAGTAGAGTATAAGTGCTATATATTTATTAAATATAAAGATATTATAGCTCTTATTATCTACTATATTCTTATATATAATACTCGCTCCTTCTATAAGTTACTAAGGTTATCCTATTAATAGTTAGTAGAGAAGGAAAAGTAAAAGAAGCTAGGCTTTTATAGCGTCTCTATATTACTATATATAGTTCTACCTATTAAGGTTAAATATAGCTAGTAAGTATAACTAGCTATTCTTACGTAAAGCTATAAGTTAGTAGATAATAAAACTATAGCTATACTTTAGGTATAGTTCCTTTAGGCTAAAAGGTAAGTATCTAGGTGCGTAGTTAGATAGGTTGCATTTAATATTATCTTATAGGATAATAGGTAGCTTACACTTTAATTATATATAAGTTAACTATAGAAGCCTATATATAACCTTATTATATAGTTTCTATATAAAGGTATAGAATTTATTAAATAATATAGTAATATAATAATATATAACAGTATTACTATACTAGTAGATAAATATATTAAGTATCTTACTATACTAGAACTTACTAATATACTACATAGTACTAACTAGCTAGGATATAGGAGTTAAGTACTTAGACGTTAGATAATTAAATACCTATTACTAGAACTAGTTATTATCTACCTAATAGCTTATCTTACTATTATAGCGTTATTAAGACTCTACCTTCTACTCTTTAATAAAGACGTCTACTTCTCTAGTTATAATCTTATTAGACTACTTATAGTATATAATAAGTAGAGGCGTAATAACGTCTTAAAGATATTAGTAGCTAGTAAAATAAACTAGTTTCTTAAACGCAGATATATCTATTATAAATAGGTATACTAGCTAGAAGGTATTAAGCTTAAGGTTAATAGTAATAAACGTAAAAGGTATTATTAACGCTAAGAAGAAATCGCTATATATACTAGTTTATTTAATAAGTAACATCTAGAACTTATAGTAAAGTAACTCTATCTCTATTAAGTACGCATAGTCGTATTAAAGCTAATATAGCTTAAGTTTATCTCTTTATTTATTAAAGTAGGTCTAAAGAGCTTTCTATGCATCTTACTAGTAGAGCTATAGTACTAGTATATTAAGTAACTACTAACCTTTACTTAAGATATAGTAGAAGAAGGTAAATACCTTTATAAGATAATATATATATTAGAGGTTAAATTTAAGATAGAGGATAAGAGGTTTATTAAGGATATAATCTAGGCTCTCTTATATAATGTAGATACGCGCCTAATATAATATTTTTACTATAGTATATTAGTAAATAAGTACTATACTCTTAACTATACTCTTAATATATTTTATTTATTTCCCTCTACTAGGTTATATATAGTATTAGGTTTCTTCCTATATAAAGCTAGTAATGTATATAAAGAAGCTAGTTTACTTAAAGTAAAAATTCATTTACTATATATCTAGTACTAGGATAGAGTAAAGCTTCTATTTAGTCTCTATAACGTCTATCTACTCTACTTCTTTAAATTATACTTTAAAGTTATTAAGCGCTAGGAGCGTAGAATCTATTATAGTTAGGTCTATAGTATTTAGGCTAGATAAAGGCGACGCTTAGGATAAGTAGAATAGTATCTTAATTAAGTAGTAGTTATTACTAGTTAGTAATATAGTTAAGGATGTATTACTATTATTAGAGCTAGGCATGTATTTAAGTATAGTAAGAGGTAAGGCGCTACTAGATAAAGGCTCTTCTTCTAAGACGTAGACCTTAAAATAGGTTATAGTATAGTAAACTTCTAATAAGATAGTAGACTAGAAGAACTACTAACTATAGATATTCTCTTAATAAGTTATCTACTAGGCTACTTTTATAGCTTAGCTATATATATATTCTTATTTTAAAGAGCTAATCTAGTGCTCTTTATTAAGATACGCCTTTATTATTTAGATAGTAGAGTCTCTAGCGTTAATATAGCTATAGTAGGAGTATTTTAATAAGTAGTAGACTTAAAGGCCCTTAATAATTAGTACTAGTTCTATTAAAAGAATAATAGAGGCGAAGTCCTAATATAGACTTAGCTTTAGTTTATTAATAGTAGCTTATATTATAAATTATTATAGTATAGTAGTGTCTCCTACGTATAGTATATTAAAGTACTT
>Ga0210040_10008400_pt1 | contig 12268 bp, 8 predicted proteins | sample CryGeyCG12114_NA_FD_185462 | JGI IMG/M metagenome (GOLD analysis project Ga0210040, IMG submission 185462) | Groundwater microbial communities from aquifer - Crystal Geyser CG19_WC_8/21/14_NA (SPAdes) (version 2) | ecosystem: Environmental > Aquatic > Deep subsurface > Groundwater | place: USA... | reverse complement strand
TATTCTGGGATTAGACGAGTAAGCAAGAATTGCAATGATAGTACGAAGGATTCGAAATATAGCCCAAACAGCCGAAGGGGAAAATCACACACACTGAAAAATTTCTGCATCCTCCAAGCCCTCCCTGATGGATTAAATTCTGCCTCAGTTCCATATTAACAAATTCTTAGAAGAGATACTTATCAAACTGGTATCTGAGTGTGTTCAATGTTTTATTGTAAAAGTGATAATTTGTGAATTTCGTTCCATTGTATATTCAGTTTATATTCATATAAATATAACGTATATGTTCACAAAGAGATTTTAGTTTACAAACAAGTCTTATTCACAATTGTAGATTATGTTGAATAATCAGAGGGATTGTTTTGAACCGGAAAATCTTTTAAGTATTTGTTACAGATCTATTTATAGACAAGATGACTGGAAGAAATTATTGAAATCAATTTAAATTAATGGGTATGAGTAATCATAGTACGTCCAATTGATAGATTAGCTTCTTTTAACTTTATGTTATCTGTAACAGTATGTTAGTATCGGCTTATAATTTTGATTAATTATTGATAATCTGCATTGTAATTACTTGTTTAAAATTTTTTTTTTTAAAGTGAGTTATTTGTTTTTGTTCTCGGCGGAGTTAGTTGCGGGTCAATTTTTTCAAGAAATAGCTTTGTACCGATTCTTGTTTTGAACATGCATTTTATTGTTTTTGAGTCACCACTTTTGAATTAGCCCTAGTTATTTACGTTAATTGACAACATAGCAATTGGAAATCAAATTTTCAACCAGCACATGCATGATATAATTCTGAATAATTTTTTTGGTACTGAAGAATGAGAGTGCCGTCTCGCAAAGCCCCAAGCTTCAATCTTAGAGATAAAACAGATGAGCTCAACTCCCTGGCTCTGGTACATGTACTGTATATTTGTGTTTATAGAATTTCAAATAGCTTCAGTAAAAAATACTAAACAAAGTCAACGCAAAAAAAAACAATTACACTTCTGATTAACGTAATGTGAAATAGGAGTTGAGCAAAACATCAGGAGATTTCATTGTGAAGCTTAGTTCAAATGGACGCAATATAAAAAAAAAAAAAATTATAGACAGAATGAAAAAACCCTGCCTGAACACATGCGTTGATAGGACGACATAATTGCTTGTTGATTTTGTTCTATATTTAGACATATTTTAAAACATTTTCATTCCGGATTTTAAGAATCACTAACATTTTTTTCAAATATTTCGAAAGTTTTTGCCTCAAATATTTTTTTATCATTTCTAATCAAGTAAAATAAGTTTTAATTTCAGTTTGAAAAAAAAATTCAAACAAACATGCGTATTACTTTCCCTCTGGATTATTTAAACACCCAATCAATCCATTGACGTAATTTTCCATCAGTCGCAGCTCGGATTTATCCTTCTGTGAGGAAACTGTTTGGATAAAAACATCTCTGCTCCTATATACTTTCAAGGTGACTCTTGTAGAGCTACTAATTTTGGGTTATCCATTTGTTCTTTTCATAAGTTTTCTTGAAATACAATGGCTGAATCATCCTGAAAACTGTTTTCACATATTGCAGAGTGTAATTTGCTCCTCATTTTCCATGATTTAAAGAAAGGTGCATAATTATTTGCTAGAGTCATAAAAATTTAGTAAGAGAAGGGAGAAGAAAGACTTTCAAAGACTTAGAAAAAGTCTTTAAAACACTAATGGAATAACTTTAAATTTATCTGAATCATTGTGTAAATATTTGTGGATACCTAACAGAATAAAGCAGGGATACGGGCTCCGCACCGAGTTTTACGAGTGACACACTAAATGAAAGGGCTTGACGAGCTAATTGAACGAATTTATTACTGGATTGACGAGAATTTATAACTTTTATTTGGGGAAAACGAAGATTTAACGACGTAACTAGCTAATTACCATACAGCTTTGGTACATGATTTATTGTTGCTATGGGATAACCCTGTACCCTGATCTAATGGATTATTGGATAATTCCCTATGCGTTGTTGAAAAAAGACGGAGTCAGTAAAACGGTTCGAGGGGGGACACTGAAGACCCCCACTCCCCCCACACCCCTCGGCCAAATTAGAAATTATTCTTAAGTATAGGCGGAGCTCCCAAGGATCGGGCGGAGCCTTTTCGCGTCGCTGTTTTTGGTTTGAATGAAATCACAGGTCTCACATGCCGCGCTATTTTGGACGCTGTGCGCCCTCGGCGGCACGCTCGCCTTCCGATCGTATTTTTTCTCACCTTTCTTAAAAACAAAGCCAAAAAGTGAGGGTATTCGAATTCACGTCTACTTCGCGTGCAAAGACTTTTTTCAGGTCTTTTAGCAGTTTTATATTCATTACGCTATAGGATTGTCAATTATAGACGATCATCTCATGGCAACTGTTATTCATGTTGAGTCATGTACCAATGTTATACGTTAGTTAAAGTTAGTTAAATCTTTGTTTGCCCCAAATAAAAATTATATATTCTGAATCAGCTCGTCAAGCTTTTTCATTTGGTGTGTCACTCCTCAAACACGAGGCGGAGCTCGAATATCCGTTTTATGCACAACATTTTTGTTTTTTGTTTTGATTTATAATGTAACAGAAAAACCTTAATTTACTTCTGTAGAATAGACTTGCCGTATTGAATAAATAAATAAATATATTATTAAGCATCGTCAATATTCTAGCAAGTTAGGTTCATTAGGTCAGTGAGCTTTGACTAACAAAAACGATCAATATTTTTATCATACTTCGAATCTTAAGATACTGTGCTTGGTTTCTGCCCAATTCAAGTTGAATTTTAAAAAGATGACAAAAATATCTGTTAAGTTTATATGAAGTCATCAGTCAGTTTAGTATAATTAGTATCAGTAATTCCGTGAATCGCACTTTTGTGGTGGTGACTTGAACAAGAAAGTGAGAATTTTCGACCACATATTATTGATACAATTTTTGATGGTAAGCTAATTTCCACAAGAGAATCATACAGTATTCTGCTCTGTTGCTGTTATTATTGGATTCTCCTATCATTTTTCTTTCGGCAAGTGGGGTTCTCTGTGATGGTCACCTGGTTTTTCAAAACCCCCGACAGGTGGCGAGCAAGGCGACCGGCGTCTGAACAAATTTCAGTTTTCATCATACGGACTAGATGTTATGTATTTACCAAGCAGGTTGAGGAGAAATCAGTGTAGTTTCTGCAGGTGTCTTAAGAATATGGACGCGGCTGTCCACAAAAATAAGTACGACCTGTTTCTGATTTTTTGCAATTGGATTTCAGACTACTTAATCTGCAGATACTGACTCAGCACTCATTTTCTTAAAAATACGCCACGAATATAGTGTCAAAAATTGCTGTTCACTATGCGAAATACATAGGAATTATTTCCGTGCACGGCTATTTGCAAATATCTCATGTCATTCAGGTGACAGGATTCAGTTCAGGAAACACTTTTACGTGGAAACACATCTCTTAGTGCAACTTTTAGAATACAAATATTATATAATACTCACATTTTTGTCACAAAGCGTGAAGATTTTGGGTTGAAGTTAATTCTAGTAGTAATCTTTTAATTTGAGTTTTTTAGTGTGAAGATTTTCTTTATTCAAGGGGAAAGCAATTTCATCCCAAAAAGTTTAAATGGCACGAGTTTAGATCACACATCTAACATGTTTAAAAAAGAGGATTACATGACTCACTCCAATAATATCGCCAACTATGATGTACCTTATGGTGAGTGGAAAAAGAACATTTGAAGCAACAATTAACCCAAGATTTAAAAAAAGCTTATGCTTATAATGAAGAATTTAATTTTATTCCTGCAAAATTAATAACCAATCAATCCCGTGTGCTTGATTTTAGAGTCTGAGTTTAAACTTCTAAAAGTATAGTTAACATGTTGATGCGGTATTAGTTCTGATTTCGGTATGCCTTATACTTGCCTGCTTGGATAAACATAGAAGATTTAGAAAATTGTGAAGAAGAAATGCACTTGCTGAGTACGTCGCTTAACAAGTGACTGGGGTGGACGTAGAGATACAAAAAATGAATCTTGCGACACATGAGCGGTCAACTGATAAAAATACACTAGGATTACTGTTAACCGTTACCATTGTTTTTAATCACAGTGAAAAAATTTTTTATAAAAAATAATAAAAAAAGTACGAAGTGGAGATGATCAATCTGCGTTGCTAATTAGTCAAGGAACAAACAGTAGAAGATAATGATCGTAAGAAATAATTTAAGTAAAGTTGTGGTATCCGGCCACAAAAGTGGCTTACATTAGGTAATTTTAAAACCTAAGTTCATCAAAGACGGTACGCACAACAAAACAATGCTTTCCTTTTCATATGAGCAGACGCTTCCTTTTTCTTATGAACCTGCCCATGCAAATGCGGTGTATATTTAAATGCACTCATTCCATCTGCTGAGTGCAGCTGCAGTATAAGTAGCGATCTGACTAGTAGCACACACAATTAATGTAAATAGCTTTCCATCTCAATAGTAGTTACACACAAATAAATTAGCAATAAACGAGGAACAGTATGGACAAAACACAAATGAGTTGCCCAATGAAAACAAAAGTTAATACACAAATGCGCAAATAAACAAAGATTTAAAAATTACTAGTTCAAAACATATAATTCTTTTGTGTTAGTTTCTCATGGTTAATTGCGACAGCTTTTTTATTCATATTTTTTTCATAAGAGCGTCAGATCCCGATCCATCACAATCATTTTGATGCAACCGGGACGTTGGCTTTTCGCAATAGTCACTTATACGGGGGATATTTCAAACCGGCAAAATTTTTAATGCACAATACTTGCCTAAAAATAACGCACGTTGACAAAAATACATACTTAAAATATTTTACAATAGATCAGCAGCCAAATTATTCGTCATTTCACTCATTTTGAGAGGGCTCAGTGCCGCTTGCGCAAATAAATGCTGCTGATATGTTTCCTGTTGAAAGCGAACACATTATTCTTGAGCAGCAGTGTGCGTCAATCATTTTCGAATTCGGCGGAAATCACACATTCTATTTTTCATGAAAGTTTTTCATTTTTACGGGGAGGATCATGAAGGTAAATTCGTGAAACGCAGTTATCTGGCCAAGTTGGAGTTGAAGACACGTTAACTTAATTTTTCATAACGAATTATAAGATAATTAGAGAGAAGTAAGAGATAAGTAATGGCTAATTGATGCTCAGCAACGCTAAAAGACTTCAAATAAATCTGAACTGAACCGGCAACAGCGTGACTCTGTAGCGCACAGATCTGGTTTATACACACTACTGTTTGCTTGTGAACGTTTTTTTCACGTGTTAGCCTGAGTAGTTGAGTTGTATCAATTTTTTAAGAAAACCAAAAAGAAATTGATATGAAATTTTTGAAATATTTGTGATTTTGAAGTTATTACTTTGACATACGTGGAACACATACTGAAACATTCAAACCGAAAATTTTGATTTATTCATGGAAATGTCAAATTTAAAAAGAAAATTAGAGTTAGTTGTTGACCAAACTATTGAACAAGATTGGTTACAACAAGTTAACCATGAAGATGACGCGCTTTCGAGTAAGAAACTGATGGAAAAACTTTTGTAATATAAATTGTATTTTGGTTATGCGTTGAATGTATATTCAAAGACGATCAGTTTGCAAAAGAGGATTTTATTGGAAAATGCTTAAATTGATAAAAATTAGCATTAACTATTAAGTCTGTTGACATAAAAAGCGGTATGTGACACTGAGTGACACTTATGATTTGACTCAAAACCGAGAACTTCGACCTGAAAAAGCTCCACACGACATGTGGAACCCGTGACTAAACTAGATAATTATCGTTAATCTGGCCGATATAAGGGACTTTTTTACAATTAAACCTTTTTTTTTAATTTTCAGGTCAACGAGTTTCAATTGTTGAACATGATGATCACGATAAAATCACTGAACATACTGAGGAACTGCAAACTGACGGAGAGGATTCTGATTCATGCGTTAATGAAGCGCAAAGTAACTCGAGATATTTTTTAATTTTTGCGTTTTTTAACTGTTGTTATCATCAAGTCCGTACCAATTTGTCATTCCATCAATTTTTTTATGGTACATTTAAATTTTTTTAAATTTTTTTTTCTGATTTTCAGGAGGAAACAATCATGAATTAGTCGAATATGATAGCAGCCAAAAAAAATTTGCAGAGACTGAAGAATTTCCCCATTTCTCAAAAGATTCACAACGTAATATAAGCTTTTTAGCTGATTGATGATATTTATAGCTAAATTCATTGTGGCATTTGGCCTGAGCCACACTTATGACCAAAAGCTAAATTAACTTTTCAATGATCCTTGCAATTTTAGGGCGCAAATATGATCTCTATAATGTTAATGATTTATAGCAACTCTCTTGGGTTTTGAGTTTTCCACAAAACAATGAACTGATTTTGGCACAATAATTTATTTCGTTTTTTTTAGTTCTCGTGCACTTTGTATACATCGAGAGGTGCATCAATGTGAAATGTATATACTTTTCTGCAATTTATTTTTGTTGTTCACGCAGAATCGGTCCGTGTTGAGGATTTCGAAACTCAATGTCTCGTCCCGAAAAATGAACTAATAGAAATAATTGTACAATTGGAGGATGTCGCGAACAATATGCGCCAATTTGACTTGAAAAATGGTAATACAAGGAAAAGCTATACCTTACTTATTATCCGGAAATAGTTACTTTTCATTGAATAAAAAAATGATAGTTTGAATTCATATACGGAATTTCTCTCACCAGATTTTGAAGAAAATTCTCACGTTGTCAAAATAATGGCAGTGGCTGGAAAGCTTCAATCTTACATGGATACAACAAGGATGAACAAAATGAACACAAGACCGATTTTAAGCAAATCGAACAGAGAATCTCCCAGAAAACACTATTCTAAAGAAGGCAAAATCGAAGCGGTGGAATATTTTGCTCACCTTTTATTAAGTCATTCCGTTGAAACCGTGAGGTCAAAACCCTTTTTGGAAAAACTGGTGATTGTTTCCGTGAGTTTTGTTCATCCACTTTTTTTATTTTTGATCAAGCATAAAAATATATTTGATATTTATCCGCAGAAAGAAGAAGAAGATAGTACCAAGTTGCCCAAACAATATTGGAACTGCCCCTACAAGAGCATTAAAAATCACTTTGATGCAGTTGTGAATGCTGTTAATACATCGAACGGAAGTTTTTTACGACGAATGAAAGTCCCACCTGAAATGGAACAAAAAATTAGGGAGTACTTATTGCTCGAAGCAGAAAAACTTGTTCAAAAGCAGAAGCTTACTAATCTTGAAAAATAGTCTTGTTGAAGTCTTGCAACGTTGCCTGTTGTCATCAATTACAGTTTATTTTACAAAAGTTTCAAGTGGATACGACCATGATCAAAATTCATTCAGTTAATTACTCTCATTGATGCAGTCAATTATTAGTTTTCGGATTTCAAAACATATTTTTTTCTTTTCAAAAAATTTAAATGCATTTATGTTACATACATCTTTAGAATCACATGAAATCAATTTTCGGATGTTCGTCCAATAGCTTATAGCTCATTCCAATTTCATATCAATTTTTCAACAATACTGTTGTTTATTATTGATTGCTGTTGTTGCTGTTAAAACCAACAAACCAATGAAATTCGAAATATACACACTAATTGCTCAATTGGGGATACAAATTTTCAGAAAACCAAAATGATTATTCTTGAAAAAAGGGTGTATGATTTCAAATGTGTATTTTTCGAACAAACACCTTGATAAAGAGGTCAATTTAAACAAATCAGTCGAAAACAACAACATAAAATCAAATTAAGTTCATTTGTGGCCCAAGTAAGTAGGAAAATTTTCAGTTAAAACAAGTCAGGTTATGAAAATCGGAGCCCCAATCAGCACAAATTTTATATCTCAATGCCATGCTTTAGTCAAAACAACAATTTGAAGACGACTAAGGTCCCAATTTTTCAGAGTGGTACACCAGATCTGTTTGGGTTTAGAGATATACTAATAATGATTTTTTGATTTAGCCGTAGGCTACTCATTATTTTTTTTCACAAAATAAGGTCATGATTTGTGTTAAATTTATAAGATTATAAATCGGACTTGGTATCATTATACATCAAGCCATATATCCCAGAAATAGTCTAGCACACCAGACATTGCAACCGAATGTTTCTTTCAAAATTACATAATTAATTTATATTGTATACATTGTATACAAACAGATTATATTGAGTACAAGGCTCCACAACCGAAACCTATTCAATGCTTCTCAATTCCAATTTTGATAACATCTTGTATTTCTGATTGCTGGATAACTTTATTGTTGACCTAATTGAGATGACTTTTGCAATTTGACTATGTATCTTGGTGTTTTATGGATGAGGTTTTATATACGGCATCTTGCGATAACCAATCAGAGCGTAGATATGATATGTACTGTATCTTTTGTAAATTTGGTCTTGTGACAACCAATGAGCGTGCGTCTTTTTGCTTGATATGTTAACTTGTATGCATAACTGAGGTAAGAATAACCAATCAAACAAGTTGGTATTGTTCTACGTTTCAATTAAAGGTCGATACGTTGATTCAAATAATATATTCTCTGGTAACGTAATTTACTATTCTATTCCGCCTTTTGATTCACAACCTGCAATACTTATCAATTAAATAAAACAAATTTCACACACGTTTCGGTTTATACGAAATATAAACTATAGACAGCACGTAGTGTATATTATATTGATTAAATGTAGTATCATCTTATGAAATACTTGATTATGAATTAGAGTAGATGTCTTATGCTATTTTACAAGTCAATTTATTTTATATGACTATATTAAATGAAATACAACATCGTCTGTTAAAAGTATTGCATAAACTATTATACTGTATGTAATATATACGAAATATAGTATGTAATAGATGATATTTTATTTCCAACAGTAAATAAACACAAAAAACTAGTTCCCGACCATAATATGTAGTAAATAAATTCCATTTTGATTACAATTGATATTTACTTTTATGTGCAAACCCATGTAGAGCAAAAGTCTTGTCTTCTAACATCGACACGTCCGAAGTCAATTATAATGGTTTCGCAATTAACCAATACTCGTCTGAACGTCGTTGGTTTGCGAGGAACCAATACTTGCCGTGCACGCTCCATTTTTTTCACCGTCTTCTTGTTCAGTTGGTAAGACAGGCACCTCTTATCATAATCACGACAAAAGTATAAAGGTCAGTAAAAAATATCGAATTTGAGTATTTTCATACCTGTTTTGCAAAGCCCCTCTTGACTAACATGTCCATAGCCTCGGCTGGAATATAAACATCTCCAATATCTTTGCTATAACAGCCTCTATAATCCTGACACTCTGCAAACCCTTCCAAGGAGACCATTATGGTGCTTCTGGTAGACGGACTATAAAAAAAGAACGTATATACCTCCAAGATATGAATCATTAACTGGTAATGAATGATCCAAGGTGATAGACCTACTTGACTAAATTTTCTACTGTGTCTGCCGAACTTTCACATCCCCGGATACCGATAGGGCAAAAAGCCGGTATTCGCTTTACGGTATATATATCGTCAAGATTTTTGAAAATAGTCTTTTTTGAGCCAAGTAATTGTAGCTCTCCGGATGATCCATCAAGTACGATTGCTGGGTAGTATTTAGTTTTTTTGTTAAATTTGATCTTGACGAAAAAGACCATGTTTTCTTGTAATCTATAGTATATGTATACCCGAATAAGAATAATCATAGTCAATAAAAAGATTCAATATGCTAAATGATGATGAAAGAAAATAGAGAAAGAAAATGTTCACCTTTCTACAAAAGCGGTTTCTTCGATTTTTGCTTTTTTAATACCTTCGACTCTGATACTAATTCATTCAGGGCACGTTTTGTCGAATCTGACCTATTAATAGAACTTCCGAATTCATCGACCTCCATTGAGCTGTCCGACCTGTGAAATATTATATTTTTCAGTGTTTAGTATTATTGTATATTTAATATGATACGCTTACTGAGTATTCTCGTTGTCCGAAGTATACACACGCTTTGATTGGGACATCTTTTTAGGAGTAAATTCACAACCTTAAAATTGACCAATTTCAATTACCAAAAATTGTTAAACGAATATGTTTACAGTAATTAAAACAGAGTTAGAAAAATTATGCGTCTTTGATTTATATAACGTAAGATTTAGGTTACCTTGAAACAAAGAAATCTTTTGATTTTCTACTATATTTAATAGTGCGTACCTATAAAAACTAATATGTAAAAGGCGTCAAAGTACAATATTGTAAACCAAAATACTTTACGATAGCATCTTAGTTGCAATAAAAGCTTCAGTTCACTGCGAAGTAAATAGTGGAAATCTATGAAATTTAAATTGTAAAAGGCGTCAAAGTACAACAATGTAAAATGAGAAAACTTAAGAGAGCATCTGTTTGGGAAAAAATTGAATTTTTATTACGCATACATTTCATAAAATAAAAAATCATATAATAAAAATTTTATAAAATATTTATTTTGTTAAACACGTATTGTCAACCTGCATTGTACATGATATAATATGTGTTAGTTGACGCTTTGATCATTGCTGAACTATGTTAGGAAGAAGTCAATTTGATCGATAACGATGATTTTCTTCTTTTGGTAACAAAAACTTTCGAATATTGTCGAGTTCCTCTCGGATCGGATTGCAGGTGATAGGAGTAGAACAGATTAGCTTTTTAAATATATTCGATCCGATTAGAGCGTGTTCAACCCGAAAATCATACTGAACAGGCTTGTCCACTCTATGATCCACATTATACAAACTTGTTCACTCTTAAAGCCACACTATACACACTTGTCCACCCCGAAAACCATACTGTACAGACTTGTCCAACCTTGTAACCTTATTTCAAGGCTTGCTCATTCTGTAAGCTATACTTTCCAAGCTTATTTATCCTCAAAATTACACTGTACAGGCTTGTTTGCCTTTAAAGTCAAACAATTAAAAGAATTAATTAATATATAAAGTCAATTGGGGCTAGTTCACAATACAAACCGCATTACATAGGCTTACTCACTTTAAAAACTAAGATATGAAGGCTTTTACACAATGTAAGTCATACTGAGTAAGATTTTTCATCTGAAAAAGTATACTGTGTAGGCTTGTTCACCTTGAAAACAATACTGAAAAGACTTGTCCACTCTTGAAATCATACTGTATAGGCTTAATTTTGCATTTAAATTCATATTGTAAACGGTTGTCCTCCCTAGAGGTAACAACACACAGGCTTGTCAATTCTGAAAACTACACAGTACAGCCTTGTTAACCTTCAAAATCATAACGTGAAGACTTGTCCACCCAAAAAACCGTACTATACAGACTTGTTCTGCCTGAAAACCACACTAAACAGGCGCAAAACCCTAAAAATAATGCTGTACAGTGTTTTTTATCCTGAAAACCTTACAGTACTAACGTTTTCATCCTGAAAATAATACTGTTTTAAATTGTTAACCGTAAGAATCACACCATGTATGTAGGTTGGCATCGGTGGTTGCAATTTTTTTCAGAGCAAAGAAAATGTTTTTATGATTAAAAGATGTCCCCACCCACTCTCAAATTATTTTGCACTGACAAAAAAACTGTGCATAAATTCACCGCTTGCACTACATTGTATTTGTAAAAATGTCTGATTTTTCTAATCAAAACCGGACTGTTCAAGTGACAGGACAAAACTTTGAATTTTTTAAGTATCATGGATTCGTGTGACTGAAAAAGCTAATAGTAATCTTCGCACACGTTGGAAAAACTCTCACGAATACAGAATATTCTTTAGTACACAAAGGATAGTCCTAAATACAGAGATAAGTCTTGAAAATACAGAATACTGTCTCCAATTTACAGAATAATCGGGAATGTACAGAAAATCCTCTTCAACAGAGAATGCTCTTCTCATTGCATGGGTTATTCGTAAATAGGCAAGTAAATCTAAACAATACAGATCATCCTTTTTTACACACAGGATATTCATAAATATACAAATATACAATTTGCATGCTTGCAATGCAGAGCGAATATTTTTTTCTTTCAGTAGCAAAATTTATTGAATTTTGTTTGATAATTTTGGATCGGAATGTGATTTAGGTGAAACTAATGAGGTTTTTAAGTATCCAGAATCGGTTTGGAGCTTGATCACCCCAAAAATGATAGTGTACAGACTTGTCTACCCTAGAGACC
>Ga0210040_10008399_pt1 | contig 12268 bp, 10 predicted proteins | sample CryGeyCG12114_NA_FD_185462 | JGI IMG/M metagenome (GOLD analysis project Ga0210040, IMG submission 185462) | Groundwater microbial communities from aquifer - Crystal Geyser CG19_WC_8/21/14_NA (SPAdes) (version 2) | ecosystem: Environmental > Aquatic > Deep subsurface > Groundwater | place: USA... | reverse complement strand
ACTACCTGATCTGCCCAGTCGTCAGCGATTCATGCTTCTGGATATCATCGACCTGCGCAGATCGGGCTGGAGATCGAAGGACGCTGAAAAGGGTCCAAAGACAATCCAGCAGATCCACGCCGAAGCCGACGAGGCTGCCCGCCAAGCCGAGCTTCAGAGACTTGCAAGTCAAGCTGGTGGCCGTGGTGGTGGTGGTCGCATGCCTATGGGACGTGGCGACGCCCGCAACTTCAGTGGCGGCTACGGTCAGATGCCGCCGCCAGACAATTCGAACAGAGTCGGCACAGATGATCTACGCAGACTTGGAGCCAGAACATCAAGAAATGCCAGCAACACCACAGGGCCTTCCCTTGGCCCTCCTAGCATGATGGGAGGACGTACTAACTCAAACAGACGTGGCTTGGGTCCTGGTTCGCTTCTTTCACGAGGTGCCGAAGACAGCAATGTCAGCAGTCGCACTGGTACTCCCCCAGCTCGCAAGGAGACTAAGGATGAATCTAGCACAAATGCATTCAGGTTAGTTTTATTCTCGACCTAAAGCATCACCTTTACTAACATGAATAGTGCGCTTGCAGCGCTTGAAAACCAAGACGGACCTGCATCACCGCCATCGAACCCAGCGTCCCCTCCTGCACAGAAAGCGCAGCCGAGCGTCGAACGAGAACGGTCAAGATCACCTGAAAAGGCAGAGTGATGCCTCAATGACCACATGTACAACATAATTCTTCTTCGACATACACTAATTGAACGGCCACTTGTGGGGAGGCTTGGGGAGACAGATGTGCATTGATACTTGATACCCGGCGTTTCGAGCCACGCTTGTTTGTTGCATTTACAGTAGAGAGCACGGCGGACCAAGAGTCTCTCCAAATGCTCTTGCCTCGAGCCACTCTTGATGGCGACTCGAAGAGATTGTCTTCATACTTTCACTTTTCTTCTTTCGATTCGTTATCGCCACCATCTGGCTGGCTAGGTGGAGCATTACGGCGTTGTGAAATGGGAAAGACGGCAGGGTGACAACGATTTCCTGCTTCAGCACGGTCATAGTCATACGATGGATGATCTTGACTGCCTGTTTAATCTAAGTTGTCATGGCAAAGCAGAGAGAATCGTGGGGGTGGGGATTGTCCGAAGAAACAAGTCGCCCGATATCAGAGCTTGCGGACTGTAGGGGGAGAAGCAGCAAGCATGGACAACGTGGCTGTACAGAGAACATTGCAGGAGACAAGATGCTGACCCTGTCGTGTCGAGAGCATGTTCTAGAGTTTCAGTCCATGATGAGAGGTTGAATGTACTGTACATGGCTTGAATTCAAAACACTTTGCAATAATCTGTATCGCTGCTCTAGACAAGTGCTACACGACCCATGTTGACCAAAGTAATCCTCGATACTCCTGACACCAACGCTAAGCTACACTCCTTGTGTCTCCGCTTGCAACTGCGAAGCCTACATCCACGCCGTTGTCCAATCCTACCAATGACATATGATTATGTACTCGTACTCTCTTTCAGAAGCTTGCCCGCTTCCCTCGCGACATCTGCAGCCTTTTCTCGCTCGTGTTCTTCTCTTACGTAAGCTTTTGAAATCTCGTCAGCATGCCTCTTTTCCCTGGCTTGCCTCATCGCCTGTCTCTGCCTGTGTTTACTCGTCCGTGCCTGCTCGTTTTCGGCTTCTCCATGGGCTTCTTTCCTCAATCGCTTCTGCGTCGACGCTGACACGAGCCATGGCTCGCGCAAGACCTCGTCGAGGGTCTTTGTCCTTGCCGCGATTAGCCGCATCTCATGCGCCGTGTCACGTACAACGGTAATGCGCTCTAGCTGAAGTTGGCGGGTGGAGCGAAACATGGATAGGGTGCCTTTCACTTGGACCACCGTGCCGATGGAGAGGGCGCCCACTGAACTCGCCAGCTCGAGTAAAGACGCATCTTGAGTGGTGGGTGTGTCGTTGCTCGTGGTCGTATTGGTTGTCTGAAGTTGTGGCTGTGGCTTCCGACAATTCACCTCGATCGTCGCGCCGCTGCTGTCATCGATGGTGAAGAGGTAGAACTTCTCAAAGTAGTCCTCGTGTGTTACGACGACGCCCACGATCTGGACGAATTGAATGGGATGATTTAAGTGGAAGAGAAGCAGGGGTGGTGGTCGGCCATGGTGGTGGTATTGGTGGTCAAGAGCGTATCCGGGCCGAGAGCGAAGGTCGTGGTGGATGTTCCAGCATGTGAGCTTGACCCAGGTGAACCAGGTAGGTGAGATCTTGTGGCAATATGCAGGATAGAAGGTCAGGGGGTCGCCCTCAGGCATGCATGGCAGTGTGGTGTCGACGCGACGACGAGATCGGATATCGGTGGTGGACGTGGGCAAGGCGGAAAATGACCGGAACATGTGTCGCGTGCTCGGCGCTATCGGCGTTCTCGGTGATATGAATGAATTGCACGGCTGGAGCGGCACAAGGCTTTCGTAATTCAAAGAACGACATTTCAAATGACTAAACCAAATCAAATTTGGTGGTGCCCCACTGTGGATGGTATTCGGCATCATGTAAATTACGTGTATATTTACGAAACAGACCTTTCTATTAGCCAGTCAAACTCGATGGCCCATCGCCACTCCAGAGCAGCAGCCGCTTCAGAGACACAGATGTGATGTCGTCCTTTTGTTCTCCGTCATCGGGGCTGATTGCAAGGCCCTTTCGTTCTTGAATAACCAATCCAGAGTTCTTAGTGACAATATTACTAGTAGATACACTGTCCGCTTCATAAGCAAAGCCTTTTCCTTCATATCATGCTAACATCTTGGCCGCTTTCGTCCCTACCCTTCTCGGACCAATCAGATCTTTGATATGTCTCAAGAGTCAAAGCATGCCCTGTCCAATCCCGAGCGTGGCCCCAACCAAGACCACGATCAATTATGTCTTGAGCACAATGGCACAGCACATTCATCGTCTTCACACGTATCATCCAAAGACACCATCGCCGACCATGGTTCACTCGAAAGGGTTCCCACGGCTCACGATGCGCCTTCACGCGCTCAGGCCGTGCGGACGACCACAACTGCCTCCGCAGCAGGTCCAGTACATTCGGTCTTTACGACGCACCAGAAGTGGTTCATAGTCTTTATGGCGTCCTGGGCTGGCTTCTTCTCTCCCGTTTCGGCCAACATCTACTTCCCTGCTTTGGTTACCTTGGCGAAGGATCTAAATGTTTCGAATACTCTTATGAACTTAACTTTGACATCTTACATGGTGGGTTCCTCAAGAAGAGGAGAACGAGCAAAGATTGATGTGTGCAGATATTCCAAGGACTTGCTCCTGCGTTGATTGGTGATTTAGCAGACACTGCTGGCCGAAGGCCTGCTTATGCTGGTATGTTAAGACTTCAAGCAAGGCAGCTAATTGTCACACGCTAATTGTTGGCATAGTTTGTTTCATCATCTACGTTGGTGCGAATATCGGGCTAGCCTTGCAGAACAGCTATGCTGCTCTCTTCATCCTTCGATGCTTGCAAAGCTCCGGTAGCAGTGGCACAATTGCCATGGCTAGTGGTGTAGTTTCCGATGTAGCGACTGCTTCTGAACGTGGAGCATATATGGGTTTTACACTAGCCGGCTCACTGCTAGGCCCAGCTATAGGACCTGTTCTTGGCGGAATTCTTGCGCAGTTCTTAGGATGGAGATCCATTTTCTGGTTTCTCGTCATCCTTGCCGCCGCTTTCCTTGTCGTGTTCGCTATCTTCTTCCCCGAAACTGGTCAGTACTACCCCATTTGCATACTGAGGCTTACTGACATTTTCCCCAGCACGTACACAAGTCGGTAATGGCTCAATTCCACCCAAGGGCATTAGCATGTCCCTGATGAACTATCTTGCCATTCGAAAAGCACGACAGCACCCTTCTTCCGACACAGAGCAGCCTGAGCAACAATCCCCATCCACGCTGCCCAAAACAAAGCTACGCTTTCCCAATCCTCTGTCTTCTCTTCGCATAATTGCCGACAAAGAAAATGCACTTATTCTCTTCTACAACGCCTTCCTCTTCGCCGCCTTCTATGATATCACCGCCGTTATCCCATCCCAATTCTCGAGGATCTACCACTTCAACGACCTGCAAATCGGTCTCTGCTATATTCCCTTTGGTGTGGGGTCCATGTCCGCGGCTCTGATCAATGGACAGCTACTTGACCGCAACTTCGCTCGATGGTGTCGCAAGCTAGGCGTTCCGATCAAGAAGGGTCGAAACCAGAACCTAAAGGACTTTCCCATCGAAAAGGCGAGGCTGCAGTTAGCGCTGCCGGCAGCGTATTTCGCCGCTTGTATGGTGCTCGTTTTTGGGTGGGTGCTTGACATCAACGGGCCCCTTGCAGCACTGATGGTCATCCTCTTCTTCGCCAGCTTCAGTATGAGCTGTGCGTTCAACGTCACAAGTACGTTGCTGGTCGACTTCTACCCGCAGAGTCCCGCGACCGCGACAGCCGCAAACAATCTGGTCAGGTGTCTGCTTGGAGCCGGGGCGACCGGTGTGGTTGTACCGATGATCGAGGGCATGGGCATCGGCTGGACGTTTACGTTTCTGAGTCTGTTCCTTCTGGCGACTAGCCCGATGTTATGGCTTGTCTACGCGAGAGGGATGGGTTGGAGGGAGGAACGAAGAGTACGGGAGGAGGCAGCGAAGGAAAAGAGGGACTTGAAACGGAGCGGGAAGGTTGAGGAGGCATTGAACGCAAAACGGGAGGGAGGGACACCGGCTGAGGGTGGCGTGGTCGAGCAGATGGCCGTGGTGGAAGAAGAAAAGGAAAAGGAAAAGGGGAGAGGAAACGGCAGTACCAGCGATGATGGGCAAGGAGCTTTGGCGCACATAGCGCCATTGAGGCACTCAAAATCATGGCGTGGCACTGGGTAAGGACAGGGACTGGGCCTGACTAGGACCATCTCAAATGATCTTGGGCATTAGCGCGGAGCAATGGTGGCGTCTAGCATTTTCCGCTTCGAGAAACATGTATTTCTGAGCTTCTGAATCGATCTTCCTCATCGAATGTGTTGCTCGGTCATCTACTGCGAAGAGTAAAGTAGAGAAGGAGAGGAAGGCGAAGTACAGAGGAAACATGTCGAGATCATTCACTATTCAAGGCTCAGGATTCATGTGGCATAACACCCTGATTCTGTACTAACAGACAAGGCTGGAGCGAGCTGCTACATCTAGCATGAAGAGGCGTTTATGCACCCCAACTTCGGACTTTGCTTTTGAAGATTGTTTCTGTTCTGTTTCCCCGTACCACTCCTCAATCGTCATGCAGGGGAGAGTCGGTGGACTATACAAGAGTCCTCAGCCTTGCTTCAATCCCAGACTGATATTGGCAGTCAACTACAGTAAGTGTACGCGTTATGGCTGATTTGTTGTTGCTGCTGCAGACGGCGAAGGCTTAGTGCTTCGGTAACACAATGCATCGGCGTGCGTACTCTGGAGCAGCGCTCTGCGACATGTTTTCGACGTTGATGTTGCACCGAGCTAACATACCAGCGCGCTAATCCTCGTCCATGTCTTCCCAACCACCACCATTCGCACCACCTGTATCCATGCCGCCTTCGTCTTCGTCGTCTTCTTCATCCTCACTACCATCACCCCCAGCATTAACGCCGATCAGCCTTTCCTTGACGTCTCCTTCGGGCAGCTTGACTCGTCCCGCAAACACGTTTCGCACACCTGCGTTGGTACTCGTATCCCATACTTGTATCTGGCCTTTGCTCCCAGCCACGGATAACCTAAAGGCGACCTCCGCATCCGGTGCAAACTGTGCTGAGAAGATCCTGCCAACGTCCATGTTCCGCGACACCACCATGCCTGGGGTGTTGTTCTGCACGTTCCACAGTTTGACCTTTTTGTCGTCTGAGCCGGTGACCAAGAACCCTGGCACGGTCGAGTTGATGTCGAAGGCGCTGACGGCTCCGTCGTGTGCTTGGAGTGTCCAGATCGGCTTGCTTGGGCTGTCCGTCGAGGTGGGTATGTTCCGTGCATCGAAGTAATGTACTGTTCCGGCTTCTGTCGTTACGTAGAAGAAATTGGGATCGTGGACGTCCCATCGTACTTTCTCCACGTCGGCCGCCACCTTCCACTTCGGGGCCACAGCGTCTGGGGCACGCATGTCTGTTGCGACGATTGTTCGGTCGTAGCTGCCGCTAAGCAACACTGTAGACTCTGTCGGGTGCCAGTCGAGCGCGCAGACCTTGTCGCTGTGCATCGTGTATGACTTGGCGCATTTGCCGGTGTTGAGATCCCACAGCTTGACTGTCTTGTCTGCTGACGCTGAAGCCAGCAGATTCCTGTGTTGTCTGTTCGCAGCCAGGGCCAGCACGGCGTCGACGTGGTATTCATCGTTTGCTTTGGGCTTCTTCTTCTTTTTCTTGGACTTCTTCTTACTTGAACTGTCTCCATCGACTTCTGTGTCTGCGCCCGGCTCTTGACCTAATATCGTGCTTGGGTACATGCTGTCCACCACATCCAAGTCCCACACCTCAATCTCGGGACTCATTGTCCCTATTGCCACAAAGTTTCCATTTGGCCGCTTGCCTGCATCCTTGCCGACTGGGACATCTATCCATTCCACACACAGAGGGACGGCTGGTAGCATGATGTCGTGGTGAACATAAAGATTGTCCTGCTCGTCTTCATATACGAAGACTTCGAGGTGGGCGACCTCATCTTCAACCTTGGCCGCAAGGATTAGGTTGTCGGTTGCCAAAATCTGCAGTTCTTCTCTCTCGTCGTCCGACTCGTTCTCGCCTTCAGGTAGCACCAGGTACGGATCCTCTTCGTCTGGGGCATGGTATGCCAACGACTTGACGTTGCCAAACATAGAGAATTTCTCGCCTGTTTCATCCTTTTCGTCTTCGTCGTAGTCTGACAAGTTGTATTCTGCTAAATCGTCCTCCTTCACGACGTCGGACTTACCACCGTTTGTCGAAGGCTCTAAGTCGGAGTCGCTGTCGTCCTCATCGTCGGCGTCTTTGCCTGAGCCGGCTTGCGCTTCGTTCAAATCCTCCTGCGCATCCTCGAGTTGTAGTTTAGCAAGTTGCGATATTCGGCTGAGTTCTGATTCGTCCACATCATATTTGATTGGAAATTGGGCTGCAACCCCTCGCCGTACCCAGGTGGTCGCCAAGGTCATAGACATTTTGCTGAGATTCGTGTAGACTGTATATATCGGTTTGAGGATCAAGGCCGGAATTTATTACGAGCGCAACCTGCGGCCAAAAAGTTCGCGGGATTCTGCCGCTCCACTTTGGCGGTGAAAGGTCTGAAAGTGGGTCTGCAAGGCTGAATGTCGCAGCCTCGGAGCATACCCTGCATGATATAGAGCAGATGCAGAGCCCTTTGTGTTTCCTTGTGACCAAAGCATCAAGGACACATGTGGGCGTGGCTAGAACCTCACGATTTACACTGGAGAAGAGTATCTAAGAAGATGCATTCCCATCTCCATACGAAAGACAACCAGGGTAAGTGGCAATCCTACAACAATACTATCATGCGACGGAGCGGCAAGGCGCAGGAGCTTCGATAACTCGATCTTCTCGCCGAAAGACGATCTCGACAGGTTGGTAAGGCTCTGAAACTGACCTGCGACTAGGTTGCGAGGAGATCATGACTGCTCTCGAAGAGTGTCATGCCCGCGGATTTCTTTACAAAGCCGTCGGCGGCTGCAACGAGGTCAAACGAGAAGTCAACAGGTGTCTGGCGGGCGAACGAAAGAAGAAGAGCGGGAAGAACAGAGAGACGAGTCTGCAGAGAAAAGCAAGAATAGAGGCTGTATGGGAAAACATGGACAAAGGCGACTTCTCGGCACTGGAGGAGTTCACCAAGAAATGATCAAGCAGCAGCTTTGACAACTAGATTAAAAAGTCCGCGCGAATCTCGACTCTTGATTCAGCGATTCAGCATTGCAGGAGTTCAAGGCCTGGTGAGATACCTCTGAATGGGTGGGAAATGCTATAAGATCCGTCTGCCATGGCGCGCAAGGAGAAAAAGACCATGTACAAAACCAACCAGGCACGAATCATTGTGCTGTTGCAATATTATCTGCAATTTTAGTACAAGCGGAGCCTGCGAACGTTGTCACTGCACGAAGTATCATGTCTTCAGCACACTGCAGCAGTTTGCGCTGTCTTTGGCGCCAAGGAAGTGTAGATCTCGACGGCCGTACCCGTATTCGACTCGTGCTTTGTTCGACATGGACAAAGATTACCCTTGCACCAGATCTTTGATCGATAGCTCGAATCGGAGTGCAGATCGAACCTCCGGGCCGTCATCAAAAGTGCGTGTATGGCCATGAGACTTCAGTAGGCTGAACGACACAACCCACCGCTCCACCAGTGTACCCGGCACCTCCGAGCCCTCATGCCCCCGCTGCCCGCAGTAGTAGCCGTCGCAGAATGAGCAGCGGCGGAATCACATCAGCTGCGAACGGGGAGCATGTCCCTAGCGACATACCGTCCCCGAAACTAGCGGAAGCGAAAAAGGTGTCACAGCCAACATTGGACGACTTCGGCCTCCCCATACGGCCCCCTAGCCGCGCGAGACTTACTGCTTCCGATGATGGTACGGCGGAAGACGACGAAACATTCCATGATGCAGAAGAAAGTGGTCCTAAAGAACGTGATCAGCAGAGGAATGGGGAAGTGAAGAGAAAGGAGTTGGAAGCCGTTAATGGACAGCTGGAGGACAGCCCAAGCATTGAAGACGAAAAGAGTGCGCCGACAAGCGCTGTAGCACCGCAGAGTGAACCCGAAACTAAGTCGGAGATATTCAAACAAGAAAGCCAACAGGGCCAGCCAAGTGAGAAGGTGGACACGAAGGACAACGAGCAAGCTTCTGTGACGGCCCCTAGACCTGTGACCCGCGATGGCACCCGACAGTCCCTGGACACAACGAATGAGCTTTCTAGTTCTCCCATCTATAAACGTGACAAACCAGCGACTGCGCCAGCAGTATCAGAATGGTCCCACCAAAAGTTGGCACCTCGAGAAGAAGAGTCCGACTACGAGGAAGAGGTGGCATGGCAGGCCATGCCAGCACTAGGCGAGTTCGATGTCTACGACGATGATGGAAGAATTGTCGCAAAAGGCAGCAAATTAGAAAGTGATGATGCACCATATGTAGGCATAGGAGGTGCTGGAAAAGGCTACACGAGAGTGCTTTTAGATGAAGATGCTCAATCAGCGACGAGTTTGGACGAAGACACGAGCTATCTGTTCAAAGGCAATCAAAAACAGAATGAGGAGGATGATGAAGAACAAAGAGACGCACTTGCGCAGATGCAAACTACAAAAGACCTGCTAACTGAGGGGCAACGTATTGCCTACGTTGGGGTGGTGAGACTGACCATGTATAAAATGCTGAAAGCGCTTGAGGACATGGAAAGAACAAAGGGTACCAAGAAGGAACTTATTAAGGCTTTGGAGAGCATGGAAATGTGGGGTCAACAGATCATGGTCAGGGTGTACACCCATATGGAGATTGACTCGGCCGAACAGATAATGATCGAGCAACTTGCAGAACATGGCGTTCAGCCTTCAGACTTGGTACCGCCTCTCATGCAGAACGCGAAAGTGCAAAACCCTATGGCCGACGGAAAATCTGCGGATGCCTTGAGCCCAGATCCTGCAAGCGGTGGAGCATCGGACATGTCGCAAGCATCCACGAAAGCCGAAGACTCCGTATCAGAGGATGTCAAGCGGGGCGAAGAGGTACCTGAAGTGCACGGTGTAGAGGACATGCCTACCACTAATCAGATTGAGCTGGACTTGAGATGGACCGTATTGTGTGATCTCTTCTTGTTGTTAGTCAATGAAGGCGTTTATGATGCACGGTCAAGGCGGTTGCTGGAACGAGTGGCAACTTCATTGCAGATCTCTTGGGTGCAAATATGCCGCTTTGAAAAGCGTGTCATCGATCAGCTCGAGATGCAGGAAGCAGAAATGCAGGAAAACTGGAACGAAACCGACAACATGGAGAAGCGACGAAAGATGGGCTTGACGAAGAAGTACGTTGTTATGGGTCTGGCCACTGTAGGAGGCGGTCTTGTTATAGGACTTTCTGCAGGCTTGCTTGCACCAGTCATTGGAGCGGGTCTCGCTGCAGGCTTCAGCACCATCGGTGTTGCTGGAACCGCTGGTTTTCTTGGTGGTGTAGGTGGAGCCGCAATCATCACGACTACCGCTACAGCTGCTGGGGGTACGATCGCTGTTCGAGCTTCCAATCGCAGGACTGGCCACGTGAAGACTTTTGAGTATCGGCCGTTGCACAACAACAAGCGACTTAACCTAATCTTGACAGTATCCGGATGGATGAGCGGCAAAGTTGATGATGTTCGTCTTCCATTTAGTACTGTGGATCCCATCATGGGCGACATATATTCCTTGTTGTGGGAACCTGAAATGTTGCAGTCTATGGGTGATACTATCAATATCTTGGCCACTGAGGCTCTGACCTCAACTATACAGCAAGTGCTGGGAAGTACAATTTTGGTAACACTAATGGCGTCCCTGCAGCTGCCAGTCGTGTTGACAAAACTCTCCTATCTCATCGACAACCCCTGGACGGTCTCCCTTGACCGAGCGAACGCCGCGGGACTCATCCTCGCAGACTCACTTATCGATCGCCACCTTGGTCAGCGACCCATTACTCTGGTCGGATTCTCACTGGGCTCCAGACTTATCTTCTCATGTTTGCGAGAACTCGCTGCACGAGGTGCTTATGGTATTGTGCAAAACGTGTATCTTTTTGGATCTCCCATTGTTGCTAAAAAGGACGAATATTTACGAGCTCGATCCGTCATCTCTGGTCGTTTCGTAAATGGATATGCTTCCAACGATTGGATTCTGGGCTACTTGTTCCGTGCGACATCTGGTGGTATCATGCGAGTAGCCGGGCTTGCTCCGGTAGAAGGTGTGCCCGGCCTTGAGAACCTCGATTTAACCAAGATTGTAAATGGGCACATGGCGTACCGTGCCTCAATGCCTAGACTGCTCCGTGAAGTCGGCTGGGAGGTGGAGAGCGAAGAATTCAGCGAGATCGAGGATCCTGATCCTGAGAACCATGCACAGAGACAAAGGGAACTGATCAATGAAATTGAAGAAGCGCGAAAGAAAGCCGAGCAAAGGCCAGAAAAGAAAAGGTTTGGATTCTTCAAGCTAGGCAAGGCGGCTGAGAAGAAAGGCTGGGAGACCTATGAACCCAGTCACAAAAAGAGCCCAAGCTCAGCTGGCGAGGGTAAGGGCAGTCCTGGCTTAGAGAGTAATGTGCTCTTCGATATTGATGCGATCCGGCGTGAACTTGCTGGAGAACAGATCGATGTCCGAGAGCTGAACAGCACCATGCCTCCTATGCAGATCTCAACAATGCAGAATGGCAAAAAGCATACCGAGTATTTGCGCTTACCACCCGGTCTCAAGCCTGAGGAAATGGCGAAGATCAAGTTGCCGCCACGGCCCACTGAAATAGATAGTGGCTCATCAACGCCCGCCAATGTAAGTCGCAGAGGTTCGCCGTCAGCAACGCCCAGAATGACACCGAGTACGACTCCCCGTCTGCAACAGGATGAAGAATATGTGTTTGAAGGTCCGAAAGAGCTCGTCACCACTCTCCCTGCTTTGTCTTTGACTCCGTCTCTGCCCAGCAAGAGTTATACTTCGCCCACACCTCCAGTCCGGCCTGACCTGAAGACGCATGCCACTACTCCAGCTGGAGCCGCCTGGAGTAATTCTTCGATCATGCCTTCCCCTGCTCTGGCCTCGCCTATCGAGGCGCTAAGCTTGGAACGCAATGCATGGGCCAACGACGATAACAGGCACGACGGAGAGATAAAAATGACCTTTGAGTAATCAGCAATCAACAAGGTGTAATAGGGAGGACTAGAAGAGTGGCACAATGCATAGCGCGGCGTTGAGGGCTTATTTTGAGCGAAATATATGTACCAAAGAATATATGATATTGTACAACACCTTGAAGACGTCACTAGCGAGACTTGTCGAGGTCTTGGTCGATTGGGACATGAAAGCCGTTGCAATAAGGGCAGACTCCAGGCCAAACAGACGAAATGCCAGACAAAGACGATGTCTCGGGACATACCTAATGCATACAGGGTTACTCTGCTGGGCGATCGCTCATCCTCCTATGTATTATATCACGATCACATGACATTACATTGCGTGGCCCGCTTTTACAGTGTATTGAGCTTGAGTAAGATAAGCCTTGGTGCCGACCATCGGAGCCGCTTGTTGTTGCT
>Ga0210040_10008398_pt1 | contig 12269 bp, 11 predicted proteins | sample CryGeyCG12114_NA_FD_185462 | JGI IMG/M metagenome (GOLD analysis project Ga0210040, IMG submission 185462) | Groundwater microbial communities from aquifer - Crystal Geyser CG19_WC_8/21/14_NA (SPAdes) (version 2) | ecosystem: Environmental > Aquatic > Deep subsurface > Groundwater | place: USA... | reverse complement strand
GCGGCATTCATAAAGAAAGCAGTCAATACCGCAGCCGGACCATTAATAGTCATGGAAACCGACGTTTTCGGGTCGGCGAGGTTAAAGCCGGAGTAAAGCTTTTTCGCATCATCTAAACAGCAAACCGAAACGCCGGAGTTACCAATTTTACCGTAAATATCGGGTCTAAAATCCGGGTCTTCACCGTAAAGCGTTACCGAATCGAAAGCCGTGGATAAGCGTTTAGCGGGTAAGCCCATGCTTACGTAGTGGAAGCGACGGTTGGTGCGTTCGGGGCCGCCTTCGCCGGCAAACATGCGGGTTGGGTCTTCGCCTTCGCGCTTAAACGGGAACACGCCGGCGGTGTAGGGGAATTCGCCGGGTACATTTTCCTGTAAATTCCACTTTAATAAATCGCCCCAGGCCTCGTAGCGGGGGAGGGAAATTTTGGGAATATCGAGTTGTGATAAAGATTTGGTGTGGGTTTTAATCCGGATTTCCTTATCGCGTACCTTAAAAATAAAGTCTTCGTTTTTGTACGACTGCACTTTTTCCGGCCAGCGTTCCAGTAGTTTTTTATTTTGGCCGTCCAGTTGCAGCTCCAGCTCGGCATAAGCCAGGTCCAGTTGTTTTAGCAGCCGGTCTTTATCTTCGATAGTTAAAGCCTGAATGGCTTCTTTTGATTTTTGGATGCCGTACAATTTCTGAGCAATATCGGCTTGGGCTTTTACCCATTTATCGTAGTTGCGGTTGGTTTCGGATATTTCGGATAAATAACGGGTGCGGCTGGGCGGAATAATATACACCTTCTCCGACATTTCGCCGGTAGCCATTATTTGTGAATCAAAGTTTACGCCGGTTTTTTCGGATATTTTCAACATTACCGCCTTATAAAGCTGGTTCATGCCGGGGTCGTTAAATTGCGAGGCAATGGTGCCGAAAACCGGGATTTGGTCGTCGGGTGTGTCCCATAGTTGGTGGTTGCGTTTGTACTGTTTTTTTACATCTCGGATGGCATCCAGGGCGCCGCGTTTATCAAATTTATTCAGGGCTATAACATCGGCAAAATCCAGCATATCAATTTTTTCGAGTTGCGTGGCGGCCCCGTATTCCGGCGTCATCACGTACAAACTCAAATCCGAATGCTCAATAATTTCGGTATCGGACTGGCCAATGCCGGAGGTTTCCAGGATAATCAAATCGAAACTGGCCGCCTTTACAATATCTACCGCATCCTGCACATATTTGCTCAAAGCCAGGTTGCTTTGCCGCGTAGCCAAAGACCGCATGTAAACCCGTTCGTTGCTAATGGCATTCATCCGAATCCGGTCGCCCAACAAAGCGCCACCGGTTTTCCGTTTAGAGGGGTCAACGGAAATAATGGCAATGGTTTTATCCGGGAAATCGGCCAGGAAGCGCCGCACCAGTTCATCAACCAAACTCGATTTTCCCGCGCCGCCGGTACCAGTAATGCCTAAGACGGGCGTTGCTGGTTTTTGATTATTAGTCTTTTGATTATCGGATATATTTAAAAGCTGCGCTTTAATTTTTTCGTATTCTGCGGGGAAGTTTTCGGCGGCGGAAATTAGGCGGGCAATGGATTTGGCGTCTTTCTCTTTCAGGTGCGTTATTTCGCCGTTCAGGTTTTGGCCGGTCGGGAAATCACAGTGTTGCAGCATGTCGTTAATCATGCCTTGTAAGCCCAGGGCGCGGCCATCGTCCGGCGAATAGATGCGGGCAATGCCGTAGCCCTGCAGTTCGGTTATTTCGGAGGGCAAAATTACGCCGCCACCGCCGCCAAATATTTTAATGTGCCCGCAGCCGCGTTCCTGCAGCAAATCGAACATATATTTAAAATATTCTAAATGGCCACCCTGATACGAAGTTAAGGCAATGGCCTGCACGTCTTCCTGGATGGCACAGTCCACAATTTCCTGCACCGAGCGGTTGTGGCCCAGGTGAATCACTTCGGCCCCGGAAGCTTGGATAATCCGTCGCATAATATTAATAGCCGCATCGTGCCCATCGAATAAAGAAGCGGCCGTAACAATACGAATATGGTTTGTTGGTTTGTATATTTCGGTTTTAGTTATTGACATGCCGGAAAAATGAAATATTTATAAACAATCGGACAGCGAAGATAGATAAATTATCCGCCTCTTTATATTAAACGAACAGTTCGGCTATAGGATTGCTTTTAGCCAAAAGTAACCTTAGAGGAGCAACGGACACTTATATTTTAAAAGTCAAAAGAGTATCTTTACCGATGTAGCTTAATTAATAAACTTAATTTAAAAATTTAATAAACTGTTAGTCAGGAAGATTAACAGAAATTAAACTTGCCAGTTATTAATTGTGCATACTTTTAGTTGGTGAACCAGCTGGTTTTAAATATAATAGAATCCTAATAAATGATTTACTTCCGGTAAAATCCTTCGTACAACATCCCAAAATTATTAATTCATTAATAATATGATTTGTAATCTCCTTTTGTTTTTTGCCGATATAGAAAAATTTAGTTATACAGGAATTTTGTCCTTAATTATTTCCTTCAGCTTGCTGGTTCTATTTCAATATTTAGCCGATAGAGAACAACTCCGGCCGCAAGAACAGTTCAGCGAGCTCTTTAAAGCAGTTCAGATAAAAGCTATCTTCCCCGATTCCAAAACTTTTCCGGATTGCATTCCGGTGCTGACCCCCGAAATAATAATGGAAGCGTATCATGCCGAAAAAGATAATCCGGATTTTGACTTAAAGGCTTTTGTGCTGCAAAATTTTAAATTACCCGCCGAGCCTGCTACTAATTTTACTTCCGACCCGGATTTACCGGTAACCGAACACATAAATAAGTTATGGCCTATTTTAACCCGGCCGGCTGTTAATGATTTTAGCTCGCGTATTCATTTGCCGCACCCGTATGTGGTACCAGGCGGGCGGTTTCGGGAAATTTATTACTGGGACAGCTACTTTACCATGTTGGGCTTACAGGAAAGTGGCCAGTTTGAATTAATTGAGCAAATGGTCGATAACTTTACTTTCCTGATTTATACGGTAGGTCACATTCCTAACGGGAACCGCAGTTATTACGATACCCGTTCGCAACCGCCGTATTATGCCTTAATGTTAAAATTATTAAGCGAAATTAAAGGCGATAGCGTTTGGCGTACGTACGGGCCAGCCTTAAAAAAAGAGTATGCTTTTTGGATGGATGGGGCGGATCAGCTTTCTCCCGAAAATCTTTGTAATCGTCGGGTAGTGTATTTGCCGGACGGCAGTATTTTAAACCGCTACTATGATGATTGCCCGGACCCGCGCCCAGAATCCTACATAGAAGATGTGGCTACGGGGCGCTTTAGTCCGCAAGCACCCGAAGATTTGTACCGGCATATTCGGGCCGGAGCAGAGTCGGGTTGGGATTTTAGCAGCCGCTGGTTTGCCGATGGCCAGACCATGGAAACCATTCATACCTGCGATATTATTCCGGTTGATTTAAACTGCCTTATGTACAACATGGAGTTTACTTTAGCCGGCATTGCCGAAATGGAAGGCGATACCGAACAATCGGATTATTACCGGGAAAAAGCATTGAAACGGAAAAAAGCCATTCATAAATATTGCTGGAGCCCCAAGCAGCATTTTTTTATGGATTATGATTTTAAGACGCATCACCACACGCCGGCTTTAACGCTGGCCGCTGTTTACCCGCTTTTCTTCCATATTGCTTTACCGCACCAAGCCGGATGTGTGGCCGAAAAATTAGAAAAAGACTTTCTGAAACCCGGCGGATTAGTTATTACTTTAACGCATACCCACGAACAATGGGATGCCCCCAATGGTTGGGCGGCTTTGCAATGGCTGGCCATTCAAGGTCTCCGGCATTATGAACATATTGGTTTGGCCAATCGGGTTAAAGAGCGGTGGATTAACTTAAATATTCTTATTTACAAAACTACGGGTAAGCTGGTAGAAAAGTATAATGTGGAAGAACCGGAGGCGGAAGCGGGCGGTGGTGAATATACTTTACAAGATGGGTTTGGCTGGACCAATGGCGTGTTATTAAAGCTGTTATGCGAGAAAGAAGTATAGAATTTGCTTTTTTTATTTATAACCAAAAGCTTAGACTTTAAATATACCTGTCATTCTTTAAATCTATTAATCCAGTAAAAAACCAACTTGCGATTGAAAGGCTTTTTTGGCTTCGGGCAGGTAGTTAAATATCACAAATACGTGAAATAACTCCGGGTATTCTTCGTATTGCACCGGCACTTGAGCTTCCAACAATTTTAGATAAAACTTCCGGTTGTCCCACAGAAAAATTTCGGAGGTGCCAATTTGAATAAGCGTAGGCGGCAAGCCTTGTACATTGCCAAAAACCGGGGAAATAAGGGGGTTACTAGGATCATTGGCCCGGGCGTATTGGGCGGCGGCTTGCCGGATACCAGCTAAGGAAAGCATGGGGTCGGCACTGGCGGTGAGGGCGAAAGCCGGATTACTCATACTAATATCCAGCCACGGCGACATTAAAATTAATTTTTGTGGCAACGGTGCTGCCAAATCGCGCAATTTATAACAGGTAGCAAGGGCCAAACCGCCGCCGGCACTATCGCCCAACAAAAACCATTTAGCTAGCAAATTTCCGTTTTCCTGTAAAGTAGTGATAAGGGTTATTACATCGTTTAAACCGGCCGGAAAAGCATACTGCGGTAGTTGCTTATAATCAATTACTAAGGCGGCCATATCCGTAGCTTGAGCTAAGCGGGCAATATATTCCCATTGGACTTTTAACGGACCAACAATATAGCCGCCACCGTGTAAATAAACCAGCACACCATTAGGCGCATTTTGCTTGTTCAGCCAAATTCCTTTAGCGCCATTTATTTCAAATTTTTCGGTGGTAACAACTCTCGCAACCTGAGCCGGCGGATTGGGTAAGGAATATTTCTGTAGATTATTTAGCGAATTCTTTCTAATGCGGCCCTTTACATTGGCTAAGCGCATGCCTATTATCGATAGTTTACTCAGAAAACTCATTTTATTGGATTTATGGCTTCAGTTTAAAGCACTCATTTAAAAAAATGCTAACCTAAATTAACCTGAGATGGTTGCGTATCGCTTTTTTAGTTCTCTGGCCTTTTATCATTATAGTGGCCAGGTATTAGTTCTTGTAAATTTCTTATCTGACCTTGCCCAGTTAGTTACTTAGGCTATACTGTTCTTTTTAGACTAACTCACTTTATACATGTTACCTATATAATCAAACAAAATTGCATTCTAAAGCCAGGAAGATATTGTGCAGTATTGTAAAATAAATATTAAATGATTGTCTTGCAGGATGATAAAAAATATCAAAAGTTTCTAAAGATTCAGAACAAACTAGTTAAAGGCCGTATAAAGTTTATCGTGCAGGATTACAATAAACTCATTGAGTCATAAATATTTTGGCTTGAACACTTAAACGAATAATACAGATTATAACTAAAATTAAAACTATGAATATATCAGAAAGCAGCAATATGGAAAACCCGGTTGAGCAATACGCTAAACCTCCGTTTCCGGAACAAGATCAACAAGTACCAGGTACAGAGAGTGAATTGACCCCGAGGGCAGACCATGGTGAGACTTCTTATAAAGGTTCTGGCAAACTTACCGGCAGAAAAGCAATTATAACCGGAGGAGATTCGGGTATAGGACGTGCCGTGGCCATTGCCTTTGCCCGGGAAGGGGCCGATGTACTAATTTCCTATTTAAACGAGCATGAGGACGCAAAAGAAACCGCCAAGTTTGTGGAGGAAGCTGGCAGAAAAGCGGTTTTAGTACCGGGTGATATACAAGATGAGGCACATTGTAAACAAATCGTCAACCAGGCAGTATCAGAATTAGGCGGGTTAGATATTTTAGTAAATAATGCTGCTTTCCAGATGTCGCATCAGTCGTTGCAGGAATTATCGAGTGAGGAGTTAGACCGCACTTTTCGGACAAACATTTATGCCATGTTCTATCTGTGTAAGGCCGCCGAACCCCATCTTAAACCCGGTAGCACGGTTGTAAATACAACTTCTGTTAATGCCTACAAACCTTCGCCTAATTTATTAGCTTACGCTTCTACCAAAGGAGCCATCCAAAATTTTACGGCTGGTTTAGGCCAACTATGGGGAGAAAAAGGCATCCGGGTAAATTGCGTAGCACCCGGTCCTATCTGGACACCGCTAATTCCTTCTACCATGCCGGCCGAAAAGGTAAAATCGTTTGGAGAAGATGTACCTTTAAAAAGAGCCGGGCAACCGGCAGAATTGGCGCCTATTTATGTGTTGCTGGCTTCCCAGGACTCAAGTTATATGACAGCCTCAACCGTACAGGTTACCGGCGGTTCTCCCACTATTTAAGCTAATTCAAAAGCTTTTTTCTGAATGCTTGAGTTTACGCAATAAAGAAAATAACAATTTAAAACAGAATGGCAGACTACATTGGTCTGCCATTTTTATTGAGGTACCTTAATAATTATGTTATTAATGATGTGCTGCTGCTAATTACAAAGCGCTTTTCTGGGCAACTATTTTATTTATACTGCAATTGTTCTGTAATACAATTAGTTAATTACAACTCTTTCTGAATATTTTTTTCGTGCTTATTCATAGTATCTAAAACCTTTTCGGGACGAACGTCTTTTTTTAATTCTGCCAGTTCCGGATCATAGGCTTCCTGAATATCCAGTTTCTTCGCAATTTCACTAACTAAAGTTACTAGCCGGGTAACTTCGTGTTCCGATAATAAACTCACTTGTAAATCCAAATCGGCCCGTTTATCAGCCTGAGCGGCCATTCGATTTTGGCTGATAAGTACAAAAGTGGACAGGAAAATGGCTTCTACCGAAGCAAACATAGCCAGTACTACAAACGATGGATCAAATGGTTTAAAGCCTAATACGCCACTGTTCCATAAAATCCATGACCCAAACAAGCACAAGTGAATGTAAACAAAAAGCATGCTGCCGGTAAACCGGGTAATAACATCCGCAATTCGTTCTTCGCGGGTTTTCTGTTTATCTTCTTCTTTTTGCCGGTCCAATAAGGCTTTAATGTTGCGTTCCACAATATAAGCCATTCCCTGACCATTTCCCTTTCCAGCTTTCTTTACTACTTCGCTCATACATCTGAATTTTTTTGCATATACGGTTATTGATAAAACCAGTCAATAAAATTATTTGCCGAATGGCAGATTTATAGGACAAAGCAAAAAGAGCAATTCTATTTAAATGGTAAAGTTCTATTTTAGAATAAACTGCTACTTCTTACAGAGTGGCAACAGGTTAAATAATAAAATTACATGCGTTATTCAAGAACAGGTAAATACAGGAATAAGAATAAATGTAAACATAAAATTTGTACCTTTGTGTTTCGTTAATAGCTTGTATGAAGAACATTCGTAATTTTTGTATTATTGCGCATATAGATCACGGGAAAAGCACGCTGGCCGACCGTTTATTGGAATTTACCTCTACAGTAGCTGAACGGGAAATGCAAGATCAGTTGCTCGATAACATGGATTTGGAACGGGAGCGGGGTATTACTATTAAGAGCCACGCCATCCAGATGAATTACCATTACCAAGGCGAAGATTATGTATTAAACCTGATTGATACCCCGGGTCACGTCGACTTTTCTTATGAGGTGTCGCGGTCGATTGCTGCTTGCGAAGGCGCATTATTAATTGTGGATGCTTCGCAGGGCATTGAAGCCCAAACCATTTCGAATTTATATTTAGCTATTGGCAACGACCTGGAAATTATCCCGGTTCTGAATAAAATAGATTTACCCCACGCCATGCCCGAAGAGGTATCGGACCAAATTATTGATTTAATTGGTTGCGACCGCGAAGACATTATCCATGCTTCGGGAAAAGAAGGTATTGGCGTAGAAGATATTCTGAATGCCATCTGCAACCGCATTTCAGCACCAAAAGGTGACCCGAATGCGCCGTTGCAAGCCCTTATTTTCGATTCGGTATTTAATTCCTATCGCGGCATCGAAGTATATTTCCGGATTATGAACGGTACCCTGCGCAAAGGCGAGCGGGTTAAGTTTGTAAATACCGGTAAAATATATAATGCCGATGAAATTGGGGTATTAAAGCTAAACCAGGAACCCCGAAATATAATGGTAGCCGGCAATGTGGGTTATCTTATTTCGGGTATAAAAGAAGCCAAAGAAGTAAAAGTAGGCGACACCATTACCACCGTAGAAAACCCAACTACCGAGATAATTCAGGGGTTTGAGGAAGTAAAACCAATGGTATTTGCCGGTATTTATCCGGTAGAAACAAGTGAGTTTGAGGAACTCCGGTCGGCCATGGAAAAACTGCAATTGAACGATGCCTCTCTCGTTTGGGAACCGGAAAGTTCGGCCGCCCTGGGTTTTGGTTTTCGTTGCGGGTTTTTAGGCATGTTGCACATGGAAATTGTGCAGGAACGTCTGGAACGGGAATTCGACATGACGGTAATTACCACCGTGCCGAGCGTACAATTTAAAGTTTTTTCTACCAAAGGAGAGGAAATAACGGTAAATGCCCCTTCCGAAATGCCGGAGCCAAATTACATCGACCGCATTGAAGAGCCATTTATTAAAGCCCAGATTATTTCTAAATCGGATTACGTAGGCCCCATTATATCGCTTTGCATGGAAAAACGCGGTATGATTAGCAACCAAACGTATTTAACTTCCGACCGGGTAGAGCTGGTTTTTGAAATGCCGCTGGCCGAAATAGTATTTGATTTCTTCGATAAACTAAAAACTATTTCCCGCGGTTATGCTTCCCTGGACTATGAACTCACTGGTTTCCGTACTTCGCACCTGGTAAAACTGGACATCATGCTCAACGGCGAGAAAGTAGATGCGCTTAGTGCTATTGTGCACCGCGATAAAGCCTACGATTGGGGTAAACGCCTCTGCGAAAAACTCCGGGAATTGCTGCCCCGCCAAATGTTCGAAATTGCTATTCAGGCCGCCATCGGGCAAAAAATTATTTCCCGCGAAACTGTAAAAGCTATGCGCAAAAACGTACTGGCCAAATGCTACGGCGGTGATATTTCGCGTAAACGCAAACTCCTGGAAAAGCAGAAAAAAGGAAAGAAACGGATGCGCCAGGTAGGTAACGTCGAAATTCCGCAGGAAGCTTTCTTAGCCGTTCTTAAGCTGGATTAAGGTTTAATCTATGGTTTATTAGAGTTAATAGATCGCTAAATTTTGTTTATGGCTTTATTTTTAGCTTAAGAAATTGCCCAGAAATAAATGAGCATGAATTACTTGGAACGCATTACGATTAATCCGGAAATTTGTCATGGTAAACCATGCATAAGAGGGATGCGCTGGCCCGTAGAAGTAATTCTGGATTTATTAAGCTCCGATATGACCAAAGAAGAAATACTGGAAGATCACCCGGAGTTAGAAAAAGAAGATTTAATTGCCAGTATTAACTATGCAAAAATGCTTTTATCCGGTAAATCTATTCAGGAATTAGCTTAATGAAAGTTGTGTGCGATGTACATATTCCTTTTAAATTAATTTCATTTTTGAGGAGTAAAAACATCGAAGCAGCGCATGTAAATAACATTTTAAATAGTTTTTACACTTCCGACAAGGCTATAGCGGATTATGCAGATAAAAATAACTTAGTAGTTATCACGAAAGATATAGATTTTCGAAATAGCTATTTTATACAAAGATCACTACAGCGAGTAATTCGGATTTGTCTGGGAAATATTCCAACTGCTGGTTTAATAATGATTTTTGAGAAACACTTAGATTTTCTAATTGAACTTTACCAGACAACTCCTCAATTTTATATTGAGATAAGTAGTAGCCATTCAGTTATGCCCGCTACTTAGATTTTATCAACCTTAAATGCTTAACCTACCTTGGAACTCATCGACGGTAAAAAAATATCGGACAAGATTAAAGAAGAAATTGCCGCAGAAGTAGAACAAATTAGAGCGCAGGGTGGCAAAGTGCCTCATTTAGCTGCCATATTAATTGGCCATGATGGAGGAAGTATCACCTATGTCAATCATAAAGTAGCCGATTGTCAGCATGTTGGTTTCCGGTCTTCTTTATTTCATTATGAAGATGATATTACAGAAGAGTTTCTATTACATAAAGTAGCAGAAATTAACAACGACCCTGATATTGATGGGTTAATTGTGCAATTACCTTTACCAAAGCATATTAATTCGGAAAAAGTATTAGAAGCCATTAACCCGCAAAAAGATGTAGATGGGTTTCATCCGACCAATGTAGGCCGAATGGCAGTAGGTTTACCCACTTTTTTACCGGCCACCCCAGCCGGTATAGTAGAGTTAATCCGGCGTTATAATATTGAAACGTGTGCCAAGCATTGTGTAGTAGTAGGACGAAGCAATATAGTTGGTTCACCCATCAGTATTCTTTTATCTAAAAATGCTGCTCCGGGTAATTGTACCGTAACGCTTTGCCACCGCTATACCGAAGATTTAAAGAAATATACCTTAGAAGCCGATATTTTAGTGGTTGCGGTAGGCATACCAGGTTTAATTACCGAAAATATGGTAAAAGAAGGAGCGGTTGTGATTGATGTAGGAACTACCCGGGTGAAAAGTGATGTTACTAAATCTGGATATAAATTAAAAGGCGACGTAGATTTTGAGGCAGTAGCACCTAAGTGCAGTTATATCACGCCCGTGCCGGGTGGGGTAGGACCACTAACACGAATGATGCTCTTAAAAAACACCTTAAAGTCGGCGAAGAAAGAAGTTTACGCTTAAAACTATTTGGAAACATTAAAAGAAATAAAGCCGGCATCAATTTATACCGTACCGCGCGATGGCAGTATTTTGCCGGTGATGGAAGCTTTTTATACAGTGCAGGGCGAAGGTTTTTACTCCGGGCACGCCGCTTATTTTATCCGGCTGGCGGGTTGTGATGTAGGCTGCCATTGGTGCGATGTAAAAGAATCGTGGGATGCCGAGCAACATCCGTTAACTGCTCTCGATGATATTGTAGCCGGTGCTTTGGCTTACTCGGGCCGTTTAGTGGTAATTACCGGGGGCGAGCCCCTGATATATAACCTGGCGCCTTTAACAACTAAATTAAAAGCGGCCGGTTTTAAAATAAACATCGAAACCTCCGGCGCTTATCCCTTATCCGGAAGCATTGATTGGGTCTGTTTGTCACCGAAAAAGTTTAAACAGCCGGTAACTAGTGTATTAACGCAAGCTCAGGAACTGAAAGTAATTGTTTTTAACAAAAGTGATTTTAAATGGGCGGAAGATTACGCCACAAAGGTAGGCCCCAGTACCAGGCTTTTCCTGCAACCCGAATGGAGCCGGCACCCCGAAATGCTTCCCCTAATTATAGAATACGTGAAAACGCATCCGAAATGGCAAATTTCTCTGCAAACCCACAAGTACATGAATATTCCGTAAGGCTGCTTCAAAGCAGCTTTATTTTATTTTTCTTCTTATTTTTCTCTTCCGGAATTGCTCTGGGTCAGGGAGCCAAGCTGTCTACTTCTTCTAAAAAAGCCGCCGATTTATACCAAAAGGCCGATGAATACCTGCGCTCCCGGAATTTTCCTAAAGCTATAGAAGCCCTGAACGATGCCAAAAAGAAAGATACCGCTTTTGGCGAAGCTTATTTAAAGTTAGCTGGTTTATACAAGGTCATGGGGAATAAACCAGCCTCTTACGACAACTATAAGCAAGGCCTGCGGCTTATACCTTTTAATCCGGCCTTGCAGCTAGAGTACTATAATTTTGCCGATTTAAGCTTATCTATTGGCCAGTATCAATTGGCTAAAAATAACTTCGAACGGTTTTTGCAGGCCTCTCCGCGTAGTTCTAAAGCCACCAGCTACGCCCAAATGCAGCTCAAGAATATTGCCTTTGCCGAAACGGCGATGCGTAACCCGGTTAATTTTTCGCCTACTCGTTTACCAGCTCCTTTTAACTCGTTTGCGTTGCAGTATTTTCCGGCTCTTACCGCCGACCAAAAGCATCTGTTATTTACCGGCCGCAACGGCAGTAAACCCGAAAACGACGAAAATTTATTTATTTCGGCCAAAAGAGGCGATGCCTGGACCAATCCGGTTTCTATATCGGCCAATATTAATAGCCAATTCAACGAAGGTACCGGCAGTATTTCGGGCGATGGCAAAACGCTGGTGTTTGCTTCCTGCGACCGGCCAGATTCTTTTGGTAATTGCGATTTGTATATTTCTTTCCGGTCGGGAGAAAAATGGACAAAGCCCGTTAATTTAGGTAA
>Ga0210040_10008397_pt1 | contig 12271 bp, 9 predicted proteins | sample CryGeyCG12114_NA_FD_185462 | JGI IMG/M metagenome (GOLD analysis project Ga0210040, IMG submission 185462) | Groundwater microbial communities from aquifer - Crystal Geyser CG19_WC_8/21/14_NA (SPAdes) (version 2) | ecosystem: Environmental > Aquatic > Deep subsurface > Groundwater | place: USA... | reverse complement strand
TAAGACAATAAAAAAATAAGAAAAAATCTTCCCATTGGATTAATCCACTTGTTTCAGACTTTTCAGTCAGTCCATCAGAATTGATTCCAGATACGGACCTGCTGGTTTTTACTGACTCCGTTTTTATACTCTTTCCATTTCATCACATCTTATCCATATTACCTATTTTTATTCTTTTGAATGCTGTGAAAGTATTTAGGCACATTTGGAGCTATTATTTTGGATTCTGAACAAGATTTTACGGCGGATTGCTTGAGCTAATCTCGCAAGACAAATAGCGATTATAAAGTTCTCCACTGCATCGTCAGTATTAATGTATCCATAAATATCTGTACACGTTTATTTTTGTTAGGTGTCAACGTCAATTCTACACTATGCACTATGCAGTACTCTAGAAACCAACTGTTTTCTACAATTTGTTAGCTACATGGCAAAACTATATCGTATCGCTACGGGAAGTGTTGACAAGTTGCAAAAGTTGAAAAATGTACTAAAACTGATGACGGCAACAGTAATTCGCTGACAATAAATGTTTTCAACTTATGTCACAATGTGCATGCTGTGTGACGTGACCTTTTGAAAAAAACTAGACCTAGTCTATTGTGAAATGTAAGTACAAATTTCTCCATGCATACACAAAACTGGTTCTATACAGCCTCTATAAAAGTTAGCTCCAAACTTCTCAACTTAATTTTGAAACTTCATTATATCATGTTTTCAGTAATAATTATTGATTTTAACTTTCATCTTTCATTTCTGCTAGTAAAGTCGCAGATTTATTGTGGACTTCATATCTGTGTTGCAACATCTCTAGCCAAGTTAGCAGCTCTCATTGTGAACATCTCTTTATAGATAATGAAGTTTTTGTTCAGCTCCCTTGAGCAAATTGTGTACACAAGATGCTACCAGTTCAATGCAAGCCAAAAAATAGGTATTCACCAGCACAATTGAGCTTCATTAGTTAATGTCGGGGCCGTTAAAAAGGCTTCAGATTTTTCTATTTCTATGAACTGATAAATGCGACGTACACAAATATTTTTAAAAATCATAAAGGATGGTAAAAATCGAAATAATTATAATCTCACTCCACACCTTAGCAGTTAGATAGCCTTGTTCACCTGCTATACAAATAACATTAATTTTCTCCCTATCATATTTAGTGCAGGCAATAAAATGAGGTAATGATGGTTTCATCCTATAATCTCAGAAAACCTAATCAGCGTACCATCCCAAAAAACGTCTATATAAACATAAGCTGCATATTTTATTACTCACTCACATTCACTGACCATGTAGCATTCCTCTATGCATGCAAATTCGTTATATATCACTAACTAACTAGCCAAGTAACTAAAAGTTTAAGTGATTTCACCCAATAGTAGACTACGGTTTCACTCTACTTGCTGCTCACTTCCTCACGCATTGGAATAACAATTTTTCGCACTCTCATTAGATATGCATTCTACTTTTTCTTGTGTATAATGCGTGTGTGTACACGGTAGTCTTTTGGGGAATCTGAATCTTTATTTCCTTCATTTCTTTAGTTAGTTGGCTATTGGCTACTTTTAAATTGAAGATTCCAATATAGTGAAAAAATAAATATAACGATGACCAACAGAAACTTTTAACTAAACTCGATCATAGGATTCTATAATTGATTTTCAGCAAGTAAAATTTGTTATGTAACTTTTTTATCAGCATGCTTTATTGACGGATAGGAATCGTAACACTTCACGTGTGCTGGGCTAGATGAGTTAAGTTAGTTGTAAGTAGTGTAGTTATAGCGTGAATTTCTAATTTTATGGCCGATGAAGCCATTTTTTGGGGCATCTTGAATCATTTTATTGCACGTCCAGGTTTACACGTTATGTATAGCATATACAAATACACTACAGTTTTGTAACTTGGCATGAGTTCCGTTGAACTTTTAAGCGAACATGAGCACGTAACCAACAAATTTTTATTGACAATCCAGAATTGAGTTTACAAGAGAACATTTTGTGGAGCATTTTGATTTTGTTATCTGTCAAAAAAGATTGTATATGTGGCTAGCTGGTACGTAAGTCAATCCATGTGTGACAACACAGCTCCCCAAAACTTGCTAAATTAAATGCTCGTGGAAACATAACTCAATCAGAATTTTGACTTGAGTAGTTCTCACGAATCTTTAAATTGTCGTTAAATGATAAAAAAAAGAAGAAAATAATCGATTTATTTTTAGTTTCCGCTGGTAAGCGTCATCCTTACCATGTATATTACAGCATTACTACGCAAAATTTTTTTTCTACCCAAACTATCTAGGCAACACACAAGACTAGTAAGTTTCAAAAAATCTTTTCAACATATAATTTTACTGCATAGCTAACCAAAATTATCGATTCTTTACACTATTATGCACAGTCAACAATTCAAGTTGCTAAATGTAGTTGTATTCCCCAGTTTACAAACTAAGATTCTACAAAGATTCTTATAGGGTATATTTAAAATTCCATTTTTCTACATACTTCCACTCACAGCCCTCAGTCAATGAAGAAATGTTTTAACCTGGCACATTATATCTAAAACAACGCACATATATAGTTTCGTTAGCTCCTTGCCAGCTTTAAAGAAAATAGACTGAAGTTGCATTTTACCATAACTACTTAACTAACTAACTAGCTACAGAAATCCTAAAATACATGATAATAATTAAGACGTTGTGTATGGCCTTGTTTCTCCATTCAAAAATCCAAGCCAATAATTCTTTTGTTTTCAGTGAATGATAAGTAATGGGACTAAACGAAATACGTAATATTTTTTCTTTCAATAGATTTCTTTATAAAGTGTACATGTATTTTTTTATTTTTAGAAAAAAAAAATTAACACCCTAAGAGTCGGATCCAGTTGAAGGGTCTGAAACTACAGGCCCTGGAAAATTTTCATGGTCTTCTGATCCTTGCCTCGAGCCTGCAGTTTGATCTCTCGCACTATAAAAAAACATGTATTTCATATCCAGTCTTAAAAATTAATGATTTAGAATTAATCTTCTGCCTCAAAATATTGTTATATTCTATCCTATGTGCTTACTGATTGAAACATTTGACTCCAAAATATGGCGAAAAAACGCATTCTGAACGTGGGACAATGGGCGTTGAAATTGCTTCAGTGTTGCCAGCCTCTTCTGCAAAAAGAGACAAAAATAAGGTTAATCGTGTGCCAATGCTATTTTCCCCAGGTTTACCATCAAATGTCGGATTTTGACGCTGATAGTAAACCCACAGTCATACCATAAAAGCAGATAAACAAAACCGTGTGTGTCAATCAAGCGAAACAAAAATTGCATGTCATTCAAGAATAGGTGTCATTTAGAGTAGATGAGTAAAAAATGTAGCTCAATTATGGTGTCAATAAAATTTAATCAAACACATCGATTCATTCATTGCAGTAGAAAAATAAAAAAATGCAATCAGCTTACCAGTGGGGACATCCCAGTAACTCCTTTTTCCACCGTAACGCGGGCCGGGGTAAAAATACGCCTGTGATCTCGATTGAATTCCTCTTTGGCGAGCATAGGACTTCACGTCTGTAGTTTTTAAATCATTTACAGTAATTAATTGTTGAAGGTTTTTTAGTTCCATACACTCCAATAAAAAAATCAATTACTAGCAAAAATTGACTATGAAAAACATGTTTTCGCATTCTTTTACTACTTATTTACTAATGGCAGTTTGAGTCTAAATTATCAAGAATCGTATACTCAAAACGTTTTTTTAAACAAACTTTTTTGCACGCAACTTTCCATACTGTAATTTATAACTTGTCTCAACTCTCAACTTTTCATCACTTCAAAACTAACGGACTCTGTTCTCTAGCTCTATTACGAATCGATCATTCATCACAACTTGTGGACTTGACTTACTAAAGTGAAATAATTTCTAACCCTCTTTTATGCAAAGTTATCCATGGAATTCTATTTCTGCACATTTTGCTCATTCACTACTTGGCAAACAGTGTACAAACATCAAACAAAGACTTAAAATCGTGTTTCTTTTTGCCCCGAGAATCTCACAAGTTCATTTTTAAAGCATTTTTTCGAGAATGAGAATACTAAAATACTATATCCAAACTCCAATAACAGGATTTGGATCCGGATATTGTGGTTTTTTGTTGTTAAATACTAAATACCATCATTTGCAATATGCTGGTTTCCAAATCCTTCCGTCTGCACTTATATTATTTACAGGCCTAACCACAAACCTGGTAATCTTTTCCCGTATCTCGGTCCAAGATAGCCTTCCACTGTTAGGAGCAATGTGAGCGTCACAACAGCCAAAATGATTACTTTCACAGGGAACGTACTGGATACAGCTGCCATTGCTAGTCAAATAACTGGGCGTGTAAAATAAATTTTACTGTTAGGAATCAAATGTTTTAAAAAACGTAGTAACAACTTGCAAAAAAAGCTGTTCTAAAACCATCAATGCTTTAATATTTCAATCCTTGAAATGTACATACCTTGAGTAGGCCAAAAGGAAATTCAAAAAATCTCTTGTTGCCCCAATGAGTAAATAATAAGTTCCAATTGATGAAAATTTATCAACTTCACAAAAAACACGCAAACTCACAATTTAGCTGAAACAGGAAATGAGATGGTTAAAAATTACTTATAGTCTTCAGTGAACATACAGTGTAAAAGAGAACAACTTGTAGACAGCACAACCTGTGGAGTCTACCAACTGGAAACTAGTAATGAAAATGAAAGCCAACTTTCTCCAGGCTTTATACCCCATCGTGGATTCTAGCGTGGGATTTCATTCTACGTTTCCCTCTCAGTCAGTCACACACACTTTCACATATACACAAAAAGAACAGGGCTTGTACTTTATGAAATATGTAGCTTACTCCCTCACATCACAAATGTACAAAGAGGAAAAAAGCTATATTATGAATTTAACATGTTCATGCTGGATTGTAAGCAATTTTCACTAGGCAGTAGACTACAACTGGATTGACTAGGCAATAGGTTAAGAGTTGATATTGTTCATCTCCTAAGAATTCATATTTGCTCACCGAAATGTAAAAAGACAACTAATTGCATTTTAAGTATATAGAGACTGTATGTATATGTATGACTAGATTCTAACGAAGATTTCTTTTTATTCATATCAACAATCAATCATCAGTGATCATCTGTTTGTAAGATAGCGTCTATCGCATGCGCTGTAGCTGTAGTTGATGATTCCAAAACAAAGCAGCGTATGGTATCCACTGCGCATGCCATGGACGCTGTCTTCTGAAACAAGCCAAGATTGAAGTTTGACGGTTGACGTTTGACGCCAAATAATTTTTGCTACATAGGTAACACAAAAGTGATGCTGGGCTATGAATAGTACCTGGTTCACAAGTTCATGTAGTTTGCAAAAAATTTAGAAGTAAAATCAGTTTTTTCAAAAAACAAATATTCGAAAAAAGTTGCAGCTGTAGTATCGCAGCCGTCAGTATTTGTGTCTTTATAAATTTGTTTGATCTGTTTGGTTTTATAAGTTTAAAGTAGTCGTTTATAAAGAAGTTGTTTCCCTATTGCCAACGGTTGGTTACTACAAACGAGAGCAACAGCAATTTAATATTCATTTTTGATTCCAAGAAAAACTGCAAATCAATATAGACGCCTACAATACTGCAAAGCCACAGATGTTACATAGTAGCAGCTAAAAGTAAGAGGTAAGAGCCTTTACTATGTTTTGCTATGTTTATGACCAGTACAATTTTGGCATTGATACGGTATTACAATCTCTCACCGCAATTTGCATCTCATCCCACAACCAATTTTTTCTGAAACTCCAAAACCCTGCAACTCAATGCTCCATTTTTGGTGGTTTTCGGCAATGTAAACAATTATCTTAATTGGAATGCCCGATTCGCTGAATTAGTAAGGTCATTTGATATCCTGCAATCTCCGAATTCAGCTACATCCATATCATTTCGTAGGGGAAACACGCAAAATGTTATCTTGCTTACACATAGGAAAAGATAAAGAGATCATCGGGTAGTTTCTTTTATCACGGAAAATCAACTCAATCTATTTGATTTTGTTATTACGTAGTATGGGTGTGTATATGTGGTGGGACAAATTACATACGCAGGAATTGCTGATCTCCATGGACTATAGACAATTTATACTACTATTCAGAAGGAATAGGGCACAATTAACTTTGTAGATTTTCCTGCACCATAATACAGTATGACCCACAGAATATGCCGCCCTGTGTGGTTACAGTGTCTCATGAAAATAAAAAAAATAGAGTGGCTCTATAAGTCCTGGTTGGGCTAAAAATATGGACTGGAAGTTAAGCCATCAAAATGTTGTCACTGTATCAATTTCAAGTGCTCTTGTTGTTGCTTTGGTTTTCTGCTGCGTTAAGTATTTTGCTATTCGTGTCGTTCTGGCATCAATCATTTGTTGGCTTACCAGAAATTTGATAGGGAACATATGCTTTGGTCGCCCGAATGAAGAGAGTGGTTAAAAAATTCTTTCTAGTTAATGTTACATTAGCTTTTTATTTTCAAAAAAAAAATAGTTCACATAAAACTAAAATAAAAAAACCTAGCTAGGAAAAGGATAGAGTAAGGAAAAACCTTTAAGGGAATTCCTGAAGGAAAATCCTAGCCAACTGTAATTCTTAATCTCTCTCTCTAATCTAATTTTGATTTGATATGATTCCAGTTTAAGTTTGTCTGACACTTAATACGTCATTGCAGTTGATAAAAGTGCGTAAATTTTGGGTCATACTGTATATCGATTTTCGGTGATTTGGTACATGTAACAGTTATCTTCTATCCCACACTGCATGAATTGCCAACTTTTTGGGGGAAAAAGAATTAGACTAGGCCTTTTCGGGTTTCAAAAAGTATTATCAAAGAATACTCTATTGTTATTTCGTATATTGTATAGTATATCCCGTATGATCTTTTCAGTTTAAAAGCAAAATCTCTTTGGGTCTGTTTTTCATGGTACAGATAATTCGAATTCGCATTGTAAAAATCATTCCTCAATCTCTACTATTCCCTTTGTGATATGTAAGCGTAAGCTGCATGCAGCATCATCCTGTCTGTTCAAAAGTGCATATATTTTTTTTTCAAATAGATCAATAATTTTTTTTAAACCCGCGAATTTCCCTGCAAGCTTATTTTCACCCCTTTGGAAAAATGAGAGGTTCGCCCCTCATTTAAATTCATATGGAACTGGTAGAACACATTTTTAATGGCAACTGTTGAATCTAGGGAGGAGAAACACTCCATAGCAAGCAAAGAAAATCTATTTACATATGGAAACCAAATGTTGATGATTTTGGACAAGCAAACGTCAAAAGTCAATCAAATCAAACAAAATGAATCAGCAGGCCTTATATTTTGAGCTAGGCTGTCAAGTTCTCTTGGTTATAAAGCCAACATGGAAATACGTATGTACACAATGACATTTAGTTCGTCAGCAAACATGTAGATTGGCATGCTCATCATCGGCTAATCAAATGTAAGCGTGACAGATGAAAGGCCAAAAAATACGTGGGCATGGATATAGTTTGTAGATAGTGGTTTACTAATTGAATAATATGCCGACGTAGGAACCATGAAAATTGTGTGATTTTTCATTTGTTAGGTCCCAAAAGTAGTTTCATTGTAATCAGGCAAAACGTTGATCAATTATTTGACAAAAAATGCATCAAACTATTATATAATAGCAGCGCTCTACCACATGGGTTGTGAAAGGAAAGTGACTCAGCCTAGGAAGGAAAATTAGAGCTATGTCCTCCATAAAACTACAATAAATTTTTGCATTAATATAGTTTATCGCTATTTTCTTCACCATTTAAATGCTAAACGTGTATGACAGGTTCCATTTTCCCATCAACCAAACCTCCCAGCTTATGAAAGAACTATATTGTGGGAATCCGAAGGAACCTTTAGTCAGTTTTTTGTACTAATTAGTCATTATATTGTGAAGTGAACTGATAAGAAAATTCACACGCTTGTAGTGTATGCATTGCATAATAGACATGGCTTTTGCAAGAAATGGACTACCGATTTCCTGAAGTGCAAGTTTTTCTTACTAACAGTTGAATATATGAAAAATAAATCTCAAGTCGCAGCAGTGCATTAAATGAGTTCGGATTATTAGGTGTTCTTATAAGAACACTATTGAGATTACTCATAACGAAAGGATGACCTTGAAAATTCGGCCGTTTCGAATTTCCGACCAAGCAGCTGGACAGAATGACTTGAAATTTTCCATACACTTAAGTAATCTAATGTACTTGTGAACTGATTAGTTTTTGGACATAATTCGTTAATTAACTTAGCAATTAAATCCAAAAATTTATGCTTTTTAGGCTTTGGTTAAACTTTCAAGTAAAGTGGGACGACATTTGTTTTCATCCTGATGCACATTTTACAGAGCAAATAATGTAGATTGGCGTAGGGGGACGATTTTTTTAAATTGGTTAAAAATGTTTTCTCAACGCCAACTAATTCAAAATTTACGTAATTTTTTTTAGAATTCCAAATAAAACTAATAAAACATAACACTGCATATATACTTCTTACTGAGGTTTATTCCTCATTCGGTTATTGTGGTGCATGCCTATGGCATAAAAATTTACAGCTGACGGGGTGACGAAGATGAGCCTTGTACAGTGACAATTCCACTTTACAGGAGTAGCATAAATTTTTTGAGATTTTCTTTGGGAGAATTTTTGGTCTTGTTTGACAATTGTAATTGAACCCACCTTGGTGATAGATCATTATTCACCAGGCTTGAAAATTTGACTTAATTTTGAAATTTTTGAGGTTTGAAGTTAACTATTTCCATCTTTTGTCAGCCCACTGTTAAATGTATAATTAAACTTACAGTTAAAGACCCTTCTGTGTTTATTGGATACAATACAACACAGTATGCAATAAATGAAAAAGATATTTTGTAATAATTTTTGATAAACAAATCGGCAGTAGTTTTTAAAGTGACACAGACCCTATAAGTCGACATTAATGTTTTCAAAAGTAAAGTTAAGGTAACTGAAAGTAATGTCGTCACCAAGATTCCTATAGAATATGTGTACATAACATGTTCGTTCCTAAAAATCATATAGCAAGAACTTTTTATTGCCCTAAATAAAATATACATTCAAACATAACATTTACAACAATATATATACTCTATTTAGTTCGCCGAATTTCAATTTCGTTTACCGTGGAGCCTGATACCCACCGAGAATTCCATTTTTGGAAAAGACAAATTGAAACAAATGAATATGCCGTCCACCCAACAAACCCTGGGCGCATTGTAGATAAAGTAACCATAATGTACGGAGATCTTCTCCATATCTATCTTTCAATTTATCCCAACCATTCACCAAATTCTTTTCCCATGCAAGTAAAGTCAGTTCATAATCAGCCCCAAAATTGTGAAGATCCTCCAGCACAAATAAATCCTCAGCCCGCATGATCAAATTTTCTAGCTTGGGCATTTCCGAATTCGGGAAAATGTATTTCCTCACCCACTTGATATTCACAGGCACATCTGATGCCTGTATTCCCATAGTGTGCAACAACAGGATGCCATCGTCTTTCATTGCCCCATTTGCGACCTTGTAAAATGTTCTGTAATTGAATCTGGCAAGAAAATATTACAATTTGCACTCCGTAACTCGAGTCATCAAAGTAATGAGGAGGAGTAATAGATGAGATTATTGCAATATTTTTCGTACCTTCCAAAATGTTCTATCGCTCCAACAGACACTACTCGATCATATTTCTTGTCTCCAGGAATATCTTTATAGTCGCTCAAAACGAACTCCACATCAAATCCTTTGCAAAATTCTTTGGCGAATTTTACCTGGTTTTTCGAAATAGTAACTCCGGTTACAGAAACTCCATGATATTTGGCCAAATATCTTCCCAAACCACCCCAGCCACATCCAATGTCCAAAACTTTCATGCCTGGCTTCAATTTAAGTTTTTGAGCAATCAATTCCATCTTGGCCAATTGTGCTTCCTTGAGAGTCTTTGCATTCTTCCAGTAAGCACATGTGTATTGCATATACTCATCTAACACAACTTGATACCAATCATTGCCTGAAAAAAAATTTTTTCAGCATAAATACTAGAAGTCTACAATGAATAGTTTTGGAAACAAGTCGCCTCAGTCAATAAATGAAATTGAAGCTAAATTGCAGGGAAAAGCGATTTAGTTTTCCTAAAAACTGCTCTTCTTCTCAAATACGTTCAATTTTAAGTGATTTTGTTAAAGGAATGGAATTTTACAAAAACTTGTATAGCATAGTATCGGGTTTATTATTTATCATAGTAGATTTCTTCAACCAAAAATATCAGTTCGCTTAATGGTAATTTATTTTGAGTCAGGTTAAGTTCGGCCCGACCGGTTGAATCCAATCGATCGGAGCACTATAAAGTATGCTAACCTGTATACCTGTATCGTAATGTTTGGCGGTCTCCCATCCATAAGTCCCTGCCTGAATATTCACCAATAACGACAGATAATGATATGAGTCCTTCAAAACCCACCTCGAACCCTTTGGTATGTTTTTTACCACGTTTCTTGCATCCGCTTTCACTAGTCCTTCGTGATGTAGTTCCAACATTCCATTACTTAAATTACGCGTGCAACGCTTATACAACTCCGTGTTATCTTTGAGGTAAACTTGATTTGGCTTTTTCGGAGGGTGATCCACTAATTCTATTCCATAATCTGTTTCTGCCCGCTTGATTAAATATGAAATCATCAGGGGCCTTATGGGTATGAAAATGAATCCGATGAAGGCCCATAGTTGCTCCCAAACTTCAATACATCCGAACACAAATTTCAGAAAGTTATCACGCAACATATCCGTCTAACTAAAAGTGTAGTTGGCTACTGCGTGCACTGAAAAGTTTGCCTCACTAAGATGAAGACTGACTTTAACTAAACTGTAAAATAGGCTCTGTCTTCAGCGTCCCAAAAATTAAGGTGATCATCTTTAGTTTGATGGGGATAATTCCGTGCAGTACTTAATTTATTATGTGTGCTCGTATTTTTTATTGGTCTACTAGATGTGTTTATGCTTGTAAGCACCTCTGTTATTTTTTTTGGTCAAAATTATTATGTTCAGGGCACAGTATGTATTGTTTTATTGGATTGCTCGTGAAGTAAATAAATCTTTACTGTGAACAAAACTCACTGGAGAAAATTTTCAAAGTCTAATTTTCCCAGCAGTTCTGATTCCTGAAGTTGGAATTATCTGAGAAGCACTTACTTACTTGGGTCACATTAACATCATGTACTGGTAAGTTTGTACTATGCAGAGTAAAAAAAAGTTGCCTTGTTAGTGTTCTGCAAGAACACTATTGAGATTATTATTTAATTTGTATCCCCGATAAATGGTGGATAAAATTAAATCACTAAATCTGTAAAATGTTGTGGCAGCTATAATACCCAATGCTGGATAACCTACCGAAATAAACATTTCTTTTTTTCCTGAAATGAACAATAGTTGCAGCTTACTAGATAAAATTAAAGTCTTTGGAGTGAAATAAAGCAATACTAGCCGGGCCCACTGGCCTATGGCCAGACTCACTCTTGCGAGTACAAATTCTACCTTACAAAATTTTCAATGATCCAAAAATTTACTGACTCATGGCAAGTTTCTAGAATGTGATAAAGCGAAGCCTTAATTTTTTTAAAAATATTTGTTTTTTTGCTTTATCACATTCTATAAACTTGCCATGAGTCAGTAAATTTTTGGATCATTGAAAATTTGGTAAGGTAGAATTTGTACTCGTAAGAGTGAGTCTGGCCATAGGCCAGTGGGCCCGGCTAGTCAAGATAATTTGACCAACATCCCTGAAAATGACTAATTGCACCAATGGGTTACTGAAGTGGTGCTATTATGAAAAGAAGAAATGATGATTAAAGAAGCCCTAGCAATAATTTACTGCATGAAAATAAAAACAGTACTTCCCCATTGCCCATAATTTCTGCTGAAAATAATTTGAAGAGCCTCTCGAATATTCCTTGAAAATATTCGTACCTCAAATACATAATGCCACGATTTAATCCACACATTTTAAAAGTAGAGTATAAGTTTTCAGCGTTATGTTATTTAACATAGAGAGAAATCCCCTTTGAGGGTGTGAATAATAATAAACTGCAAGCAGATGCTTCATCCAAGAAACTTAAGCCCGTAAAAAATTAAAAAATTCCTTCAAAACATAAAATCTACACCTTAAAACTTGAAAAATC
>Ga0210040_10008396_pt1 | contig 12273 bp, 9 predicted proteins | sample CryGeyCG12114_NA_FD_185462 | JGI IMG/M metagenome (GOLD analysis project Ga0210040, IMG submission 185462) | Groundwater microbial communities from aquifer - Crystal Geyser CG19_WC_8/21/14_NA (SPAdes) (version 2) | ecosystem: Environmental > Aquatic > Deep subsurface > Groundwater | place: USA... | reverse complement strand
GTGAACATATGAAGCGAGTATGAGCTCTGAGCTATTTCTCAGTAGGTCGCCAACTGTCAATGCGTGAGTCTAAGATATGAGCCTGAGTTGTAAGCTCATCCACTTCTCCGCTCAACACTAATGCTCGAAACTATTCTTATTGCGCGCAACTAACATTGACTGAACCTTAGCCCACTTATTTCAGCTTCAAGCGGAGCCAAAATCGTTTTATGAATCTTTTTCTAAGCTCGTGGCTTCTTGTGATATGGAAAAGAGAATACATTCGGATTTCAATAATCTAAAGTCTAAGCGCTTAGTTTCTATCTTCGCTTATGCTCGAGCTTTGGGATCGAGACAATAAAAAATATATTTTTTACGTTCAATTAAACTATCCACGCATAAAATTTAACACATCGGTTAAGCATAGGCCTTATACCTGTCCTTATTTTAGTAACCCTAACCTAACCTAACCTAATATCCAAAAATTGGATGTTTGTTTAATTAGAGGTTAGTTGCCAAGCGGAGAAAAAAATTCAAAAGTGCCCTTTTTGCTCTCAACGTCACAATTATCGATGAAAAACTTACATGGCAATCACATGTTAATAAGATTGTTTGCAACTGTAATTTCATGCTAAACTCGCTATACCCGTATTTGTATTATTTAACCAAAACGCAAAAAACAATGACATTAAAAAGTTATGTATCAAGTAACCTATCCTACCTTATCGTGATTTGGGGTAGTGCAAGTTAGATTAGCCCCTAAATTACGGTACTGTCTGGAAGTTTTCTGTTATAATAATTATATGCCAGGTCGACACAATCTAACGGTGGGCCTAAAATCAGGAGTTGATTGCTTACTTCTGCCCTCTAGTAAGGTAAGCTTTCACTATCAGCGTAATACCTGATTGGTGACAAAACAGCAAAAAGTGAAAAAAACCTTGCACGCAGGGAAAGGGCGCGTGTCAGCTAGCGAGATTATTAGTTCACTTTTTGATAGTTTTTAAATAACGTGGACAAAACATTTTTGTCTAACAAAATATAATTTTATTAAGACCGTAGTTATGACCTTTAGTCAGCCAAGCACTAATGGCTTGGTGGTTAAGTTCTCAATACTTCTCTGCCTCTGCAGTGCTCTCAGTTCGACTGAGTCTGGCTACATGAAAAAAAGTCTGGTACAAACTAGCTAAAGGTAAATGCTATATGCATTAATGTCTTGGACCGCTCTCTTACATTTTTTTACGCTCGGAATCTGATTAATACAGTTCCATTGAGTCAAAGAAATCATTGGTGGCCGGGGAGATATGGTTCATATGCTAATTAGCTATGATAAAATATTTCTGGCGACGGGTCGCATTCTGAGTGTGAGATAGTAGTGGAATAGGATTTGCCTAACAGAGTACCAGACAGTGTATACCGGCTTTTCTGCAATAGGCCTATTATTATTGGAGCCTCCGCGGAGTGTCTGCAGGTGCTTGTAAAAACACATCTGTAGACCGGCCATCAATACATACATACATACATACATATGACCTTAGTCAAGAAAAAGACAATTTATCAAAATATTGGTACATTTTAGACTGTACTTTTATTTCCCACACTTTTTAAGACTCAATATAAGTTATATTTTACTTGGATTAGCTTCCTACACTATATGCAGCAATTATCTGAGTGGACGGATTGATCTGTCTCAAGTTATGACCGTAGTCAAGACAACTTTTTTGAATTTTCACGGTATTTTCCCTGTTGTTTTATTTCCCACAATTTTTTTTGGTCAAAAACGTATAGGCCTTGTTGAGCGAAGATTTTCACACCATATTTGACTTTAAGCTGAGCGGACGGATCAAAATTTCTGTTATTTTGACCATAATAAAGACAATTAATTGAAATATGAGTCTTTTGTAGCCTGAAGTTTTGTTTTCCACACTTTTCATGACTCAAGATAGGTTATATTTTGTGTACATGAGCTTCCTAAATCATATGCAGCATTTATCTGAGTGGACGGATTGATCTGTCTCAAGTTATGACTGTAGTCAAGACAATTCTTATATATTTTCACAGTATTTTCTATGTTGTTAAATTTCCCACAATTTTTTTTGGTCAAGAACGTACAGGTCTTGTTAAGCGAAGATTTTCACACCATATTTGACTTTGGGCTGAGCGGACGGATCCAAATGTCTATTATTTTGACCAAAATAAAGACAATTTATTGAAATATTGATCTTTTGTAGCCTGTAGTTTTTTCCCCACACTTTTCATGACTCAAAATAGGTTATATTTTGTGTAGATAAGCTTCTTAAATCATATGCAACATTCATCTGAGTGGACGGATTGATCTGCCTCAAGTTATGACCGTAGTCAAGACAATTCTTATATATTTTAACAGTATTTTCTATGTTGTTAAATTTCCCACATTTTTTTTTGGTCAAGAACGTATGGGTCTTGTTAAGCGAAGATTTTTACACCATATTTGACTTTAAACTGAGCGGACGGATCAAAAAGTCTGTTATTTTGACCAAAATAAAGAGAATGTATTGAAATATTGGTCTTTTTTAGCCTGTAGTTTTAGTTCCCACACTTTTAATGACTCAAGATAGGTTATATTTTGTGTGTCTGAGCTTCCTACATCATATGCAACATTCATCTGAGTGGACGGATCGATCTGACTCAAGTTATGACCGTAGTCAAGACAATTCTTATACATTTTCACAGTATTTTCCATGTTGTTTTATTTCCCATTTTTTTAATAAAATATAGTTGCGGTAACGTTTTTTTACGGTAAAAAACTTTTATCTGGGTGGAAAGTTGGAATTATTCCTATACATGTCCGTATTTATGACAATCCGATATATTTTTGGTGTTTTTTCTCTGATTCAGAGCTAAATAATGTCTTGGAATTTAGGTTTTCTTAGAAAAACTAAATGCATTCATGCATAATTTTTTACAAAGAATTCGAAAAAAACATCATTGAAATTATCAGAGTTCATTTTAAAAAAATTTGGCAAAGAATTTAAGGTTGTCATGGTGATACAAGTTCCAAAAACAATAGGGTTGGTCCCTGTTGGCTCCTGATCATGTATGCTAAATTTCGGAGCAATCGGTTGACATCTACGGAAGTTATCGTGTAAACGCCATGAAATATCGAAGTAGTGATATAAGCGCTTGCTCCGCTGACACGCGCTAAAAAAAGAATATAAAAACCACAAATAACTGCATATTTTGGATAGTGTGGGGATGGGGGAGTCGGTTGGATCATGCAGTTCAGTCTCCATGCAGTGGCGTGGGGTCGGTCCTTTATTTTGATGAATCATGATAATCGTAATTATTGTTGTATATGAAAAGATAATTATAATGCACAAGAAGACTTTGATCATGAGCTAATTTTGATAGTGGATAATCAGTACTTTGATATTGAATGATAATATAATTATCGTCGCGTCACAATTGTAGAGTAGTAAATAATAATAACTTAGCAACAATTATCTTGTTAGTCAAACAAAATTGTTTATAACCTATGTTCATTTCAAAATTTGTTTATTGATCTTCTGTAACTCGTCATGATCAGACGTACGATTATTTGCTCTGCATAAAACTAACGATAATAGACAACCGGCCTATTTATTTTAACTGCTAACTAATATTTAGTGCGTTCAATTAAATGGAAAGCAAAAACATGATCCTTCGAACCGGATGCTATCAGTCCTAGAGGTGAAGCAGAACAATCAATGATGACACGCAGTGGAAAACTACTAAGGCAACCTGTAAGAAACACTGAAAATCATGATGAAGACCCGATAGAGCGGCCTGCGGGAGCTACTGGGAACAAATCTTCACGTGGATCAAGCCAATATGGTGCTGTTTCGACCCGGAATGAAAAAGAGATGGGTGCAGATTCCTGTTGTAGCAGCCTTTCACAGCCAAAAAGCATCAAAATACGAAAAAAAGAAGCCCAGCTTCGAGCAACTGAAGAGTTGGGGCAACTTGAACTACAAAAAATCGAGCAAAAGCAGCAGATCCTTTTGAGAAAATTGGAACTTGAGAATGCAATAAACGAAGAAGATGAACCATCTGAGCTTGAAGATGATGATAGAACTGCTAGTTCCATGATTTCCAAAATAAAAATTCCTAGACAAATTTCCTGCAATGAAAAAGTTGACAACTGGATGGAACAAACAAACGAACCACAGTCTCATTACCCGAGCAACAATGAGATGTTGAAAATGATAGCTGATGGATTCGCAAGTTTACGTTGTCAAGGGAAAAATTCTGATGTGCAACAATTTATGGCCCGTCAAGCGACTGGTAAACAACTTCCAACTTTCACTGGGATTCCTGAAGAATGGCCAGCGTTCATTGGAAGTTTCCAGTCATCTACCGAAATATGTGGATTCACCCCACAAGAAAACGTGTTGAGATTGCAACAGTGTTTAAAAGAACGTGCGAGAGAATCCGTGCAGTCAATGTTGTACCTGTCCAACCGAGTGGAAGATGTGATTGAAACCCTCCAGTTAACATTTGGAAGACCTGACAGCATCGTGAAAGGAATAATCCGCCGTACCAAAGAAATGCCATGTGTATCCGAAGAAAAGTTGGAGACTCTTATGGACTATCCTAATGCAGTTAGAAATCTGGCAGCTTCCATGGAAAGTCTTAAACGGATTGGACATCTGTCAAATCCTTCACTTCTTGAAGAATTGGTGTTCAAACTACCGAACTCACTCCGGATCCAATGGGCCCAAAGTGCTGTAACCTTATCGGACACAGAACCAAGCTTGCTGGATTTCTCCTCCTGGTTGAACAAGACAAATTTCATTTCTAGACCAGCAAGGCCTCAGATTGATTGGACTTCAAGAAAGCAGCCAAAAGACGTGCTTGCAACTAGTAACAATGGAACGCAGAGGAATAAGAAAACAAGCTGTAGGGTTTGCCACCAGTCTGGTCATGAAGTGGAGTCGTGTAACACATTTATGAGGATGACTGTCCCTGACAGAGTTAAATGGGTTATTCGGTATAAATCCTGCTTTTCTTGTCTGTGGACGGGCCATTTTGGTGATCAATGCCCTCAACGATCTAAATGTGGTAAGGGCGGGTGTGAGAAATCACATCATCCTCTACTTCACGATAATGAAACTAACATGCCAGCAACAATGGCTCACTCCTCAACTTTGCCTGACCATGTTCTTCTGCGTGTGATGCCCGTGAAAATAAGTGGACAGAGAGGAACTGTGTAAACCTTTGCACTTTTTGATGAAGCGTCCAGTGTGACACTTGTGGATTCCGTGCTAGCTGACAAAATTGGCCTCTGTGGACCAAAAGATCCTTTGAGCCTCAGATGGACAGATGCCTCAGTCCAGAATGAAGAAAACTCAAGACGTGTCTCGCTAACAATCTGTGGCGAAAATGGAGAGAAGTTCAAAATTGACAATGCTCGGACTGTTAATAAATTGAATCTTCCTTTACAGTCAGTAAATGTGAAAAAATTACAGAAAAGGTGGACTCATCTTGGCATGGCTCCAGTTAGTTCTTTGATAGGGGCTCAACCGAAAATTCTCATTGGCCAAGATAACTGCCATCTCATCATAGCCCGAGATGTGATTGAGGGACCACCAAATGCTCCTGTATTATCCAACACGAAACTTGGTTGGGTCATCCATGGAAATGTGCAGATGTACAAACAGATGAGTAAGGATCAGCCAACCTTCAGCACCTGGAGCAATTCTGATGAGAGACTTCACGAGATGGTGAAGGAGTCGTTCAAAACTGAATCCTTTGGCGTCAATCCTCCCAAAAAGACTCTGATGTCTGTGGAAAATGAAAAGGCATTGCAGATTCTAGAAAAGACAACACATAGGACAGGAAATAAATGGGAAACTGGACTACTTTGGAGAACAGACCCCTCCGTCCTTCCTGAAAGTAAGACGATGGCTATTCAGAGACTGAAGTCAGTGGCTACGCTTACAAAATCACAACAGAGGAAGTGATGAGAAATCCCACCAGGTGGCATTTACCTCATTTTGGGGTGTTCAACCCTAACAAACCTGGAAAGATGCGCCTTGTGTTTGAAGCAGCTGCGAAAGCACATGGTGTCAGTTTAAATGATACGATGTTCTCAGGTCCTGATTTGCTGACCCGATTAGTGACTGTGCTGTTCAAGTTTCAGCAGCGAGAAATTGGATTCATGGGGGACATTAAAGAGATGTTTCACTGCGTGACCATTCGAGATAAAGATCTTCCGGCTCGAAGATTTTTGTGGAGAGACCTTGACACCAGCCGAGAAACTGATGTGTATCAGATGGAGGCAATGACATTCGGCTCAACCTCTTCGCCTTGCTCCGCCCAATATGTGAAAAACAAGAATGCTTCCGATTTTTCACATGAGTTCCCTGAAGCAGCAAAAGCTATAAAAGAACGTCATTATGTGGACGATTATGCTGACAGTTGCCACACCGAAAACGATGCAATGAAACTCATAGCTGACGTAATCGAGTTACATGGGATGGGAGGATTCGTGATCCGCAACTCGACTAGCAATTCCAAAACTGTTCTAAAAAGTATTCCGAACAATCTACCAGCCGACCAAGAAGAAGATGTATCATTGGGAGAAGATAGTTTGAAAATTGAGCGTGTGCTTGGACTGAAATGGAATCCAAATAAAAATTGCTTTGGATTTGCTTTAAACTTTCACCGAGTTCCCGCAGCTGTCATAGATGGCAGCAAAATTCCAACAAAACGAGTCCTGACATTAGTTATGTCACTATATGATCCTTTGGGGTTTCTAGCTAATTTCACTGTGACGGGAAAAATTATCCTTCAGGACATTTGGCGTTCCGGTATTGGATGGGATGATCAGCTTAGTTTGGCTACTCGCGAAAAGTGGACACTGTGGACAATGAAGATCATGATCTTACTGTGGACCAGAAGTATTTTTGGACGGACTCAAAGACAGTAATTTGCTGGTTGAGGTCCGATGCTCGCAACTTTAAGCAGTTTGTGTCACACCGAGTTGGTGAAATCACGGAGTGGACTGACGTGTCCGAATGGAAATGGGTGCCTATCAAAGAAAATCCAGCAGATGATGACACTAGAGAGTTCTGCGAAGTCTCCTCATATTCAAGATGGCTTCTTGGACCTTCCTTTCTGATGCAGGAGGAAAGTAAATGGCCTGCTGAAAGAGAAAAAGTTGTGCATAGTGATGAAGACCTGGAGTACAAATCCGAAGTCGTCCTCGTTGTAGCTACTGATGACCACTGTTTACCTGATCCTAAACGATTCTCTTCATGGCTTAAGCTGATCCGCGCTACGGCCTGGATGTTACGATTCATTGCTAAAACAAAAAAGGCAGATTTACCGCAATTCTTTCCCAAAGAGCTTACTGTACAAGAGCTTCATGAAGCCGAAATATGTTGGTGGAGAAATGTGTAGTCTGAATCTTATCCATGTGAGATGAAACAATTGCTGAAGGGAATGAAAATAAGCCGAGAAAGTTCCATTTATCAAATTAACCCATGTCGGGATTGTGATGGAATCATGCGAATAGATAGCAGACTACCATCTGGCCATGAAATCCAAAAAGTGGATCCCGAAATTCTACACCCAAAACACTTATTCACAACTGATGGATCACTACCACCGAGAAGCAAACCACAATGGCATGGAGCTGGTAACTAACAATCTACGGCAGCCATACTGGATCCCAAATATTTGAGTTGCAGTTCGTAGCATTTGGAGCAAATGTCAATTTTGCAAAAACAGACGTGCTAAGCCTGTGAATCCTCAGATGGGAGAAGTTCCTGCCCCTGGACTACAAATTGGCCAACGTCCATTTTATTCCACTGGGATGGACTATTTTGGACCAATGGAGGTCAAATTAGGACGACGAAAAGAAAAAAGGTATGGCGTAATTTTTACATGCCTAACCACAAGAGCTGTTCATATAGAAATAGCCTCTTCGCTATCTACGGACTCGTGCATTATGGCCATCCAAAGATTCATGGGACGACGAGGTCATCCCGCCGAGCTCCTTTCGGACAATGGAACGAACTTTTGGGGCGCAGAAAAAGAACTTCGAGAAGCTCTAAGAACTTTGGACAGCAAAAAGATGCAAACAACACTAACAAATGAAGGAATTGTATGGAAATTCAATCCTCCAGGAGCTCCGCACATGGGTGGCTGTTGGGAGAGACTCATCCGTTCAATCGAAACATCTCTTCGAGTAACGCTGAAGGAAAGAGTCCCTACACAAGAAGTTTTGTACACACTATTGATTGAAGCTGAAAGCATTCTTAACAACCGACCCCTAACTTATTTGTCTTATAACAAGGACGATCCTCCTTTGACACAAAATCATTTTCTACTTGGAAGGCCTGATGCTATTGCTGCTCCAGGGTCATTCACGAATTCTAAATGGTGTACAAGAAAACATTGGAAAACTGCGCAGCGTCTAACTGATCATTTTTGGGCTCGCTGGGTCAAAAAGTACATGCCTGTACTAACTCGTCGTGTGAAATGGTGCCAAAAAGTTGATCGGAGCAATAGTTCTTTTAGTGGACCCAACCTTCCCTAGAAACCATTGGCTGAAAGGAGTTGTGAAAACATTGTATCCTGGGCGTGATGGACAGGTTCGAGTAGTGGATGTAGAAACGGTGTTTGGAACCTTCAGAAGACCAGTTTGCAAGATCTGTGTACTCGACATAGAAAATTATGGTGTTTAATACAGCAGATTCAACACCAGAGGGGAGGATATTGTCGCGTCACAATTGTAGAGTGGTAAATAATATTAACTTAGCAACAATTATCTTGTTAGTCAAACAAAATTGTTTAAAACCTATGTTCATTTCAAAATTTGTTCATTCATCTTTTGTAACTCGTCATGATCAGACGTACGATCATTGGTTCTGCATAAAACTAACGATAATAGACAACCGGCCCATTTATTTTAACTGCTAACTAATATTTAGTGCGTTTAATTAAATGAAAAGCAAAAACAATAATTATAATATATTATAATCCCTCTCTTAATTTCTTTAATTTTAACTTTAGTGATTAGTAATTGATTATTTTGAGAAGTAATTGATGATACATAATCATACACAAAGTGTAATTACTTTGTGAAAAGGGTACTTTGATGATCAATAAACAATAAACAATAAAACCTTTTATCCATCTCATTGATCAACCACATCATTCGCTAGAAAAGCAGAGAAAGATATCCATATTGCTTTTGGTTTCTTCTTATTGTCTTATTTCTCATATTAAGAAAATGACCTGCGACAATTGATCCAGTAATTTCTCGTCCTTTCCCTACACCAGCTCCATCCCTTGAAAAAGAAGAGTGATTGAATCGAATGAAGCACACAGTTTATTGATTTGCACTTTTTGGTTGTTTTAGTTATTACCGATAAAAAATCCTGCTCTATGTCCATTAAGAAACAATTGTTGATGCTTTTGAAATGCATAAGAGATTGCTTCCATTTGAGCTTCAGACAAAAATCTTCTCATCATAGGTGGGAAATCGGGAGTGAAATTCCACTCAGGCAAAGGTGTGAACGCCATAGAAGGGGATTCACATAATTTGGCTGGATGTGAGCTCAGTTACTTCACTGTGTGTCGAAAAAAGTATTGACTTGTGAGCTGACTGAACAATCATAGAGATAGATCTTATTCTAATGCGCAAATCTTACTTGAACACTTATATTCAACAAACGAGATCGTCAGGATGCCGTCTTCATCACTGGATTCCTAATGTAAAATAAACGAGTTGAAAGATACGTCAAATAATTAAAAAATATGAAGAGGGGTCTTTTTTTAACTCAAACACTTCCAGAAGGTTCATTTCTCAGTCTTTAAAATTTCAGTTCTCTAAATTTTGACAAAAACGCATATAAGCAAGCGAAATCAACAAAAGTTGAATATTGCTAAATCCAATATCTGGACAAAAACTGGGAAGTCTGTTAAGCTCAAGTCTTCATTGTCGAAGTTCTGGATTCACAGATTATGGACGGATTGTGCAGACACCCCAACGTTCTGATACTTTATGGTTTAGGTAACGGTAAGACATGATGCTGGGATCTGAGAGGGAAAGAAAATCAACTGATTACATTTTATTACGAAAAATTGAAAATTTGAAACAAACCCCAGTAACAAACAAGACAACCTAAAGAAGGGAACATAAACCCAAAAAAAAATCCAAAGCGAGGAAAAACACTATACGAGAACTAAATCTAAGGTTTTCCGGAAATGTCCAAAAACTTTCCGGGAGTTGGTGGCAAAGACACAACGCTTGGTTCTGGACTTGGCCTGGATGTGAAGACCGAGTACATCACGGGGTCATCAGATTCCTCAATCAAACTTTTGATTGCGACAGTCACAATCTTCTTGCGTCGCCTTTTTCTCTTCAGGGGTTCGGACTCTGTATCTGATGCAGCCTTTGTGGGGCTCTTCTTTAGCGTAGCGCTCCATGTCGGACTCGTTGACTGACTCCATGCCGCAATCCGATGAGCTTGAAGATGACTTGGGAGCTTTAACAGGGGAGGGTAGGCGCTCCAAGACGACTTGGCAGTCCATCACAGCAGGAGGAGAAGGCAATGGAGGACTCTCATCCTCCGACGATGAAGATGTATAAATCTTCGTAGGCACGCGAAATTTCTTGTGCTCATAATTTCTTTCACAAGAAAATGGGAGCCTTCGGCGAGCTGTCGATGGGGAAACAGAGTGACGGGATGGGCCAGCAACAGCAGACATTCGATCAGGGGATGGTTTTCCTAAGTTTCCCTTCTGGGGGGAAAGCAACGGAAAATCATCCTCTGATATGAGAGAAAGATCTGCGGATTCTTCAAGGATGCGGATGGTGGAGACTGGAGAAGAAATGACACTAAGTCCATTATGGGGTTGGGCTCTGAAGTCCTCCGCGGGGAAATTGGCCAACTTGAGAGGGCCATGGGCAAAAATATCCCTTCCTCTCAGGCGAATTGGTGGTGGACCAGGCAAAATGGTCACTTTGTGCCCATCCGCAGTGGTTTTGATCCTTAATTTATTGGGCTCGTAGAGCATGGGGGGTAGATGATCCTCGCGTAGAACTCTGGGATGTGCCCAAGCCAAACCGCCCAGTGGCTGAACTCTATTACGTCGACGGAACATTTCTAGAGTGGTAAGAGGACATTTCATTATTATGGCTTTTATAAATGTTTTGATCACTTTCAACGTGCTTGACATCAAAAATCAGAAGCGCTTACTACTCGAATAACACGATTAGGACCTTCACGTTTACTAGCAAGCTCTACACTAAAACCTTTCGACGCATCACTTAAAAAATGTGTTTTTACCAAAACTAAGTCACCCAATATATGTGTGCGAAACTTTGATTTGTAATGTGTCATATACAATTCTTGCGACTTATTAGTTATTTCGTCGAGAACAGTATTATAAATCGAAGCCATGCGATTAGATATATCTTTGCAGTGTTTGTTTAAGATTTCTATGTCAAGTTGAATATCAAATGGAGTACGGGGTTCGTGGCCGGTTAAGATGTACATCGGAGAAAAACCCGTACTATCGTTAACGCCGTTCGAAAAGCAGAAAAAAATTCCCCTGCATGAAGATCCCAGTCTTTAATCCTATCGCTATTTGTGACTATCATTTTTTTTAGAGTTTGTATATGCTTTTCCGTCATATTAGCCTGAGGATGATATGCGGAGATATGAAACATTTTTAGTCCTGTCATGGAGCACCAAGATTGATTCTCTTTGAAAGTGAACTGAGTACCATTGTCAGAGACTATAGTTCGAGGAACTCTCTATCTGCAAAACACTGTCCATATTTTATCAATGACACTTTTCGAGTTGGCCTTTCTGATTGGAAACATTTCAACGTACTTAGGAAAATTATCAACCAACACCAAAATATGCGTAGATTGCAAAGACTCTTTTGGGTATGGACCCAATAAATCAACACTTACAATATCTCAAGGAAACTGAGTGTGCGAGGTTGTATGATGGTAAATAAGAAATGCTCTCGCAGAGTATGGAGCTTAAGGGTTACTTTTAGTGATGACTGGGATGGACGTAGAGATAGTAAGTTTTAGAAGTGCTGGTATGACATAGGAAGACAACAGACGGAGAAATAGTGCTCAACAAATGAACGTTTTACATATAGGCTTGAATTTATTACAGTACGCACAAGAACTGAAATCTCAAATAGACAAATGACAATAAAAACTGAAATGCTTTGGTAAAAAACTGACCAACAACTAGACTTTAAAATACAACAAAAAACTCCGTCAACCGAATAACTATTATAAGT
>Ga0210040_10008395_pt1 | contig 12273 bp, 16 predicted proteins | sample CryGeyCG12114_NA_FD_185462 | JGI IMG/M metagenome (GOLD analysis project Ga0210040, IMG submission 185462) | Groundwater microbial communities from aquifer - Crystal Geyser CG19_WC_8/21/14_NA (SPAdes) (version 2) | ecosystem: Environmental > Aquatic > Deep subsurface > Groundwater | place: USA... | reverse complement strand
GGCGGGTTCGTCGTGGTTTTCATGACGTCCTGTCCTTGTTCTCAGGACAGTCGAGTGGAGTTCGTCCTGAATTCCGTGACGTCCCGTCCCGGTTTTCTGGACAGGGTTCTGCTCTTGCCATTGCAGCCGTCCGGGTTGTGAACGGCCGCCTTCTGCACCGGGAGGTCTTGGCCCTTGCGCCAGCTCCGGTACAGCATCCGCCCGACGTGGGGTTCGCTGTGCGGCAGGGGCAATTCGGTGAGTTCGAAAGTCGGTGACTTGGCCGCACCTTCGACCCCCAGATGAGCCGGCTCGGTCACGACGAGGAAGCCCTTGCCCTGCAGATCGCGGAAGGCCCGCGCGGCGGTGTCATTGCTCACGCCCAGCTTCTTGGCCGCCTGTCGGACGCTCAGCCGGATCCGTCCGTTATTGTTGTTCTGCGGTCCGTGCCACTCCAGCCGGAGCCACGGATAGAGAGCCATGGCTGTCGTGGAGAGCGTTCGCCAAGCCGGCGTTTCCATGAGAGCGCGTGTCAGCTTGGCGAAGTGCTCGACCGGCTCCGTGCGGCCCTTGCGGTTAGTCTTCCTGCTCATAGCCGTCCTCCTGCGCCCCGCGGAGAGCCGCGATCAGCTTGTCGGCAAGATCGAGGCGCAGGGCCACGCCCTGCTTCCCAGGAAGCACCACGCCGTCGGAGCACTGGTACCAGACGCGCAGGTGCAGGATGTCTTGGCCCAGATAGGTGCTGACGGTGACGCGGAGCTCCTCGCGCTGGCTCTTCTGGATTATGGCGATGAGCCGATCGGTTTCAGACATGATGGTCTGGTCCTCGTGCGCTGTGCCGAGGGGTCGGGCGGGCTAGGTTGTTTGAGAGAGTATCCAGCCTCGGCCCTGCCCTCGGGCGGGGTCTTTTCTCAGGCGGCGGTGCCGTCGCGCTTGGCTTTGGCGAACTCCACGACGGCTTGGATCTCGCTCAGGGGCCAGCGGGAGCTGCTCCCGAGCTTCACAGGCCTGGGGATCGTGCCGTCGGCAACGCGGCGCCAGAAGCTCGGCAGTGAGATGCGCAGATATGCTGCGGACTCGCGAGGAGTTAGAAGTGGGTCGGTGATCTGCATTGAGCGGCCTCGAATGGACGTGAACGAGGCAGAGGTCGTGCGATCGTGGGTCTTGGGGAAGGTATTCAGAATCCTCGGAACTTCGTGAGGGGTTATGACGAGGGGTTCTGACGACGATCAGTAGGGACCAGATCGGCTTTCGGCTACCTTCAACATCCGGTCCACGGTGGAGATCGAACCGTCGACGCCGGTGGCTTGCCTCAGTTCCTTCCAGAGTTCTTTCCGCGTGCGGCTGCCGTGCCCCTGGGGGTAACGGCGCGTGTACTCGATAAGATACGCGTCGAGCGTCTCAGGGGGACGACCTCCGAGTTCGCTCGGCAGCCGTGGCGTCCTCTCCAGAGACCTGATGCGCCGCTCCCACTCGTCGGGCTCGCCGATCTCGCGAGGAGCACATAGTGCCCAACCCTCAAAAGGCCGCAGACGCTCTGCAATGAGGTCGACCATCGGCGGTCCGAAGAGGCCGAGCTTCTTCATCCTGTCATAGCCCTGCAGGCTGATCGTGTAGCCGACCCGTTCATGGAACTGGGGGAGGATGCAGTGGCGCCACGCTCCTCCCATTTTGTCGGCCAGTTCCCATGGGGTGATCTCGGGATCCTGCTTTCTCGCTCCGTCGAATAGATGGAAGAAGAGATCTGGGAGAAAGTCGAAGAGCCGGAAGGCAGCCGGGAAGTGTTCGTCCTCCGGATCGAAGGAAGGGTCATGCTCAGTCGCACCCTCAAGGACCGGGATCGTGACGTTCCACGCGGTCGTGGTGACGATCAGTCCGCGGGCCAGCTTCATGATGAGCCCTGTTGGAGCCACCATGAAGAGATCAGCCTCCAACGAGATGAGGAGTTCACTTTCCGAAGCATCCGCAGGTGAGGCTGAGAGAAAGGCCTCACGTGCGGTGCGCTGACCCTCGGCTACCTGCTGGGCCGCATGGTCGTTGACCCGTCGAAGGTTCACCTCGAACCGCTCGTCCTGCCATCTTTGCATCAGGTCAACGAGGGGCACGTACTCGGGCGGGCAGAACATTGCGTGGTTACTCGATCATCACTGGGGCTTGGCCAACATCGCCAGATTGGTTTTCTGACCCGCCGCGCGTTGCTCCTGCTACGAACTTTGCCCATCCATCCATCACCGCTCTTCGCTGCTCCAGGAAGTCCGTCCGGCGGTAGGCTCGGACCACCTTGCTGTCGGTGACATGCCCCAGGCAGGCCTCCGCCACCTCGTGGGGCGTGCCGGGCAGGGTCTCGGCGATCCAGCTCCGGAGCGAAGAGCGGAAGCCGTGCGGTCGCTCCTTCATACCGCGGCGCTCCATGAGTTTGGACATCGTCATGTCGGAGATCACGCCCCGCTGGGTGCTCGGGAACAGGTATCCGCCCCGGGCGTGTCGGCGGGCCTTGTCGATGATGTCCAGCGCTTCAGACGTGAGAGGCACGCGGAAGTTGCTGGTCGCACCCTTGCGCCCCTTCATTGCCTCGCCCGGGATGATCCAGACGTCGCCTTGGATCTGGCTCTCGTGCAGGTGGCGCAGCGGTCCAGAGCGCACGCCCGTGAGGATGAGGAGCCGCAACGCGAGGTGGGTGACCGTGCCATCTGAAAGGGAGGCGTAGAAGGCTGGTACCTCCACCCAAGATATGGCCGGGATGTTCTCGGCCTTGTGCCGGCTCTTGCCCAGGAGGGCCTTGGCCTTGTCACAGGCCTGCAGGTCGACATCGAGCCCAAGTGCTGCTGCGTGCTCCAGGCAGATGGAGAGGCGGTTGATCGCCTTTCGCGCTGTCTCGGCCTTGGTGTGCCAGAGCGGAGCCAGGGTGTCCCGGATGTCGGTCTGGGTGATCTCGCCCACCGGCATGCGGCCGAGCTTCGGCAGGACATGCAGCTCGAGAGGGCTGAACCAGCGCCCGGCCACGCCGTCGCCCTTCAGCTCCGCCTTGCGGCTCTCGAAGGCATTGCGGGCCACATCCGAGAGGAGGTGCAGGTTCCTTGCCGCCTCGCGCTTGAGGCGCTGGCGTTCCTTGATCGGGTCCTTGTTCTCGCGCACGAGCGCGCGCTGTTGATCAGCGGCCTGACGGGCCTCCTTGAGGCTGACTTCGGACAATGAGCCCAGGCCCATCTCCCTTCGGCGGCCATGGATGGACACTCGGAGCACCCACTGGCCGCCCCCGCCGTCGCGCTTCCAGAGCCAAAGGCCACCCCCGTCCGCGTGCTTGCCAGCTGGCAGCGAGCGCAGCTGAACGGCAGCGAGCTTGTTCAGTGAACGGGCCACTTTCAATCCACCCTTTTGTCCACCCCTAGATGCTGAGATGCACCGAGGCGGCGAGAGAGAAGATGAAGCTGATTACGACAAAGATCAACGGAAAAGCCTACTATCTGCGGATAGATGCGAAGGTCAGAGATCAGCAGATAGGGAAGTTCGTTGCCTCTCCTGGGCACCAAGCAACCCTTAAAGGGTTGACCCGCAAGGTAAGTCAGCAGGATTATAGGCTTAGCGTCGCCCGAGTGCTACACACGGGTGCTACACATGGTCCTTGCGATGAGCCGACCCCACAAACACCCTAGGACCGGCACCTACTGGTTTCGGGCGCGTGTTCCCACAGACCTCGTTGCCGTCGTTGGGCGTCGGGAGGTCACTCGTAGCCTCAGGACGAAGAGTCCCTCAGAGGCTAAGGTTCGCTGGGCTGAAGTTCGTGCTGAGTTTGACACCTACTGCTCAAACCTACGCTGTGGCCCACGCGAGATCACCGAGAGGGAAGCACACGAGTTCGCGTCGATCTTTTATGTTCAGTGGCTCAACGCTCACAGGGACAATCCGAGCCAGCAGACTTTCTGGGATACTAAGATCGGCGACACTCTTTGGTCACGTCGTGAGGACGCACCCCCGCCCAACCACAACTTGGGGGTCAACCCGGATTCAGTCTGGGACTTGACGCTGCGTTTCGCGGGTCACCAGAAGATGAAAGACTGGTGTTGGACACAGGCATCGGATCTTCTTGCTCAGAAGGGCTTGCCATCCTCTTTTCAAAATCAGCTTACGATGGCCAAAGCTATTTCCGCAGCCATTCAGCGGGCGAGTTTAGTTCTCGAACGCGAGGCGCGGGGCGAGTTCATTGCAGGCGAGCCCACAACGGTTGCGAAGCAAGCCCCATCCCGCCAGCCAACGACCTCAGTTTGGCCGGAGCAACAGAACGAGGAAACCAAGTTGGCGGCTCGCCAGGGAAATTCCCTGACAGACCTTGTCGAAGGGTGGTGGCGAGAGGCTCAAGCTGCCGGACGGAAGCCAAGCACCTACGAGAGCTACCGGAACACGTTTGTGATCCTCATTGCCTTTCTCGGCCATGATGATGCTGGACGGGTAAGACGGGACGATGTGATCCGTTTCAAAGATCACCGGCTGATGACACCCTCAGCCAGGACGGGCAAAATTCCGGCAGCAAAGACGGTCAAGGACTCCGATCTCTCTGCCCTCAAAGCGGTCTTCGAGTGGGCTGTGATGAACGGCAAAATCCCGGACAACCCGGCAGCCAAGATCACCGTCAAACTCGGAAAGCAGGCTAAGCTTCGCGACAAAGGGTTCACCGACGCTGAGGCGAAGGCGATTCTTGCGGCGGCGCTCGCTCATCAGCAGGGGAAGGAAAGCCTTCGCACGAACGCAGCGAAGCGTTGGGTGCCATGGCTCTGCGCCTTCACTGGCGCGCGAGTTGGCGAAATCGCACAGTTGCGTAAAGAGGACGTGATACAGCGGGACGGCCATTGGATCATCCGCATCACACCGGAGGCTGGCACCGTCAAGACCAACGAGGCACGCGAGGTCGCACTTCACCCTCAACTCGTCACCCTTGGCTTTCCGGCCTTTGTGCATGCATCATCCGAGAGCCACCTGTTCCTAACTCCGGCGGCCAACGGCGACGTGCTAGGGCCGCTTCAGGGTCTCAAGAACCGGTTGGCCGAGTTCGCGCGGGCGATTGTCTCTGATCGGAATGTTGCCCCCTTACATGGATGGCGGCATCGCTTCTCGACAATCGGCATGGACGCCGGTATTCCTGAGCGCATCCTCAATGCCATACAGGGCCACGCCCCTCGTTCCGTGGCCGATACCTATGGGCATGTCACCTCGAAAACCATGGCGGCGGAGGTCAGTAAGCTTCCCGCCTTCGATATCGCTGAGTTGCAAGAGCTGGCCCGCGAGCGAAACAAGTCCCCAGACTCCAGTGCGGGAGCGAAGGGCCTATCGAAATCCAAGTGAAAGAGATGGCAGCCGCCTTGCCGCCGGCCTCCGAGCCGACGAACAGGTAGATGAGATGACCGTTTTCGCGCTGTGCCCGGGACCTCAGGCAAGCTCGTATGCTGGAGTTCCGGCATTCGGAGAGGAGGACGGAACATGGACGATCCCGATGTCTTTGTTGGTCTCGACGTGTATAAGGACACGATCACGATCGCCATCGCGGAGGCGGATCGCGGGACGGCGAAACTGGACGAACCACGCGAAGGTGCGCTCGTCTGCCGAAGAGTGCCGGAAGGGCTCCACCCGAGGGGCTGAACTTGCTGAGAGGTAGGTGTTGTAACCTCAGCGAAAGCGCGATCCATCCCAGCGGATTGTCCAGGTATCGCCGCCATGAGCGTAGCCCCTGATGACCGGCACCCTTGTCGGACCAAGAGTGACTCCACCTCCCAGAAACTCCTCCTCCAGAACCAGGAGGTCGCCTTGACGCACATAGATCAGGACGGTGCAAACCTGCATCCCGCAGAACTGGCTTCTGGTCCCTCGCGGCTGGCGGTCCTCGCACTGGATCATCTCATGGGAGATGATGAGGTCGTCCCGCCCGTCTCCCGTAAGATCCTGCTCAATGAACCCTGTCGGGTCCATCTCCCCAGGCACACCGCCGCAGGCTTGGACAATCTGCTCCTCCAAGAGAAACCGTGCCGCGTCCGATTGCTGGGACGCCGCCTGGCTGGCCGTCAAGGACATCATCGCTGCGATGGCAAACAGGCGACACGTCATCGAAACCTCCTACACCCAACCGCCCAAGGTGGCTCAAGGCATCTCGAGCCCGCTGGATCGACCGCCATCTATAGTTAGATATGGGCGGGTCAAACCATTGATGCCGCTATGATCCCTGGCAGAAGCCGGGTTATACCCTAGCTTTGCAAGCGCCGCCTGGAGTCCTCAAGGTGAGCCAAACGGGACCTCCGCGGCGGGTCACCAAGGAGAGGAGTTCGCCATGCGGCTGCTACTGACCGCCATACTGGTGATCGCAGGAACGAGTGTCTCCGCTGCTGGCCACTACTGCGACGACGTGCCCGAAGCGGACCGGGCGGAATGTCTGCGTGATCGGGTCCGTGGCGATGACGACTGCACGAGGATCGGTGATGACGCCGAACGCCTAGTCTGCTGGGACCGGCAACGCGCCGTCGAGGATTGCGCATCCCGATACCTGCGGCTGGATGGGCAATCCGAGGAGGAATGTGTGGCGGAGGCCGTCGAGTTCTTTGCCCTGCCAGAAGAGCGCGTGGCCGAAGAGGCCGTGGCAGAAGAGTCTGTGGCCGACGAGACCCTTCCAGCCGAGCCGACTCGCTGGCGCATCGAAGAGTCGGTCTCCCTTCTCGATGACAGCCCGACGGTCGTCGTCTCCACGGACTCCGAGAACTGGGTGCCCGACCGCTTCGGAGGTCAGGTGGGGCCTGCCAACCTCATCATGCGATGCATGGAAAACCGCACCAATGTATTCTTCCGCCTGAACGGGGCGTTTCTAGCCGACAGCGGCGGCTTCGGTAACGTGACCCTCCGCATCGACGACGGATCTCCGATCAACATCGGCATGAGCGCCTCCACTAACAATGAGGCGCTGGGCATCTGGGAAGGCAACATCGCGATCGGGTTCATCCGTCCAATGCTTGGGGCGGAGCGGCTATTGATCCGCATCACGCCATTCAACGAAAGCCCTGTGGACTTGGCCTTCCCTCTCGCCGGGATCGAGGAGGCAATCGCCCCGTTACGGGAAGCTTGCGGCTGGTGAGCGCACCTGCGTCCTGGTTGCATCGCCTTCATGAGGTGAAGGACCGCCGCTGATGATCGTGGGTGCTCTGCTCGGACATGCCAACCACAACACCACGCAACGCCATGCCCATCTGGCGAATAACCCGCTGGCCGCCGCATCGGAGCAAAACGGGGGAGTCATGTTTGAGGCCATGACCGGACCGGCTCTCGATCCTTGAAGCTCTCAATTCGACCCTCTGCCCAGACGAGCACGCATGCGCCTTCGCTGTCGTTCGCTGTGGCGTGACTTATCGCTTCTCCCCCGCCGAGGGCTGCAATCCGGGCTCAACAGTAAGGATCGCGCATGAAGCGAAGCAGGTTGGGTGACGCTCCGATCACGGGTGTGCTTTCGGAGCCTCACTCTGGTGCGAGCGTAGCCATAAAGGATCTGCGCGAGTTGGCAGAGTCTAGGTGATTGCCGTCGCGCTCGAGAGCCGAGGACCTGTCATCGTCGTGGAATTTTCGTTTGAATCCTAAGCTTATGGCACTATGTCGACGAAGGCACTCAGAAGACGGCTAAGTATTGAGGGAGAATGCAAATTTTCAAGTCTCTGTTCAGAAGAGTAGACCCAAGATCCACTGCTCAGCCCAGCCTTGTAAGTGATATGCACGATCTGAGGCCATACCTGCTAAAATCAGGTATAACTTTCGAAAACAAAGAGCCTATTGAAATCCTCGGCATGAAGATGGATCGCGTCTTGATGCGCCGGCCGGGGTCGGTGTTGGCTATAGGATTTGGCGGCGGTTACTTCCATGTTGTGCAGATGATCGGCCTTACTCGATCTTTGACGCCTAAAGAGATAGTCGATTACAATGCATCTACTCAGCTCTTTAATCTGACACCATCAAATCCTAGTTTGGAATCGTCAAGAGAGCCATCAGTTGCTATAATAAAAGCTCACGTTCCGGCCGGTTCCGGTGCCGTGGTAGAAGCGCTACTTTCATTGCTAACGTTGTCGGAAGACGCGACCGAGAAATTAGTATCTTTGGTGGGAAAATCTGATGTGAGGAGTATCTGACATGAATGATTCAACTATCGTGCAAATACCCGACTTTGGCTCTCTTGACAAGGTAGTTCGCAAAATCGGAATTGAGGCTCTTGCGGGGCGGGATAATGGCGTTCCTGTTCTGACAGTCACTGTGAAGCGAATTAAGTTTGTGGCCGTGGTTCATAATCAGTGCTTGAAGCTGATGTATCGGTGGACCGAGGATGACTTCCCTGGCGGAGTAGTATTTGCGAATCAATGGAACATGTTGAATCTAATGGGCACTCTGATTCCGATGACCGACGGTTTTGTTATTAAGCATGAGAGTCTCGCGACTCATGGACTACTAGCCGGCAATCTCAGAGATACACTGATTTCTTTCGCAGCGGCAGTCGATAAGTTTCAGGACGAATGGATCGCTGCCTCAAGCCTTAGCGTGGAAGTCACGGAGTCGTCAGATCTGTTCTAACTGTTTAGTCTTTCGGTCGAGTGCCACGGCTCCTCGGGCAAAAGATTGGGCTTGGTCCGCCATCCCTTCCAGATGAACTGACCGCGTGTAAGTCCCCTCATCGATTTCAGACCTTCGGTGTAGTTTTAAGCCTAGAGAAGACATCGATAATTGGGCGGGAGCCCTGTGTAGGCTCGGTCGTAGTAGTTGATGTGCCAGATCACTGTCGCGTCCGCCATGGCGATCACCGCGCAGTCGTGCTCACCGTGGGGGCCGTTCTCTGGTCCGAACGCGTTGAACTCCACGACAGCGTTCATGACCCGCACGAGCCGCATCCTCTCGAGCGAGGCGACCGCGCGCGTGACAAAGAAGGTGCCGCCTCGGCCTGACTGCCGAATCTGGCCGTTGAGGGTGCCGATGTGCTCGGCGCGCGTCGGCTGCCGGATGCGGGCCAACGACGAGTGGTCGGGCAGCCCCTCGTGAAGGCCGTAGCCAATGAACCAGCGGATCGCGAGGTTCACCTGGGCTTCCCGCATCGGCCGTCGGTCATGGACGATGCCCAGGTATCCGGTCGAAACGGGGGCCAGTTCACCGACCCCGTGTGCAATGCGACAGTATCGAAAAGTGAGCTTGTCAGGGTAACTGGCTTAACCGCAGCTTGTAGGACTGAGGTCGCAGTGGGGGAAGAGACGTCGGCTGATCCTGCCACATCTCACGCAGCGGATAAGGTGTTTGTTTCCGCCACCCTGGGCGAGCACATCATCACAACGCCTGCACAGCCGTGATCTACATCTTATCAGCCCAAATGAGCACTCCCAGGCTTACAGCACGGCCGAAACTGTGCGCATCGTCTGGCCCGGAGAGTAGAGGACCAACCTAGGACACATTCGGATCAGATACGCTGGGATGTCTCAAGAGGAGATCTGCGTCGGCGGGTCTGATGCTGTGCTTGGGGTCCTCGACAACCGGGCTGGCAGTCAAGTCACACAGCCCAAATCTCCATATATAGGGGCTCTTTCGCCTTGCTACATAACGCGGATGGGTGATTTGATGAAGGTGCGATCGTAGATGGCTGTCTGCGCCAGCATCGCCGGAAGAACAGTCAAGCAAGTTTGCAAAGCTATCTGCTCTTGTCGAAGTGATGCGGACAAGGGGCAGAGACGACATGGCTGATGCGTTCTATGGATGGCTGAATATTTTTCTGAGAGATCGGGGCGGAAACCTGGCAAAGTCAGGTTTTAAATTTGGATCTGACCTCAAGAACCATGTCATCAATACCGCGACTGGTTTTTGGGGAGATGTTGCTTATTCTGCGGGAAAGCCGCTGCGGTGGATTTTCCACGTCGATTACGACAACGGCAATGCTCGCGCGAGCGTGCCGAACAATCTTCAAGAAATCGCAATCGGATCCGCCAATACAACCGCACGGCCCGTCGCTGCTTTGGCAGTTCGCATCCTGCCAATCGTGAAAATTGGACAAGGCGCTTACCAACGGCTCGACGAGTTCGAGATCAATGCGGTGTTTGTCTACCGGGGATCGTTGGTGCCGGACACCTCTTCCGACAGCTTCTCCTTCGTTCCGGGCACGGGGGAGATAAAGCGCCTTGGCAAACACGAAGATTATGTATGGGCCGGCCTTCTCGGGCTTCGGCAACGAACCGACACGATTGACGTGAATATCGATGGCAACGACCGCGCGATCTCCTACGGCGAAGTTGTCGATGCTATTGCTGGGGTGATACAGGTTGACATGTTGGGGCTGCCGGTCGGCCCGATCTCATCCTACGACATGACTGATGCTGCTCGGGTTCAGGATTTGAAGGACAGCATCGCCGCCGCCCGGGCTGCGGACGTGCCAGCGGAGGCGCCGGCCCCGGATGCAGAAGAGCAAGCTGACGCAGACGATGGCGACCCAATCGACTTCACGCATGTTGATATTCCTAAGAACCCGGAACTTCTCGGCATCTCGGCCAGCGTCTATCGCCAGATCAACGCAATGCTGAAATCTGGCAAGCAGCATTTGATGCTCTACGGCCCGCCCGGCACGGGGAAAACCTCGCTCGCACGCTGGATTGCCGAGAACCTTCCCGGCGAGGATTGGACTCTCGTCACCGGATCCTCCGATTGGAGTTCTCAGGACATCATCGGGGGCTATCAGCCGGTCGGCAAAGGCGAGGTGAAGTTCATCCCCGGTATCCTTCTTCGCTCGTTCGATCAGCCCCTCATCATCGACGAGCTCAACCGCTGCGACATCGACAAGGTGATCGGCCCGCTCTTCACGGTTCTGAGCGGTCAGCAGACGACCTTGCCCTATCGCACCGAAGTCAGCGATCCTGACAGCCGGCCCTATGTGATCCTGCCAAAACCAAAACCTGCGCCGGCCGCGCATGAGTTTGCGCCCGGTCCTGGCTGGCGCCTGATCGCGACGATCAACTCGATTGATAAGGCATCGCTCTACCAGATGTCCTATGCCCTGAGCCGCCGCTTCGGCTGGGTCTATGTCGATGCGCCTGACGACCTGCCTGGCTTCGTGGGCGACTATCTCACCTCGCCGGCTGTAGGCGATCCGCCGCCGGCCGCCGGCGCTCCCTGCCCCCTTGCAGTTCTTTGGGGAGCAATCAACGGCGTGCGTGTTATCGGCCCGGCCCCAATCATCGACGCAATCAAGGCTATGCGGGCGATTGATCCAGCAGTCGCCTTTTTCGGGTCAGCCGATGCGGTAACGCGCGCCGCTGCTCTGGATGCGCTCGACATGGTGCTGCTGCCGATGCTCGACGGCATCGTCCATCAGGACGCTATGTCGATCGCCGAGACCGCGATTACCGCCTTCGGCTTCGATGAGGGTGAGCAGAAGCGCATCAAGGCACGGCTTGAAGCCGTCGCGATTTGATGGCGGTTGATCAGGAGATTGTCGATTTTACGGCCGGCGTGCTGCTGCGCTACTTTCGCGGCGGCGCTCCGATCGAGGGCGAAGCGCCGCGCCTCGATCGGCGCCGAGATGTCGATCTCCTGAAGGCGCATTGGTCCGTCTCGGCACCGGTGCGCGATCTGGTCAAGTATGTCGTCAGCCATGCGCATGAGGCGCAAAGCCTCTTCCGGTTCGAGACGCGGATCAACGACGCGGTCGCGCGCGGTCGGATCGACGCGCGCCGAACGCTGCAATACCGGCTTCAGTCCGGGCTCCCCTCCGCGATTGTGGCGGAAGAGCCTGTGCGCTCCTTCGAAACCGGTCCGAACTTAGTGCTAGCCTGGGTGCTGCGCGAGGCCGGCGCTTATACGGCCAGGCTTGCGATCTGGCAGGGCGATGCGTCTCCCTATCGAACAGTCATCGAGGACGCGCAACGCGACCTTAGGGCCGTCCAGAGGCTCGAAGCTCTGCGGGATCCGCTCCGCGCTGTGGCCCTGGGGCGAAAGCCGGCGCCTGGCGCTATCCAGGCGGCTGCGCGGTCGCGTCAGCCAATCTACAGGCTGGCGGTTCACGCCTACCGCCTTTTGCAAGGAGTTGAGCGCGGCGAGCCTGAGTCGATCGACAGGATTGCGCGAAGCGCCTTGATCGGTCCTCTCGAAAACTGGCGCCGCTTTGAGCTGGCCGTGGGCCTCGCGGCCGGGGAAGCAATCGAGGCGGCCGGCGCCAGCCCCTTGCGGCTTCTTCTGCTCGGCGGCACTTCGTCGGGGCCGATCATCACGGCCGGCCGCTTCGATCTCTACTGGCAGCAGCAAACAAGTTTCTAC
>Ga0210040_10008394_pt1 | contig 12273 bp, 8 predicted proteins | sample CryGeyCG12114_NA_FD_185462 | JGI IMG/M metagenome (GOLD analysis project Ga0210040, IMG submission 185462) | Groundwater microbial communities from aquifer - Crystal Geyser CG19_WC_8/21/14_NA (SPAdes) (version 2) | ecosystem: Environmental > Aquatic > Deep subsurface > Groundwater | place: USA... | reverse complement strand
CATCCCGCAACGCGTGTCCGGCAGGAGGCCGTGGTAGAGGTGCAGGTCGGACCCGCAGATCGCGGCCATCGTCACGCGGACGATCGCGTCGTTCGGGTGCTCGATCGAGGGGATGTCCTTCTCCTCGACCCGGACCTTGTAGGGCCCGCGGTAGACCATCGCTTGCATGCCGAGCCGCCTCGTCGTCGCGTGCCAATGGGGACGGGCGACAGCGTCACACGGTTCGCATGCCGCCGCCCGGTGGCGTACGAGAACGCCCGAGCGGGCCAGCTCGCCCCGTGGTGACGTGGTGACGGCGTGGTCCGGCGCGCAGCGGCCGGGGATCCGAGCGAAGGTCAGGGCATGGACAGCACACGGGCCGACGACGGTCACCCGGCGGCCCGCGAGGACGAGGCGGAGAGCACCGAGGAGAAGGACAGCGCACTCGACCGCGTGATCCTCGAGGGGATCCCACGGCTGCACCGCAGCACGGCGGACCTGCTGGCGACCGGCACCGTGGCCGGCGTGGAGGTCGCGTTCGGCGTGCTGGCCCTGCTCACCGTGGAGCACATGACCGGCAGCCGGCTGCTCGGGGCCCTGGCGTTCTCCATCGGGCTCATCGCCCTGCGGCTCGGGCACAGCGAGCTGTTCACCGAGGGGTTCCACATCCCCGTGATGGTCGTCGCCGCCAAGGAGGCCACGGTGCGGCAGCTGCTGCGGCTGTGGGCCGGGACGCTCGTCGGCAACCTCGTCGGTGGATGGATCCTCGCCTGGCTCATCGCCACCGGGCTGCCGGACCTGCACGAGGTGGCCGGGACGGGCGCGCGCGAGTTCACCGCGACGCTGGACGCACGGGCCTTCGTCCTGTCGGTGCTGGCCGGGGGCGCGATCACGCTGCTGACCCGGATGCAGCAGGGCACGGAGGACGACGTCGCGAAGGTCCTGGCGGCCGTCGCCATCGCCTTCGTCATCGTCGGGTCCGGCCTGCTGCACTCGGTGCTGGACACCCTGATCATCTTCGTGGCCATCCACGCCGGGCAGCCCGGCATCTCCTACGGGATCTGGCTGCCGTGGTTCGGCCTCGTGGTCGCGGGCAACCTGGTCGGCGGTCTCGTGCTCACCACGCTGCTCCGGGTCGTGCGCAGCCGCGAACGCCTGCGGCAGTGGCGTGCGTCGGAGCCGGTCCGGTCGGACTCAGCCCGCGACGACTGAGGCGAGCCGCTCCACCGCTTCGACACGACGGGGCCCGGCTGCACACGCAGCCGGGCCCCGTCGGTGAGGCAGGCGGGCCGGGAGCTCCCCCGGCCCGCCCGGTGTGTCAGCCCTCCGCGACCAGGTCTGCCCGGAACAGGAACCGGTCGAGGCGGAACAGGAACGCTGCCATCGCCTGGCGCGTGATGGCCTGGGTGGCCCCGAACGTGCCGTCGGGGTAGCCCTCGGTGATGTCGGCCGCCGCCAGCCACGCGATCGCCGGCGCGAACGCACTGCCTGCCGGCACGTCGCCGAACGGCGTCGACGCCGCCACCTCCGGCTCGCCCGCCAGACGGTGCAGGAACGCGGCCATCGCCTGCCGGCTCACCGGCTGGGTGGGCCCGAAGGTGTCCTCGTCGTACCCGAGGGCGATCCCCTCGGCGACCATCCACTCGATCGCGACATGGAACTGGCTGCCGGCCGGGACGTCGTCGAACGTCTGGGCCTGCGGGTCCTCGGGCAGCCAGCCACCGCCCGCGTAGCGGTACAGGAACGCCGCCATCGCCTGCCGGCTCATGGGGCTGACCGGGTGGTAGAACACCTGGTCACCCACCGTGGTGCCGTTGGACATGCCCGAGTCCGCCAGCCAGCGGATCTCGGTGTAGAAGTCCTGCCCCGGCACCACGTCGACGAACTCGGGCCCCGTGGTCACCTGGACCACCGGGAAGTGCCAGGCGTTGACGCCCTCGCTGGCCGACTCGTACGACACCAGCACGGAGCCGTCCTCGGCGAGCGCCGCGAAGCCCTCCGCCGTCAGGGGCAGGGTGATCGTGCTCGTCCCCGTCCCGATCGGCTGGGTGGCGCTGCCCACCAGCCGGCCGCCCATGTTCTCGCCCCACGGCGGCGCCTGGCCGTCGGTCGGCGAGCAGGCCTCGAACCCGTAGACGTCACCCGGGCAGCTCGTCGTCCACACCGGGATGAAGGTGAGGTCGCCGTCCCAGAGGAAGACGCGCGCGGTGCCCGCCTCCGCCGAGTCCACGGTCACGGTGACCGCGGACCCGGTGATCGTCACGTCCGCCACGTCCATCGCCTCGGTCGGCTGCTGACCGGACAGCGTCACCCCGCGGGTCGCGGACTGGAACACCGACTGCGGCGACTCCACGCTCCGCAGGGCCGTGTCCGGGATGATCGCCTCGCCCGGCGTCGTCGGCCGGCCGGCCGGCGGCGCGTAGCCGTCGAGGTACGCGTGGCCCCAGCGGTACGGCTCGGACTGCTGGCCGCCGATGGCGGACCACGCCGTCCGGGTCTGCCCGATGAAGTCCTGCGTGTCGGAGTCGTACGGCGTCACGTTCAGGCCCAGGTACTCCGGGTCGACCGTGTTGGTCGCCTGGACGCCCGTCGGCGCAGCGCTCGTCGGTCCCACCGCCGCCGGCAGGTTGCCGAGCGGGATCTTCACCTCGACGTCCCAGCCGCCACCCTGATAGGTGCCGTCGGCCGCCACGACGGCGTTGACCACCACCTGCTGGCCGGGCGAGTTCGGGCCGCCCTCCACCGTGCCGGCGAGCGGCCCGGTCGAGAAGCCCTGGTGCGCGTCGGCGTCCCGCGACCAGCACGGGCCGTTCGCCCCGTTCCCGTTGGCCCCGGTGGGGTCGTCGGTGAACGGGAAGATGCCGGACTTGAAGGTGGTCGAGGTGTCGACGGAGTCCCCACGCGGGTCCAGCAGGACCTCGACGGAGTCGACGAGCCAGTGACCGAAGCACCGCTCGGGCGTGGCCGCGGCGCTCGCCCGGTCGTCGACGACGTGCACGAACGCGTACAGGTCGTCCCCGTACCAGCCGAGCCGGCTGAAGCTGCCGGCGCCGCAGTCCACGCCGTCCGGCTCGCAGGCGGCGCCCTCCCAGCGGCCGGCCATGCTGATCTGCGGCCCGTACGCGTCGTCTGACTCGGCGTCCAGGGCGGGTGCCGCGGGCAGCTCGGGGACCACCGTGGTCGGGACCACCGTGATCTGGAGGTCCTCCGTGGAGGACGCCCCGGCGGTCCCGAAGGTCGTCGTGATGGGCATCGGGACCGGCGTGGCGGTCGCGGCCGCGGTCACGTCGGTGTGGGTGAGCACGAACCGGACGGTCGTGTCGGCGCCGGCCGCGAGCCCGGTGAACGTCCGGGAGGTCGCGTCGGCGGTGAACCCGGGCGGCACCGTGATCGTCACGGCACCGCTCTGGGTGGTCGTGGACCGGTTGGTCACCACCACCGGGACGGTGACGGACTCCCCGGCGCCGATCTTCGCGATCGCAGCCGACCGTCCGCCGTGCCAGGTGTACTCCTCGGCCCACTGCTCGTACTCGACGGCGTTGCCCCACCGCTGGTAGCGACCCTCCACCTGCTGGACGACCTGCACGCGCGCCTCGTTGTAGGCGGTGACCGTGCCGTTGTCGAACGTCGCGGTGACCCGCTGCAGGCCCAGGGTGGCGCCGGCGGCCGGTGTCACGGTGAACGTGGCGGTCGTCGTGGCGGTGTCCGTGATCGGGCCGCTCGCCTGGTCCGCGGACACCGTCCACCCGGCCGGGACGTCGAGCCCGATGGTGCCGGTGGCCAGCGTGCCGGCGCCCGAGCGGGCGGCGACGGTGACGCTGAACGGGGTGCCCGGAGCCGCGAACGCGTCCTCGGTGTCCACGGCGAACACGGACCCGAGAGGCATGCCGCCGGGGTCCGGGATCGAGGCGCCGAAGAGGATCGCGTCGTCGCGACCGGCCGCCGGGCTCGTGTTCGGCTGGATCGGGACGATCGACTCCGCCACCGCGTACCGGGTGCAGGTCGGGTCGAAGACGCCCTGCTCCATCACGCGCGCCTGCGTCGGGTGCGCCCGGCCGCCCTCGCGACCGACCTGCGCCCAGGTCTTGGCGGTGCCGGCGGGCATGCCCTGGACGTTGCCCGGCGCCCACACGTACGGCGACTCGTACCCGCTCCAGACCCCCACGACGGTGAAGGGGCTGGTGGGCGCGAAGCCGGTGGTGCAGTTCGGGCCGGCGACGCCGCCCGTGCCCGGGTTCTGGCCGCCCGTGACGATCTTCTTGACCTGCCAGACGTCGACGGCGTCCGGACCGGTCAGCTGCTCCGGGTACATCGTGGGGTCGGCCGCCGCGGCGGCGACCTCCCAGGGCAGGCGGCCCATCGCGTACTGGTGGTTGCCGTGCCCCGTGGAGCCGGCGGTGCCCAGCGGAGCCGGGCTCAGCCCGAGCAGCACGTCGGGTCGGGTCTCGCGCACGATCCGGACCGTCTGGCGCAGGCCCTCCTCCTTGTCCCAGACCTCCGCCGTGAGCGGCGCGCTGGTGTTGTAGAAGAAGTCGACGCGGTCGACGTTGTAGATGTCGACGGTCCCGGAGCGGACGTGCGAGGTGCGGTCCTCGTTCTCCCGCCGCAGGCCCAGGTCGGGGCCCGCCTCGGGGCCGACCGAGTTGGAGCCGCCCTCGCCGCGCGTCTCCATGATGATCCCGCAGGTGACGTCGTACAGGTCCTGCCAGACGCCGCAGGGCGTCGTGAACCCGGCGTCGTCGTCCGGGTGGGCGAACAGACCCATGACGTCGACCTTGGTGGGGCTGACCTCCGTCGCGCTGGATCCCTCCCCCACCGCGAGACGCGTGACGTCGGCCGGCGCGGCGAGCGCCGGGGCCGCCATCGTGCCGCCGAGCGTCAGCGCAAGAAGTGCCGCCGTGAACAAGCCTTCCCGTCTCACATGTTCCTCCAGGTGTGCGCGGGAAGGCCGCCGAGGGAGTCGACATCGCTCTGCCCGTCGCTGGCGAACCTAGCCAGTGCGCGCTCGCTCCTGCAAGGGATTGCGCGGAGGTGATTCAAATTCCCGGCAGCACCGCGGACGTCGGTGGCAAATGTGCGCGCTCACGCGCAGGAACGATCACCACGCCGCCCGCCCGGGTGACGGAGGATCGACGCCCCGAACGCCTGGCCCGCCGCGCCCGGTCACCGGCCGGGGCGCGCCCGCAACGGCCACGGTGCCTACTCCCGGACCGCTCCCTCGATCATCCCCCGGATGAAGTGGCGCTGGAGGAACAGGTAGACGACGACGACGGGCAGGGCCACCAGCACGGCCGCCGCCGCGAGCAGCGTCGTGCCCTGCACGTACTGGCCCTGAAAGAAGGCCAGAGCCAGCGGCGCGGTGCGCACCTGGCCGCTGGGGGACATCACCAGCGGGATGAGGAACTCGTTCCACGTCCACATGAACGTCAGCAGCACGAGCGTCGTGATCGCCGGGCGCCCCATCGGGACGAGGATCTGCCACAGGATGCGGTGCGTGCCCGCGCCGTCGAGCCGGCCGGCCTCGATGATCGAGCGGTTGCTGCCGCGGAAGTAGGCGCGCATCCAGTAGGTCCCGAACGCGATGGACTGGGCGATCTGGGGCAGGGCGACGCCCCAGATCGTGTTGGTCAGCCCCACCGACCGCATGTCGAAGTACAGCGGCACGATGATCGCCTCGGTGGGCACCATGATCCCGAGCAGGAAGACGTAGAACAGCACCTGCTCGCCCCGGAACCGCATCGTCCCGAACGCGTACCCGGCCATGAGCGAGCACAGCACCGCGACCGAGACGACGATCACCGACACGAGGACCGACGTCGCCATGTACCGGCTGAACTGGCCCTGCGACCACGCCGCGGTGAAGTTCTCCCAGTGGAACGTCCGGCCCTCCCGGGCGATCGACGCCGTCTCCGGACCGATCGAGGTGACGAGGATCGACAGGATCGGGAACAGCGCGAACGCCGCGAAGGCGATGAGGACGACGTAGTTGGCCGTCCGCTCGAAGCGCGAGGTCATCATGTGGTGGACCTGTCTCCCACGCGGTTGACGACGAGGTTGATGGCGAAGATCAGCACTGTCAGCACGATGCCCACCGCGGCGGCCATGCCGACCTCGCCGAGCTCGAACGCGCGGCGGTACACCTCGTAGCTCGGGACCGTCGTGGACGTCCCGGGTCCGCCGCCCGTGGTCACGTACACGAGGTCGAACGTCTTGAGCGCCGCGATGATCGTCAGCGTCAGCGCGACGGTGATCTCGCCGCGTACGGCGGGCAGCGTGATCGCGAAGAACTCCCGCACGGCGCCGGCACCGTCCAGGCGCGCGGCCTCGTACTGCTCGGACGGGATGCGGGACATCCCGGCGAGCAGCAGCACGGTGACCAGGCCCATCGACACCCAGGTGCCGATCGTGCCGACGGCCGGCAGCGAGAACGTGAAGTCCCCCAGCCACGGTCGCGCGAGCCCGTCGAGCCCCACCCCGCGCAGGGCAGCGTTCAGCGAGCCGTCCGGCGCGTAGATCTGCCGCCACGCGACCGCGACCACGACCATGGCCACCACCTGCGGCAGGAAGATGACCGTGCGGAAGAACGGCAGCCCGCGGACCTTCGCGCGGTTCAGCACCGCGGCCAGCACCAGCCCGATCGCCACCGGCAGCAGCGAGAAGAACACGATGAGGATCAGCGCGTGCCCGAACGCCTCGCGCAGCCGGGGATCGGTGACCACCGCGGCGTAGTTGTCCAGGCCGACGAAGGTGCCGACCGTCAGCCCGTCCCACTCGTACACCGACAGCTGCACGGCGCGCGCGATGGGGAACAGCATGAACGCCGCGTACAGGGCGAACGCCGGCAGCAGGAACCCGTACGGCACCAGCCGGCGCCGCCCCGCACCGCCGGGTCAGCCCGCAGAGCCGACGAACTGGCCATAGTCCGCCTCGAGCGCCTGCGTGAGCTCGGCCGGCGTCGACTGCCCGGCGATGAGGCCCTGCAGGGACTGCCCGAGCGTGTCACCCATCGTCGGGGTGGCGTAGTCGAGGTACGGCAGGAGGGAGCCGCTCGAGGTGACCTCGCCGAAGACGCCGTAGACCTCGGCCTGGACGCCGCTCTCCGGCGCGAGCTCGGCCGTGCGGTTCACCGGCAGGTTGCCGGTCTCCGCGATGATCTCCATGGCGTCGTCGCTCGTGATGAAGTCGATGTAGGCGGCGGCGACGTCCGGCACGTCGGAGTCCTGCGTCACCGCGAACGGCAGACCGGTTCCGCCGGTGGTCGCCAGCGGCCCGCCGTCCTCCGCGGCCGGGACGAAGAAGCCGACGTCCTCGCCCATGGCGTCCTCGAGGTCTGCGGCGAGCCAGGAGCCGCCGATGAGGAAGACGCCGTTGCCCGCCGCGAGCGCCTGCCACGCGGCGTCGTAGTCGGTGCCGTTGGGGCCCTCGTTGAAGTAGCCGGCGTTGACCCACTCCTGCAGCTTGGCCGCGGCCTCCTCGTTCTCCGGGGCGGTCCAGCTCGCCCCCTCGTTGCCGAGTCCGAGGTTCGTGATGTCTGCGGGGTCGGCGTAGGCGCCCTGCAGCGGACCGAACACGTGACCGGCCGGCCACGCCTCGATGTTGCCCAGCTGCATCGGGATCTCCCCCGCGCCCTTGGCGGCGGCCAGCGCGGCGTCGAACTCCTCCCACGTCGCGGGGACCTCCAGGCCGAGGGACTCGAGCTTGGACTTGCTGTAGAAGACCCCGACGACCTCGCCGACCTGCGGCAGGCCGTAGACGTTCCCCTCGCCGAAGACGGTGCCGTCCTCGGAGTAGGTGGAGTACTGCAGGACGCTCTCGGGGTACCGGTCGTACCAGCCGTACGCGTCCGCGTACTCGTTGAGCGGCAGCAGCTGCCCCGCCTCCACGAACGCACCCATCGTGTTGCGGCCGTTGTTGGCCTGCACGACGTCGGGCGCCTCGTCGTCGGTCAGCGCCAGCCGCAGCGTCGTGGCGAGGTCGTCGAAGGACTGCGAGACCCGGTCGATCGTGACGCCCGGGTGCTCCTCCATGAACGCCTCGTTGAGGCGCTCGATCTGCTCGTTCTGACCGCCGCGGACCTCCTGGTCCCACACGGTGAGGGTCGCCTCGACGTCGCCGATGTCGGTCGAGATCTCGCCGCCGCCGCCCTCCGTCTCGTCGGGCTCGGCGGTCCCGGAGCCGGGGGCGCACGCGGCCAGGCTGACGACCGCTGCGACGGAGATGAGGCCCCACCAGCGGGCCGTTGCCTTCTGTGTCATGCCTGTCCTTCTCTCGGTGGTGTGCTGTACCGGACGCTCCGGCGCCGGGTCGGCCGGCGGCGCGCCCCCTGCCCGGTCTAGGTGCGTGGAAGGTCGGAGTAGAACGTGAGCGTGGCCTCGGCCCGCCGGACGGCGTCGACCGGGTCGGTCGGCAGGACGTCGTCGAGGAAGCCGTACCGGGCCAGCAGGTCCGGGTCGCGCGCCTCGTCGCGCGTGCGCTGCCACCAGTCGGCGATGTCCCCCCAGCCCGGCGCCGCGAGGGACCCGCCGAACTGCTGCACGGCGAGGCCCGAGCACAGGGCCGAGAAGGCGAGACGGTCCGCGAGCGGCCAGCCGGCGAGCGTGCCCAGGGCGAGCGAGGCGGCGAACACGTCGCCCGCGCCGGTCGGGTCCGTGGCCGGGACGTCGACGCGGGGCACGTGGGCCCGCTCCCCCGTGGTCGCGTCGACCGCGATCGCCCCGTCCGCTCCGCAGGTCACGACGGCGAACGGCACCCGCTCGGCGAGCACGCCGAGCGCGGCGTCCGGGCTGTCGGTCCGGGTGTACGCCATCGCCTCGACCATGTTCGGGGTGAACGCGTGGCAGTCGGCCAGCGCGTCGAGCGTGGCGGTGTCCCACACCCCGGTGGGGTCCCAGCCGACGTCGGCGAACACGAGCGCGCCGGCGTCCGCGGTCGGCTTCCACCACGGGACCTCGCCCGGCGTCAGAGCGGTGAGCTCGATGAGCACCGCACGAGCCCGCGGCGGCGCGCCCACGAGCTGGTCGGGGGTGACCGGCGCCGGGTGCCCGTGGGTGATCATGCTCCGGTCGCCGCGGGCGGCCACCGACACGGTGACGGCGGAGTGCCAGCCCGGGATGCGGCGCGAGTAGCGCAGGTCGATGCCCTCCTGCTCCGCGAGGACCTCCCAGCACCAGTTGCCGTAGACGTCGTCACCGAAGGCGGCCGCGAGGCCGGTCCGCAGCCCGAGCCGGCTCGCGGCGACGGCGAGGTTGGAGATGCCGCCGGGCGAGGACCCCATCCCCCCGGCCCACACCTCGGTACCCGGCGCGGGGTCGCAGGGCAGGTCGGTGAACACGATGTCGAAGAAGACGGGCCCCGAGAGCAGGACGTCGAGCTCCGGGGCCAGGTCGCCCCGCAGCCGCGCCAGCGGGTCCCCCCGGCGACGCGGTGCCGCAGCGTCCTCGCGGCTCCGTGCGTCCGTCACTCGCCGATCCCCGTCCGTGTGTGCTGCCCGTGCTGTGCGCCCGCCGACCCCCGTCGCGGGCGCGATCCGGTGTCATTCAAGCACGCCCACCGGCACGTCGTGCGGCATTTTCCAGTCGAAAGTGACCGATTCTGCACGGAAGTGGCTGCTAGTCTGGCGCGCGTGCTCACCGCAACTCGGCAGGCGGAGATTCTGCGCGTTCTCCAGGAATCGGGCGAGGTCTCGGTCGACGGTTTGGCGATGCGATTCGGTGTCTCCCTGTCGACGATCCGGCGCGACCTCAACGCGCTGAGCGCGGAGGGTCTGCTGCGCCGCGTCCGCGGCGGCGGCGGCAGCATCGAGGCGGACTCCGTCCCGTTCGGGGACGTCGCCAGCCGGTTCCAGCCGGAGAAGGACCGCATCGCCGAGCGTGCCGCCGAGCTGGTCCGCGACGGCGACGTGGTGCTGATCGACATCGGCACCACCACCGCGCTGCTCGCCCGCCGGCTGCGGGGCAAGCGCATCACGGTGCTCACCTCCAGCCTGGCCGTCGTCGACCAGCTGCGCGACGACGACGAGACCGAGCTCATCGTCCTGGGCGGCGTCGTGCGCAAGACGTACCACTCCATGGTCGGCATCCTCACGGAGCAGGCACTGGGTCAGCTGCGCGCCCACGTCTGCTTCCTGGGGACCAGCGGGCTGCGACCGGACGGCTACGTCATGGACTCCACCGGGATCGAGGTGCCGGTGAAGAAGGCGATGATCGCGTCGTCGGAGCGCACCGTCGTGCTCGCCGACGGATCGAAGTACCCGGGTGCCGGTCTGCTCAGCGTCTGCCGCGCGGAGGCGATCGACACCCTCGTCACCAATGACGACGCCGACCCCACGACGTTGGCCGTCTTCGCGAACGCAGGGGTGGAGGTCATCACAGCATGAAGCTGACGATCGTCGGTGGCGGAGGTTTCCGCGTCCCGCAGGTGTTCGAGGCCGTGGGCGACCCCGCGGCCCCCGTGCGGATCGACGAGGTCGCGCTGTACGACGTCGACGCCGACCGCCTCGGCGTCATGGCGCGCGTCGTCGGGCAGATGGCCGACTCGCTCGGCCGCCCCCCGCGGCTGACCGTGACGACCGACCTGGACGAGGCGCTGCGCGGAGCGGCGTTCGTCTTCGCGGCCGTCCGGGTGGGCGGGACGAGCAGCCGGATCGTCGACGAGCGGACGGCCCTCGAGCTCGGCGTGCTCGGCCAGGAGACGATCGGGCCGGGTGGCCTGGCGTACGCCCTGCGCACCGTGCCGTTCATGGTGGGCCTCGCCCGCCGGATCGCCGCCGTCGCGCCGGACGCCTGGGTCATCAACTTCACCAACCCGGCCGGGATGGTCACCGAGGCGATGCGGGGGGTGCTGGGCGACCGCGTCGTCGGCATCTGCGACACCCCGATCGGCCTGATGCGGCGCGCGGCCCGGTCCATCGCCCGGCTGGGCGGGGACACCGGCGGCGGCACGGCTCCCGGCCCCGGCAGCTTCGACTACGTCGGGCTCAACCACCTCGGGTGGCTGCGCTCGGTGCTGGTGGACGGGGTGGACCGGCTGCCCGACCTGCTCGCGGACGACGCCGTCCTCGGGGGCATCGAGGAGGCCCGTCTCATGGGCCTCGACTGGGTGCGTGCGCTGGGCGCGCTGCCCAACGAGTACCTCTACTACTACTACTTCACGCGCGAGGCGACGCAGCGGATCGCGGCGTCGGACGCCACCCGTGGGGAGTTCCTGCGCGACCAGCAGGCGAGCTTCTACCGGGACGCCGGTGCCGAGGGCGCCGACGCCCTCGCGGTGTGGCACAGGTACCACCACGAGCGCGAGGCCACGTACATGGCCGAGAGCCGTCCCGAGGGCGAGGAGGGCGAGCGGCAGGCGGAGGACGTCCAGGGCGGGTACCACACGGTCGCGCTCGACCTCATGGCGGCGATCACGACCGACCGGGCCGCGACCATGATCCTCAACGTCCGCAACGGCGACCTGGTCCCCCAGCTGCCGGCCGATGCCGTCGTCGAGGTCGGCTGCGTCGCCGACGCGCGCGGCGTGCACCCCTGGCTAGTGGCCCCGGTCGAGGGGCACATGGCCGGCCTCATGATGCAGACGAAGGCGGCCGAGCAGCTCGCGATCGCCGCCGCCCTGGAGGGCTCCGCCGAGCTCGCGTGGAAGGCCTTCGGCCTGCACCCGCTGGTCGACTCGGTCGCGGTGGGGCGCACGCTGCTCGAGCGGTACACGCAGGCGTTCCCCGAGCTCGGGCGGACGTTGGCCTGACCGGGGCGGCGCACCCGACCGGGCGGCGGCGCCCAGCCGGCCGCGGCGCCGCACGGGCGCGGCGCCGCAGTCGAGGCGGTCGGCGCGGGCCGGCCCCGGCCGGCGCGCTCAGCCGGCCAGGGAGCGCAGGTGGTCGCGCGCGGCGCGCACGTCGGCCACCGGACCCTCACCCGCCGGCTCGCCGACGAGGATCGTGTCCTGCTCGAGCACGTACCAGCCGTCGAACCCGGCGGCCGCCAGCGAGCCGACGATCGACGCGAAGTCCACGTCGCCCTCGCCCAGGCGGGTGTAGATGCCGGCACGGACCGCATCGGTGTACCCGAGCTCGCCGGCCTGGACGCGGCGGGCGAGGTCGAGGCGGACGTCCTTGGCGTGCACGTGGTTGATCCGGCCGGCGTGCTCCCGGGCGAGCGCCACCGGGTCGGCGCCGCCGATCAGCAGGTGCCCGGTGTCCAGGCAAAGCCCGACCGTCGAGCCGGCGAGCACGCGGGCGACCTCGTCGGCGGTCTCCACCATGGTGCCCACGTGCGGGTGCAGGCTCGCCCGGATCCCTCG
>Ga0210040_10008393_pt1 | contig 12276 bp, 8 predicted proteins | sample CryGeyCG12114_NA_FD_185462 | JGI IMG/M metagenome (GOLD analysis project Ga0210040, IMG submission 185462) | Groundwater microbial communities from aquifer - Crystal Geyser CG19_WC_8/21/14_NA (SPAdes) (version 2) | ecosystem: Environmental > Aquatic > Deep subsurface > Groundwater | place: USA... | reverse complement strand
TTTAAAAATTCTTAATTGTAATTAAAGCATAAACATTGATTTATAATTATTTTTAATCTGTTTGTTTACTTTACTCTAGCATGCTTATTTCCTTCTGGGCGACGTAAAAAACCGCGACCTAAAGAGTTGGCGACCTAAAGAGTCGGCGACCTAAAAACGGCGACGTAGAGTAAGACGACCTAAAGAGAACGACGTCGCGATAGGCAGCCGTTCACATGGATGCGATTTTTTGGTGTGTGATGTTATGTGAACCACTTCTGCGATTGGATAGCTACGATAAATCGCATCACAACAAAAGTTCAAACCATTGAACTGTATTAGGTGAGACCTTACGATCAGTTAATTTCTTTCGTATCGTTTGTCAATATTTCATCCATTCAGTGTAAAAAGTTAGGGTAACTTTCGATGACAAAACAGTTAACATGGAAAAGTTGCCATTTTTGACAGAATTTTAATGATAAAATTGTATGCGTACTGTCAGAGCTTTGTGACGCAGCACCAATCCCATGCTTAGATCGCAGTCACGTGTCACTAGGCTAGGGTAAGGATTCTTCTCGATAATGTTACAACACGAGTGTTCGTATGTCTCAAATACTGTGCAAGTATTCGTAGAAGTACCTACAATCCATAAACTTTCATCCTACAACCCTCATCATTCAACTGCTCAAAACATGCAACACCTACCTAAAAAAAACCGAGAAAAAAATCCCTGTTGACTTCAAAACAAATCTTGTGCGAAATGAAAACATAAAATGTAAATTTCTTCATCTCGTTCAGTAATGTGCATGTACGTTTTTAAGTGAACTCTAACATGCCTGCACACATCTTGAACTACAGACTCTCTATTATTTTACAAAAAGTCTTACTAGTCGTAACATTAACTCACTAACTAACTATCTAGTACCAGCACGTAAACGCAGCCATTTGAAATCAAAGCAGAGGAAACTTTCGAACGGTACATTTGTTTCTCACAACTAGTATATCTCGGCCACATATTAATTTCCTCTAAAGCATTCTGCTCAAGGGGCTCAGTGGTTTGCAAGATCCATTTATTCCGACAGCTGAGCGAGACAAACGGATTTCTTCCTGTACGACCCCAGAGAATGAGAGAAAGAGCAGTCACAGGACAGGGACCAAAATCTTCCCTCTCGCTCTTTCTTATGCATAAAACTAGACGGTAGACAGATAGTATTATTATCATATTCCTCTTTAAATTGTGTACAGACAAAAAGGTAATAGTAGAGGCCCGTTTTGTCTCCAGAATATGCACACACACACACACACACACTCTCTCTCTGTCTCTCTCTCTGGTGTAAAGTGGAGCAGTGGCTGGAGTCGTAATTTGTTTCCATGTCCATACGTTTTTGAAGAGAGAGAAAGAGACAAGGAAATGGCTTTGTTCCCTCACAAAGTGAATGCTCGATCTCTCAACAAATAATACTACATGGCTGACTGTACATAACTTGTGTTGTGTATGCAAGTAAAGGCAGGGACACACACACAAATATAGTTCATCTATGGAGAAAGTACCAGAAGTAAAGTAAAGAAAAAGGGAATTTTGGTGAGCTCCATCCTCCAACTAACTCCAGTATACTTACTACACATGATAGGTGGTGGTGATGGTGGTAGGTTATAAGCTTATGGAAGAAAGTAGCAATGTGGAGCTTAATGTGTTTTGAACGCAATGGCAGTAAGTAGTATAGTGACTGAAAGTAAGGTGCTTCCTTTTCATTCTAACAATATTGATTTCACCTCCTCACCTATATATCTGTGCTTGTATGTATTCACGTGTGAGTTTTCATGTTTTGTTAGTTAGTTAGTAGAGATTTTTCTGCTCATAATTGTAAGGGGAAGGTAATGGAAGGATTTACACAAATTTGGTGTTGCTTACGGGACTTGAATGACTGGGAAAAAGTGAGAGAGAAAACCATAAGGAGACTTTTTTGTACAAAGGTTAGCTAGAGTGTGTTATAAAAGGAGAAGGTAACAAACAAGTTGGGCTCCCATTATGGAGATTGAACTGATACAGGAATAAGTATTAGAAGAAAGGAAATGTAAAAGTGAGTGAGTGAATCGTATGTGTAAAGAGTGAACAAGACAAACATGGGACGAGGATTCCTTTACAATGATTATGCCTATCCTTAAGGCTTTCTATTCAACTGCTAGCAACTATTTGAGTGTGCAACGTTTTGTGAGTGTCATGATTAATTTAATTTTCATAGTGGATCTGTGTGAAAGTAATTTTTTGTTTTTGATGTCTAGATGAAATATGAGCTTTTGTCTCCTTTCAAATGTGTGCAACAAAAAACAGAGAAAGTTTTGCTAGACAGATGATTTAATTTTTACGCATTAATCTGTTAATTCAACATGAACAAGCGAGAAGAGTGGAGTATAATAACTATAAATATTTCAAAATTTAATCTATCTCCATGCTGTTTGTAAGACTTGCGACATTTTGCAAAATGCATGTCTTTGTACAATACAATCCGTACAATGTATACACATACGTTTTATCTGAATGGCACTGTGAAGAAATTGTCTCAATTTGGTCAAGACGCTAACATGTGTCAAGATGTTTTCATATCTGCCATTAACTAGAGCGGCTGGAAATCTACACAAGCTGAATGTGACAGCACAACTTTTTAAGGTGTCTCTGCCTGCAGTTAGTATAGCAAAAGAAGAGAAAATATTATTAAATTACTTTTAATAATTTCTATCTGCCCAACAAAGTGTCACCATCACTCACTAAACTAAAGCACCTCTCTCTTATTGAAATGCACACTACGTGCAAAAAAGTTTATCCTTGCTTGAATCATTCATTCATAAATAATAAAAAATCTTTTCACTCCAATAAATTATTAGTCAACCCGTAGCTTTTAAAATCCAACAAAAAGATTGGTCACAAACTTTGCAACTAAACTATAGTAGGCACAAAGTATACACAGCTCTAGCCCGAGCAGAAGCTGAGAAGGAAAAGGAGCTGCATGACATGCATCCCAGTTTCTCATGTTCCATGCAGGTGCGTATGTGAAACTACATGGTACATACTGACAAGGAGGAAACTGGGACGAATTTGTTAGCGTTACTTTTGGGATCTGCAGTGGAAAAGTAAAATGAGACAATGATTTCTCATGCTTTCCTTCCTTGCGAACACTAACTGCTACACGGCAGGTTAAGATTTCTAAGATCCTCCACTAGATGTCTTCATTATAAAGGAAACTTGAGCTCAAGTACTTGGGTGGATTCACTACAAACCAGCCTTCTGGAGCTACCATTCAAAAGCTGTCTATGGCTTACCGACCTGCAATATCTTAGCTATAAATTCATTAGTTAGTTAGTTAGAGATACGGGTTTCATTTGACGGTTTCGTTTTCATCACCATAAAAACAGATCTTAGCGTTTTTTTAGGAACATTCCTATCCGTACTTTATCATCTTTTGGCCTTTCAATCTATAATGTGCTCATTATCTTCCTTAGAGTTCAGGGAGACTAATGCTTTTTGAATTACTGGATGGCTACTTTTGTCAACAAAGAGTGAAATATGGGGAACTAAGGGAGTCGAATGAATCACAATGGAATACATGGTGAATTTATATGGCTCATTTGATTGTGGCTTTGTATGAAAAAGCGTTGGCTTTGTGGTCTCTCACAAAAGCATTTGGCAAAGGGTGGATTCAAGAAACTTTTTTTTGTCTTTTAAAACTTATATAGTATTGTACGTTAGCTAGGTAGCCATATCATGGACTATATGTGTAGCTTGGGTAAAAAGAAAGAGAAGTTGATTTGCTTTGTGTTTGCTGATTCCTTAATTGCTCCTCATTTACTTCTAGTCAGCACATGTATGCCAATAAAACGCCAGTGCAATATGGTCTCCGTTATAAATTATTTGATGGCTTTGTGAAATTGATTATGTCTTACTTTCATAATCGCATGACTTATATGAATGATGATAATATACAACTTATTTCCATTTTCTAACGGATGTGAGCTAATGACACATGAAGTAGTGACTGGAATGAAAGAACTTATTCTATACTAGAAACAATAGCTACAGCAGTCGCTTATAGTCCTTCAGTTAGACAATGATTTTTAAAACAGACTTTTGTTTTGTAGTTAAAGACTCGCTTGTTTCATTACAAGGAGCAACACAAAAACAATATAATAAAGTCTGTGCATTACGTGCCGCAGGAAAAAGTAAATATTTCAAAAGTAAAGGCAAATACATATTTGCTCTGTACCTTATACACACAGTATAAACTCATTACGGTTGGATAAATAGAAAACAAAGGGCGAATAATTGTGAGCAACCTTAAAAAGGGAAAGATGTGAGGGAAAGTTAAAAGTTTTTTAATCACATAACTAACTAAAACTATAACTAGACTAATGCTACATGTACACAAGTTTGAAAGTTGGCTGATGAAGCCTTCAAGAGGTAGCAGTATATATTTACTCACTCTCTCGTCTAATAGCATTTATTACTTATTTCATTAGAAAATATAATAACGGTAAATTCATTGTGTACATGCAGTTACCCTAATGAAGACAGAGAGAAAAGTTTTCTTTCTCTCGCAACGAGGAACACGTTACTTTCACTCTGGTTCTCATTCCCATGCCTCCAACTGACTAATGTTTCCTGTTCCCGTCTGCATTAGATATGTACTCCTTGGGTTGAGTTTTCTCCTTTCTTCCCCTTAGTTCTGTCAGTTTATAGCTTATACTTGATCACGCAGTGGTGCAAATCCTAGCTTCAAGTGTGGACCCGGATTCGAGGGCATTAATTTTTGACGCTTGCAAAAAGAATACACGCCAAAAGATTTCTCCAACAAAACCTCTCATGGAGTGAAACAAAGTAGCTTTTGTTATCATGCTCGATAATGCGATCAAATCAGACCAGAACTTGTTCAGTGCACACACATGTACATTACGTATATTCAATAAAAGCATGCGGCACTACATAGAACCCAATACCACACTGCTCTCACTTCATTTCCAAATACACAATTGTACACCGACATGTCTTGAGCACCTGATCAACTCAATTGGATTTTTCCATGCAAATGCCCCCGAGGTCTCTCGTATAAATGATCAGAAAAGACGATGTGTCTCAACTACATAATGAAAATTGATGAAAAAAGGGCCAAAATGAAGGCTTGAACTTTACGCTCATGCTAAATAGTAGACCCATAAAAGTTTATGAGAGTGATTATGGACCTCTCCATGTAGTGTTACGTGGAGGGTACAGCCTCACAGCTTACAAGACATCAATTATGAAATGGCGCCGGCCCATTCCATCCATTCATTTTTCACGCAGTTTGATACCATGATCATCTAACTTAGTCCTGTGCCTGAAAAGAAAAACACTCTGCTTAAGGGCCCCAGTTTTCAATTTCCGATGGCAAAGACAGACTCACTTGAACTCACTGGGTACATGAATTCAATCAGACTGTGATCTATGTGTGTCAGTGGAGCCCGGGAGTGATTGAAAACAACAGTGGATCTAGTTAAGTGAAGAGCTATACAAAATACGTAAACCAACCAAGACGGAGCATGGAGAAATAAGTGTTGTTGTCGAAACATGATAGACAACTTTGTTTACATGAGAAAAAAATGGGATCAAGAGTGCACACATTGGTTAGATCGTGCAGACAACAAATCCACGGGACACCATCTAGCGTTCACAGAGGAACATTCGGGGATCTGGAAATGAAGCCACTTTTCATACTAAACTCACACTTGGGATGAAGAAGTGGCAGAACAGAACACAATGTGGTTCCAAACTTTCTTTCTAAAGGAAGAAACTTCATTTACAAATCCGATTTAAATCATTCCTGCATGCTACATGCAAGGAAGAGAGAGAAAGAGCAAAATTTTGCCTCAAAGAAGGATCCATGTATTAATAATGCAGCCAGGTTTTTTTTTCATTCGGGCTATAAGTTACACACGCATTTGGTTGGAGCAAAAAGCGATTAGATGAGAATAGAGGGTATAATGTATGTTACCAAATGGACATTTAATGGGCTCATGGAGAAATACAGGCTCGGTTGTATGTTGTATTATATGGGTTTGGACAATTACAGGGAGTTCACATGGAATGACCATCGGAGGGAACAATGTGGATATTTTTTGTGTATGAATATAAATGGTCGTTTATTAGGAAGTAGACTGTGATTTTTACGACGTTATAGTCAATAATTTTTTGCTAGAAAAGTATATATATCGGCTGGTAGGGCTCATAACTCTCAAAAATTGTTTTCCTGTGTTGCCTATAAAATGGGGAGCAGTGATAAATCAGATCGTAAACGTAGTATGTGCAGGCAAATTTCATCCTGAATATGTCATGGGTTATGAGGCTGGTGTGGTAGAAACATGTTGTGAATGAAATGGAGGTGTGCGGGCTGAGAGAGGCAACATTTTTCCAATTCACCGTTACGGCCCAGGTAATATAGGGTTCCCCATTGTAATAAAAGGGGGACGTGCTTCAAAATCTAAACTATGGCTGAGCAACACCATGTTATATTAGCTTACAAGCCGAAAGATCTGCTATCGGCTTTCAGACAACTACGCTGTTTGGATGGGATCTGAATAAAACACAGTGATGTTTGTATCCATTGCACTGCACCAAAATTCCGTATGGTTTGATTCTTGCATTTAGCAACTATGATATTAATTTTTTAACTGTAATTTAATTAATTTAATTTTATATTTCAGAAAATAATTTACTTGAATTTGAACTTTCAAAGACGGATTTTTTTTAAATTACAGATTTTTTTTCTTTTTTGGCAAATTCGTAAGGACGGTATGAGGTTAACAATGAATAAAAACGGAGTCAGTAAAAACCAATAAGTCCGTATCTGGAACAAATTCTGATAACCCGACTGAAAAGTCTAAAACAAGTGCATTTTCCCAATGGGAACATTATTTTCGCATTCTTTTATTCTTGTTCATAAGCTAATAAAATATAAACAACATTGCAACAAATTATAAACCTCAGTCAGAGCCCAAACTAGAAAGTGCGCTTTTGTGTTTAACAGTGAAGGAATGTAAAAATCTGGCTTCGTTTTGTATTTTGCGTTTAAGTTGCGTGTTTGAAATCAAAATAAACCTCTGTAGTATATTAAGCTTGCTGTTTTTTTGGTTCAATGGCCATTTTTTAAATTTTATAAGCACGGTCGTCCTTGCAGTGCAGTGGATACAACATCACTGTGTTTTATTGAGATACCATCCAAAAAGTGCGCGAAATTCGTGGTTGTCTGTAAGCCGACAGCAGTTTTTGGCTGCTGAGCTACCATGGGATCTGGGAGATCAACTTTTTCCACTTTTGGTTGGATATGGATACCAAAATGAATTAAATAGAAGGCTACTCACAGTGCACGCAGGCCTGGTTGTCAACACTTTAAAAAATCCTTGGATGAAAGAAAAATAAAGCAATGTGTGCAAACCTTACTCCTTGACTGTTTTTCTCGTGTGTTTGCACAAAAATCTGTGAGTTACGGCCTCTTACTTCAAAATACTTAGTTGAAAATGTGAGCTAGACTGTTTTTTTTTGTGCCGCACCAGTATGCACTCATTCACATGGGTTCCTGAACAATGTAAGTCACCAGTATAGCGTGCAAGCGGTTTTTATACCGGGACAAAAAAAAGCAATTCAATTTTTGTGCCAACCAGAATATCTTTCAAAGTTGAGACACACCAGAAAAGAAACTCTTTTATAAATTGCGTTTGAATAATAATGCACTCGTTCATGCGTCTTTGTTTCACCAAGTGAACACGAACACTAAATTTATAAACTTTGGAATCCAAGTTCAGTTATCAATTAGAGCTCTTGTTTGAGTTGACAGGCTTCATAAGTAACTCCAGTTTGCTTTCTCCTGACTGAAACTAATTTATTTGTTACAACACCTACGCCGAGTGCAATAGAAAATAATAATTACCCCTATGGTACTGCTTCTTCAGTTAGCTAGTGAGTGGCCATCGTAGACACTAACTAAGTAGAGCTGGCAAAGAGCTTTCAGATAAATCATATGCATATGACAATTCCCGACAGCACCACTCTATTATGGGCTGCATGAGCTTTTATCATGTACACTTCATTGTTGTTTGCAAGCTGTCTGTTCTGATGAAATCCGCCATTTACACAAACAAACTACTGCATATACATAGTACATATGTACATACAAACACACATGCATACAAAGATGACATCATAGAAGAATGTAAATAAAAATGATTTATACAAGGGAAGAAAGCCTTACCGATTATCAGAAGGAAAAAAACGGTGATGGTACACGAAGGATTGCCCAGCATGAATTCTCCTGCTCTGTGAAGTAATGATTTATCATTCATCATGTTACAAAAGTTAAACGAAAGTGATGGAATAATAGAAGGTTAGTGAATGCCTGTCTCCCCGTGTCTACTCCAGTTTATAATTTATGAGAGGAAATTTAAGAAAAAAGAGAGAAATTCCTTTCTCCAGTTCTAATGCAAGTAATGAGTCTCTCGTAAATTACTAAACTTTTTTGTTGTTCCTGGATCCTGGAGCTCAGCACATTTACAGTTCATAAAGAGTTACCTCATTTTTTGCCACCATTTATATTTCAACACAAGAGTGCACAAATGACTAGACTACTACAAAATGTACACTTTACCTTCCCCATCTAACATGGAATCTGTACCTGATAGAGCATCTCAGAGTCGTCCTTGTTGTGTACGAGCAAGACAGGAGAAACAACACTGTTTTCAACAGCAACACACAAAAGGTAGAGAGAGTTGCCGTTTTCCCTTTCATCCCAACTTCCCTTCACTCTCATATTAGTCATGTTAAATCCTGTGCAGTGGAAAAGTTTAAGTGTTTCCACTAAAACATGGTCTCGTAGTACACCGCTCCAAGAAACTCAAATAAATGGGATCCATAACCAGAGAGGGATAAATTTTCAATGCCGTTCCCTATTGTACTTGCGGTAGCCATAAAAGTCCACTTTACCCAGAGTGGCCGTACGGAACACAGACCTCCTGGCTTTCCCTAAGTAGACTGGGATACAATTCGAATATATTTATAGAATTCAACTTGGCCTAGTTGCTGTACGGATTTTAAGCCAACTAACTCGAAAAGAAACTTTCTTTAAAGGCTCACCCACAGACCAAGAAGGGAGGAAAAAAATGAATAATATGCCACTTTGCAGTTCGATTCTATAGTTTCCCCTACTGTGTCATTCACCAACTGATTTGGTAAAGGCAACAAAAATCTGCGGCATACATAATACATACCAACTAACCACATTAGATAGTAGCAGTCACCAGCACAGAGAACTCAAACATTCCATTGTTCAAATTGCAAAGAGATCCAGAGTTGTTCATGATAGTAATCTCTGGAATAGACTTCACCACATACACATCCTATTTTTTTACTACGTGGCATTACTAACTAGTATATGTGGATTGAAGAAACCGATTGTGATTCTCGTCTTCTTCTCCTGCTCCCAATCTTTCATCCGTAACAATAATATGGGAGAACCCTACTTGATGATACTGTTGAAAAAACAACAAGCTTCGCCAAAATCATACCATGCTCATCGGATTTATTGAACTTGTGGCCACCACTGCAAAACTTTCATTTCATCCCGTTTTTCATCCCTGCACATTACGTACTGCACAGAGATCCTTGCATCCCAGTTTATGGAGAAATGGTTGAAAAGCTTTCAACATGAGCATGTTCTCCCTACTTTTAACAACACCAAATGCCCATAAGCTACATTGTGTCTTGCCGACAGAGAAACTTTTATGATCGTGCCGTGGCAGTCAAAACTTTTCCAGCATGTTTATACAATTAGGATTAAAAGCAATGATTCTCATCGTCTGACATATGTCTATGGTTCCAAAGAGCTTTGGCAACTTTCTCACGAAACCATTATGAACACAACATACCAGATGAATTACAACTCCCCCTATTGATCATTATTGATCACTCAACACTATTTAACAACCCACTATATACTCACTCTGTCAAATCACATGTCTATTATATCAATCCAACTCTCCTTATCTCTATCGTTAAGCATTGGCATTACACAGATTGTATTCTAATTGCTTTACTAACTAAATCGCATCATTACCTACTTAGATAGCTAACGTTTGAACACTCTCGTAGTCAACCACTGTTGTCATTCGCTTTACTTACTCCTTGCTCCTAATGTGGCAAAAAATGAAGGCACTCACATTCCCTATCCCAAATTTTTACACTTTCTACCAAAAATGGGGGCACCATGGCCTCCATTTCTTATTCATGTATGCACTTACGAGCAACTCCTTTGATCTTTTGTATTCCTCATCTTGGTCATTAGATTAGACGGAGCCGTCAAGCGCACGCACTTTTTAGATATACGTTTTCATTTGTTCTCACAAAAAGAGGAGATCCCATTACCCTCCTGGTCATCGTCTTTCACACCATACCCACATTATTCACGTGTACCCAACTCAGACAATTATAATCATCCTGCTTGTGCTGAACACATGACGCTAACAAAAGGAAATATACGCGGTCATATGGTCCTATAGCAACTAACGTGAATTAAAAAACTTGCACACGTACTAACTAAAACTAACTAAAAAGGAAACCACACCAACACCTCACAACTGACTTAGCTGCAGATCACGTAATATGAAAAAAGAACAAGTCAGCTTTCAAAGTACAAATGAGCTCCGACTTTTATGTGACCACTGTTTTGTGGACTTGTTCTTGAGCACCAACGATGATCAAGATGAGCACATTTCACCGAACAGTGTGTGTGTGCGTTTGCTGTGTCTTGGAAGAACCTAACACTTTTTTCCCCTCTCTCCTGACTGTCTATGATGGATGAGATAGCCGACAAGGAACCCACCCGTAGCACTGGCGCTCACCAAAAGATTTTCTTCCCACACCCTAGCATTGTTGTTCCCTTGTATAGAGTTTGAACATTGGATTCTATATAACTAACTAACTAGCTAGCTAGCTAACGAGTTAAGAGTAACTAGACAGGTCAGCTTGTGGTTCCACTGACAACAATGATCATGTTCTCTTTGCCTCTCCTGGAGCTATTATCTGGATAATCCCATCGTCAACCACTGATGAGTGGGCACAATGCGTGTTTCTCTCCAGAGCTCGGAGCGAACAACTGCATCATTTAGAGCGTGAAGAGGAACAGGACTGTGGGTGCTTTGGGTTCCCGTATGCTCTTTTCTGAGTCCACAACACGGGGTGGGGGACACAGCCAGCCAACGAGTCCTGATGAAATGAAAATGGATGGTTTACTTGCTTACTTACGTACTTACTACGGGTTTCACAAGGAACGCAAACGCTTGGGCATACAAAAGAAAACTGCTGCTCCTAGTTGTGCAGTAGTAGTGGAACTGAGGCTCACAGCTTGGTCGTGCTTTTCTCGGCCGGCGGAAGCAGTCACACATAGTAAGTAAGCAAACGTGAGTGTATACAAGAGTGCAAGTTCAACACACACAGACGGTTGGGTGCAAAATCCCATGAATGCATGCATACGAGAAATACACATGGGAGAGCCAACTAATGTGAGCAACACAAGGATCCCTGTAAAATACATGTTTCAATTGGACCTATACTTACGTTATGTGTGCTTGTTGTTTGGGAGCCAGCTCGCTGCAACCACTTACTTTTGCCAAATTTTCTTCAACCCAAAAGCTATCAAAGACGGGAAGTGAGTTATGCACTAACAAGGAGAGTGTGCACTGCAAATTTCAATCTTCCGTGTATGGGGGAATGAGAGGAATTCCAGTGGCAGCATTGCAGTCACTTCTTTGAGCATTTATAATGTATGAGCCAGGTTTACAATTGGGTTTGTCTGCCAACCCAATTTGAATGGGATTGTGATGAGCCCTGGCCTTTACCACTACCCGTAGATAAAGCGGACTACGTTATACTTGAGTCTCGAGTAATTTGATTACTTAACCGGGATGATAATAACTGTGCAACTGACTATCGAGGAATTGACTATTTTTACTAAGAAGTGTTTTGTAATTGCAATTAACTTAACTTTATTATTACAAAAACAATAGTAAAAAAACAGACAACAATGATTCTCTCAGTCGCATCTAAAACCGAAAAATTGTAGTTAGAACAAAAGAATAAACCTCAGCAAGAGGGTATTCCGACGAAGCCGGGTTAGGAATTATTTATGTTAATATTACAAAAAACCAGTAATAATAATTAGGGGTTTTTATCGTTTTTCGGTAGTCTCATCAGCTAGTCTTCCTCTGTTCACCAACTTGCAATCG
>Ga0210040_10008392_pt1 | contig 12278 bp, 11 predicted proteins | sample CryGeyCG12114_NA_FD_185462 | JGI IMG/M metagenome (GOLD analysis project Ga0210040, IMG submission 185462) | Groundwater microbial communities from aquifer - Crystal Geyser CG19_WC_8/21/14_NA (SPAdes) (version 2) | ecosystem: Environmental > Aquatic > Deep subsurface > Groundwater | place: USA... | reverse complement strand
GCGGGCGTACTTCACCGAGGGCGAGGCCGTGGGCGACCGCGAGGTGCTCGTGCGCCTGGGCGCCGAGTCCGGGCTGGACGCCGACGAGGTCCGCGCCGTCCTCGCCGAGGGCCGTCTCGTCGACGCCGTGCGCAGCGACGAGGCCGAGGCCGCGGCCCTGGGCGCCCGCGGCGTGCCGTTCTTCGTCGTCGACCGCCGCTACGGCGTCGCCGGGGCGCAGCCGGCCGAGCAGTTCCTCGCCGTGCTGGAGCGGGCGTGGGCCGAGAGCCGGCCGCTCACCCTCGTGGGCACCGGCGACGACGCGAGCGCCTGCGGGCCCGACGGCTGCGCGGTCTGACCGCCGCCTGACGCGATGGAGGCGCCGCCCCGTCCCTGCGAGGGGACCGGGGCGGCGCCTCCGTCGTGCTGGCGGGCGCTGGCTCAGGCGAGCTTGCGCGCCAGGTTCTCGTCGAGCGCGGCGAGGAAGCCCTCCGTGGTCGCCCACGGCTGGTCCGGCCCGATGAGCAGCGCGAGGTCCTTGGTCATCGTGCCGGCCTCGACCGTCTCGATGCAGACCTGCTCCAGGGCCTCGGCGAAACCGGTGACCTCCGGGGTGCTGTCGAGCTTGCCGCGGTGCTTGAGGCCGCCGGTCCACGCGAAGATCGACGCGATGGGGTTCGTCGAGGTCGGCTTGCCCTGCTGGTGCTGGCGGTAGTGCCGGGTCACCGTGCCGTGTGCGGCCTCGGCCTCGACGACCCCGCCGTCGGGGGTGGTCAGCACCGAGGTCATGAGGCCCAGGGAGCCGAAGCCCTGCGCGACGGTGTCGGACTGCACGTCGCCGTCGTAGTTCTTGCAGGCCCACACGTAGCCGCCCTCCCACTTGAGGGAGGCCGCGACCATGTCGTCGATCAGCCGGTGCTCGTAGGTGACGCCCGCGGCCGCGAAGGAGTCCTTGAACTCGGCCTCGAACACCTCCTCGAAGATGTCCTTGAAGCGGCCGTCGTAGGCCTTGAGGATCGTGTTCTTCGTCGACAGGTAGACCGGGTAGCCCCGGGCTAGCCCGTAGTTGAGCGAGGCGCGGGCGAAGTCGCGGATCGAGCTGTCGAGGTTGTACATCGACAGGCTCACGCCGGCGCCGGGGGCCTGGAACACCTCGTGCTCGATCGGCGCGGAGCCGTCGGTCGGGGTGAAGGTCACGGTCAGCGTGCCCGCCGAGGGGAACGTGAAGTCCGTGGCCCGGTACTGGTCACCGAAGGCGTGGCGGCCGACGATGATCGGCTTGGTCCAGCCCGGCACGAGCCGCGGGATGTTGCTGATGATGATCGGCTCGCGGAAGATCACGCCGCCGAGGATGTTGCGGATCGTCCCGTTCGGGGACCGCCACATCTTCTTGAGGCCGAACTCCTCCACGCGCGCCTCGTCGGGCGTGATGGTGGCGCACTTGACGCCGACCCCGTGGCGCTTGATCGCGTTCGCGGAGTCGATCGTCACCTGGTCGTCGGTGGCGTCGCGGTGCTCGATGCCGAGGTCGTAGTACTCGAGGTCGACGTCGAGGTAGGGGTGGATGAGGCGGTCCTTGATGAACTGCCAGATGATCCGGGTCATCTCGTCGCCGTCGAGCTCGACGACCGTGCCCTCGACCTTGATCTTGGCCATGCGCATTCCTGTCCTCCGTCGGGCAGTGCTTCGACGTCAAGGTATCGCTTCAGCGCAGATGCGCCTCCAGGGCCTCCCGCACGACCTGCGAGACGGGGACGCCGCGGCGCAGCGCCCGCGCCTCCAGCCGCGCCCGCAGCTCCGCGGGCAGCCGCACCGCCACCCGCGGCGACGCGGCACCGCCGCCACGGGTGGCCCGCTCGCCGGCCACGGTGGGCCGTCCCCGCGAGGGCAGGGCCTCGATCCTCTGCAGCAGCCGCAGCCACTGCTCCTCGGTGATCGCCACCGCCCCAGGGTGGCGCTGCGCCGGGCTCCCCGCGGCCGCCCCTGTGGACGACGGGGACCCGGGACCGCCTGTCGCGGCGATCGGCTTTTCGTCGGACACAAAGCCCATCGCCGCAGCAGGCACCCCCAGAGGCGGGGCGGGCCACCGGTGGCATGGTGGCGCCCGTGTTCCACGTCGTCTTCTACCGACCCGAGATCCCGCCCAACACCGGCAACGCGATCCGGATGGTGGCGACCACGGGCGCCACGCTCCACCTCGTCGGCCCGCTCGGCTTCACCCTCGACGAGCCGCGCCTGCGCCGCGCCGGGCTGGACTACCACGACCTCGCCCGGGTGCACGTGCACGACGACCTGGACGCGGCCTGGGCGGCGCTGGCCGAGAGCGGGGACGATGGGCGGCTGGGCCGGGTGTTCGCCTTCTCGACGGCCGCCACCACCCGCTACACCGACGTCGCCTACCGCCCCGGCGACGTGCTGCTGTTCGGGCCCGAGTCGGTCGGCCTGCCACCGGAGGTCCAGCACGCGCCGCAGGTCACCGACCGGCTGCGGGTGCCGATGGTGCCCGGCCGGCGCTCGCTGAACCTGTCGAACACGGCCGCGGTCGCCGTCCACGAGGCGTGGCGCCAGCACGGCTTCGCCGGCGGGGAGTGACCTCCGCTCAGGGCAGGCGCGGCACCACCCTCGAGGCCGCCTCGGCGGCCCGGGCCCGCACCGCCGCCAGGGGCTCCGGCTCGTCCTGGGGGTCGCCGTCCAGGGCCCGGGCCAGCGCCACGCCCAGGCGCCGGCGGGCCGTGCTCGTGGGCTTGCCGAACAGCCGCAGGTCAGCCCCCGGCACGGCCAGGGCGGCGTCCACCCCGTCGAAGACGACCGCGTCGCCCTCCACCCCGCCGTAGACGACGGCGCTGGCGCCGGGAGTGCGCAGGGAGGTGTCCACGGGCAGCCCGAGCAGCGCCCGGGCGTGCAGGTCGAACTCGCTCTGCCACTGCGTGGTCAGGGTGACCAGCCCGGTGTCGTGCGGGCGCGGGCTCACCTCGCTGAACCAGACGTCGTCCCCGCGCACGAAGAGCTCCACGCCGAAGACGCCCTGCCCGCCGAGGTTCCCGGTGACGGTCGCGGCCACCTCCTGGGCCCGCTCCAGCGCCCGCGCCGACATGGGCTGCGGCTGCCAGCTCTCCACGTAGTCGCCGCGCTCCTGGCGGTGGCCGATCGGCGCGCAGAACGACGTCTCCACCTCGCCGTCGCCGCCGCGGGCCCGCACCGTCAGCAGCGTGATCTCGTAGTCGAAGTCGACGAACGCCTCGACGATCACCCGGCCGCGATCGACGCGGCCGCCGGCCATCGCGTACCGCCACGCCTCCTCGACGTCGCCGGGCCCGCGCAGGGTGCTCTGCCCCTTGCCCGAGCTGGACATCACCGGCTTCACCACGCACGGGAAGCCGACCTCGGCCGCGGCGCCCGCCAGCTCCTCCGCGGAGTCGCAGAAGCGGTAGTCGCTCGTCGGCAGGCCCAGCTCCTCCGCGGCGAGGCGGCGGATGCCCTCGCGGTCCATCGTCAGGCGCGCGGCGCGAGCGGTGGGGGTGACCCGCACGAGGCCCTCGGCCTCGACGTCGACGAGCACGGACGTCGCGATGGCCTCGATCTCGGGGACGACCACGAGCGGCCCCTTCGCGGCCTCCGCCTCGATGACGGCGCGCAGCTGCTCCGGGTCGCTCATGGTCAGCGTGTGAGCGGTGTGCGCCACCTGCTGGCCCGGCGCGTCGGCGTAGCGGTCGACGGCGATGGTCTCCACCCCCAGCCGCTGGAGGGCGACCAGGACCTCCTTGGCGAGCTCGCCGGCGCCGAGGAGCATCACGCGGGTGGCGTTCGGGGACAGCGGCGTGCCGAGGGTGACCATGGCGGAGAGGCTAGGGGCTCACCCCAGGAGCAGGGCGACCACGAGCAGGACCGGCAGCGAGAGCACCGTCGTCAGCAGGACGGCGTCGCGCGCGAGCGCCACCGCCCGGTCGTAGCGCACCGCGTAGACGAAGACGTTCTGCGCCGTCGGCAGGGCCGCGGCCAGCACCACGCCGAGCAGGGCGGTCCCCTCCAGGCCCAGCAGCGAGGCCACCCCCCACGCGGCGGCCGGCTGGGCCACGAGCTTGAGCGCCACGGCCAGCCACACGTCGGGGCCGCCCAGGTGCATCCGCGTGCCGCCCGCGAGCGAGAGGCCGAAGGCCAGCAGCGCTCCGGGCACCGCGGTGTCGGCCAGCAGCGCCAGCGGGTCGGCCACCGGGGCGGGCAGGTCGACGTCGAGCAGGCCCAGCGCGATGCCGGCGCCGGCCGCCAGCAGCAGCGGGTTGCGCAGCGGGCGCAGGGCGTGGGCGGCGCTGAGCCGGCGCGCGCCGGCGGCGCGGGCCTCCAGCACGGTGATCGCCAGGGGGGCCAGCACGGCGAGCTGGAAGAGCAGGGCCGGTGCGACGACCGTGGCGTCGCCGAGGACGTACACCGCGATGGGGATGCCGAGGTTGACGGCGTTGACGTAGCTGGCGGACAGCGCGCCCACGACCACGTGCTCCACGCCGCGCCGCCACACGAGCCGGGCCACGGCGGCGAAGGCGAGGGCGCTGAGGACGGCGGCGGACGCCGAGACCAGCAGCGCGCGGGAGAGCACCTCGTGGACGTCGGCCGCGGACAGCGTCTGGAGCAGCAGCGACGGCGTGCCGACGTAGAACACCAGCCGCGCCAGGACGACCTGGCCCTGCGGGCCCAGCACGCCGGCGCGCCCGACCACCCAGCCGACCGCGACGACGCACGCGACGACGGCGAAGCCGGCCAGGACGCCGCTCATCGGGAGGTCACGGCGAGGAGCATGTCAGCCGGTGGGGGCGGCCTCCTGCGCGCCGTCCGCGATCCGGGTGGAGCGCATGCCGTCCACCGCGCTCGGAGCGCCGGTGAAGGCGCCGTGGTACTGGCGGGCGGGATGGGTGTCCTCGGCGAAGACCCGGCCCGGCCCGTAGAGGTTCTCGCGCAGGGTGGCGCCCTCGTACTCGGTGCGGGCGCGGCCCCGGCGCTGCAGCTCGGGGACGACGAGCTCCACGAGGTCCACGAAGGTCCCGGGCGTGACCGCGTAGGCGAAGTTGAAGCCGTCGACGCCGCCCTCGTCCACCCACCGCTCGAGCTCGTCGGCGACGGTCTGCGCCGAGCCGACGATGACCGGGCCCATGCCGCCGACGCTGCGCTGCTCGACGATGTCGCGCGGCGTCCAGCGGCGCTGCGGGTCGATGGTGGCCAGGGAGGCGAGCACCGAGCGGAGGCTGTCGTTCTCGACCTCGACGAGCGGGGTGTCGGGGTCGTACTGGGAGAAGTCGATCCCGGTCCAGCCGCCGTACAGCGCCATCATCCCCTCGGCCGAGGCGTAGGAGAGCAGCTCCGCGTGCTTGGCGCGCGCCTCCTCGTCGGTGGCGGCGGTGATGACGGTGACGAGCGCGAAGACCTTCACCGAGTCGCGCGAGCGCCCGAACGCCTCGGCGCGGTCGCGGACGTCGTCGCTCGTGGCGCGCGCCTGCGCGACCGTCGCGGGGCTGATGAAGACGCCCTCGGCGTGCTTGGCCGCGAACGCCCGGCCGCGCGGCGAGGCCCCGGCCTGGAAGATCACCGGCGTGCGCTGGGGGCTCGGCTCGGTGAGGTGGATCCCGGGCACCGAGTAGTGCTCGCCGCGGTGACCGATCGGGTGGATCTTCGAGGGGTCGGTGTAGACGCCGCGCTCGCGGTCGCGCACGACGGCGCCGTCCTCCCACGACCCCTCCCACAGCTTGTACGTGACGTCGAGGAACTCCTCCGCGATGTCGTAGCGGGCGTCGTGACCGATCTGCTGGGTGTACCCGAGGTTGACCGCGGCGCTGTTGAGGTAGCTGGTGACGACGTTCCAGGCCACCCGCCCCTTGGTCAGGTGGTCCAGCGTCGAGAACCTGCGGGCCAGCGCGTACGGCTGCTCGTAGGTCAGGGCGCTGGTGATCCCGAAGCCGAGGTGCTCGGTGACCATGGCCATCGCGGGCACCTGGGCGAACGGGTCGTTGACCGGCACCTGCGCGGCGTCGGTCAGGGACGGGGCGACGCTGTCGCGGTAGACGTCGTAGACGCCCACGACGTCGGCGATGAAGAGGGAGTCGAAGCGGCCCCGCTCCAGCAGCCGCGCCAGGTCGGTCCAGTACTCGAGGTCGTTGTAGCGGTAGGCCTGGCTCTCGGGGTGGCGCCAGGTGCCCGCGGACTGGTGCGTCACGCAGGTCATGTCGAAGGCGTTGAGGATGATGCGCTGACCCACGGGGGTCCTCCGGTCTCATCGGTCCTGGCGGGAGCACCTCCGCACGAGCGAGGTTGCTGCGGCGTCGACGAGCCAGGTCTCTCAGCCGCTCTGGATGGGTCCGGACAGCAAAGCCGGAGAGCCTGCGGGCGTCAACCGCACGAGGGGCTCAGCCGCCGCCGGGGGCCGTGAGCGCCAGCAGTGCCACGCCGAGGGCCAGCAGCCCCGACGTCGCGACGTCCACGCCCCGCGAGCGCACCGCCAGCGGCCCGGCCGACGCCACCGGCAGCACGAGGCGGGCGACGGCGGCGCCCGCCAGCACGGCGGCCAGCACGAGCCCGGCCAGGCGGAAGGAGACCAGCGCGCCCGCGAGGGCGGCCAGGACGATGCCGGCGGCGATCAGCACGAGGGCCCGGGGGCGAGGCGCCCTCACCGCCTCGCTGCTGCGCGCGTCGCCCTGGGCCATGCGGGGCAGGCTAGCCGGGCCCGGGGTTCGCGGGCCGGAGGCTGGGTACGAGCGCCCCCGTGCCCCGCGACCTCACCTCCGCCGCAGCGCCCCCCGGCCCGGTGCCGTCCGCCGCAGCGCCCTCCGGCGCGGTGCCCTCGGCCGCCGACCTGTCCGCGATCGCCGCCGAGCGCTTCGGCTGGAGCGAGCTGCGCCCCGGCCAGCTCGAGGCCGTGGAGCAGCTCGTCGCGGGGCGCGACACCCTCGTGGTGATGCCGACCGGCCACGGCAAGTCCGCCGTCTACCAGCTCGCGGCGCTGGCCCTCGACGGCCCGACGGTCGTCGTCTCCCCGCTCATCGCCCTCCAGCAGGACCAGGTCGCGCACCTGGCCGGGACCGGCACCTCCGACGCCGTCGCGGTGAACTCCGCCCAGCGCCGCGGCGAGACCGCGCAGGCGTGGGAGGAGCTCGCCTCCGGCGAGGCCGAGTTCGTCTTCCTGGCGCCGGAGCAGCTGGCCAACGACGACGTCCTGGAGCGGCTGCGCGCGCTGCGCCCCTCCCTGTTCGTCGTCGACGAGGCGCACTGCGTCTCCTCCTGGGGGCACGACTTCCGGCCCGACTACCTGCGCCTGGGCGACGCCATCGAGCAGCTCGGCCACCCGACGACGGTCGCGCTCACGGCGACCGCGGCGCCCCCGGTGCGCGAGGAGATCGCCCGGCGGCTGGGGATGCGCGACCCGCACCTGGTCGTCCAGGGCTTCGACCGGCCGAACATCTTCCTCGAGGTCGTGCGCACGGCCGACGACGCCGAGAAGCGCCGCGAGGTCGTGCTGCGGGCGGCCACGTCGGCCAAGCCGGGGCTGGTCTACGTGGCCACCCGCAAGGACGCCGAGGTCTACGCCGACGAGCTGTCCCACCTGGGGCTGGACGTCGAGGCGTACCACGCGGGGATGAGGGCCGACGAGCGCGAGTGGGTGCACGAGGCGTTCCTGCTCGGCGACCTCGACGTCGTGGTGGCCACCTCCGCGTTCGGGATGGGCATCGACAAGGCGGACGTCCGCTTCGTCCTGCACGCCTCCATCACCGACTCCCTGGACAGCTACTACCAGGAGGTCGGCCGCGCGGGCCGGGACGGCGAGCCTGCGCTGGCCACGCTCTTCTACCGCCCCGAGGACCTGGGCCTGCAGCGCTTCCTCGGCCGCGGCGGCCCGGACGAGGAGCTGCTGGCGACCGTGGCGCGGGCCGTGAAGGGCGCCGACGGCGCGGTCTCCGCCCCGGAGCTGCGCGAGGAGCTCGACCTGTCCGCCACCCGGCTCACCAGCGCCGTCAGCCTCCTCGAGCAGGCCGACGCCGTGGAGGTCACGGGCGGGCGCACGCTCGCCTGGGCCGAGGACGGCACGCCGGTGCGCGAGGCCGTGGCAGAGGCCGTGGAGGTCGCCGAGGCCCGCCAGCGGATGGACCGCTCCCGCCTCGAGATGCTCCGCGGGTACGCCGAGACCACGGGCTGCCGGCGCCAGTTCCTGCTCGGGTACTTCGGCGAGGGGCTCAGCGGGCCGTGCGGGGCCTGCGACACCTGCCGGGCGGGGACGGCGGCCGCGGCGGCGCAGACGGACGAGGACGGCGGCGCCGGCGACTGGCCCGTGGGCACGCGCGTCGTGCACGCCCAGTGGGGGCCCGGAGTGGTCATGCGCCCGGAGGGCGACCGGCTCACGGTGCTCTTCGAGCAGCAGGGGTACCGGACGCTCGCGCTGAGCGCGGTCGCGGAGCACGGCCTGCTGGAGCGCCTGGAGGACTAGGCCTTCGGTGGGCGGTCCCCCCACGCGGGGCCCGGCGCCCCTACGCTGGCGGGCCTGACGAGGAGGACTCCGTGCCCGAGACCCACGACCGCGTGCACGACCGCGTGCCGGACCGCGTGCCGGACCGCGTGCCGGACCGCGTGCCGGACCGCGTGCCGGACCGAGCGGTCACCATGGAGACGATCGCCGCCGAGGCGGGCGTCTCCGTCCCGACCGTCTCGCGGGTCCTCAACGGCCGCTCGGACGTCGCCCCGCGCACCCGCGAGCGGGTCGAGCTGCTCCTGCGCCAGCACGGCTACCAGCGGCGCGGGCTGCGCCCCCAGGGCCGGGCCTGGCTGATCGACCTCGTGTTCAACGACCTGGACAGCCCCTGGGCGGTCGAGATCATCCGCGGCGTGGAGGAGGCCGCCCACGCGGCCGGCGCCGGCACCGTGGTCTCGGCGATCCACCGCCGGGCCAGCTCCACGCGGCAGTGGCTGGAGAACCTGCGGGCCCGGGCCAGCGACGGCGCGATCCTCGTCACCTCCGCCCTCGACCCGGCGCTGCACGAGGAGCTGCGGAACCTGCACGTGCCTGCGGTCGCGGTCGACCCCGCGGGGGTCCCGGACCTCGACGTGCCCACGGTCGGGGCCACGAACTGGGCCGGCGGCCTCAGCGCGACCGAGCACCTCATCGCCCTGGGACACCGGCGCGTCGCGCACGTGGGCGGGCGACCGGGCCTGTGGTGCAGCCGGGCGCGCATGGACGGCTACCGCGCGGGCCTGGAGAGCGCGGGGCTCGTGGTCGACCCCGACCTCGTCGTCGTCGGCGACTTCGACCACGAGTCCGGGTTCCGGGCGGGGCAGCGCCTCCTGGCCCTGCCCGACCCGCCCACGGCCGTCTTCGCCGCCAGCGACCAGATGGCCCTCGGCCTCTACGAGGCCGCCCGCCAGCGCGGGCTGCGCGTGCCCGAGGACCTCAGCGTGGTCGGGTTCGACGACCTCCCGCTGGCGCGCTGGGCCTCCCCGCCCCTGACCACGGTGCGCCAGCCGCTGGCCGACATGGGCATGGTGGCCGCGCGCGCCGTCCTGCGGCTGGTCAACGGCGAGCGCGTGGAGACCCCCCGCGTGGAGCTCGCCACCGCGCTCGTGGTGCGCGACAGCACAGCGCCGCCCCGCCGCTGAGGCGGGGCGGCGAGCAGCACCGAGGTGGCGGCGCCGCCTCAGTGCGCGAAGTGGCGCGCCCCGGTGAGGTAGAGCGTGACGCCGGCCGCGGACGCCGCGGCGACCACCTCGTCGTCGCGCACCGAGCCCCCGGGCTGGACGACGGCGCGCACGCCGGCGTCGGTGAGCACCTGCAGGCCGTCGGCGAAGGGGAAGAAGGCGTCCGAGGCCGCCACGGCCCCCCGGGCCCGCTCCTCCCCCGCCCGCGCCACGGCCAGGCGGCAGGAGTCGACCCGGTTCACCTGCCCCATGCCGACGCCGACCGCAGCGCCGCCCCTGGCCAGGAGGATCGCGTTCGAGCGCACCGAGCGCACCGCCCGCCACGCGAAGGCGAGGTCGGCCAGGGTCGCGGCGTCGGCGGCCTCCCCCGCGGCGAGCTGCCAGGCCGCCGGGTCGTCGCCGGCGGCGTCGAGCACGTCGGCGTCCTGGACGAGCAGCCCCCCGCTGACCGGGCGCACCTCGGTGCGCGGGCCCGGCGCGGGCAGCGGGCAGCGCAGCAGGCGCACGTTCTTCTTGCGGGTGAGCACCTCGAGCGCGCCCGGCTCGAAGTCGGGGGCGACGACGACCTCGGTGAAGACCTCGGCCACCTGCTCGGCCATCGCCACCGTCACCGTGCGGTTCGCCGCGATGACGCCGCCGAAGGCGGAGACCGGGTCGCAGGCGTGCGCCCGGGCGTGGGCCTGGGCGACGTCGGCGCCCACGGCGATCCCGCACGGGTTGGCGTGCTTGATGATCGCCACGGCCGGATGCGCGAAGTCGGCGGCCGCGCGCCGCGCCGCGTCGGCGTCGACGTAGTTGTTGTACGACATCTCCTTGCCGTGCAGCTGCTCCGCCGTGGCCAGGCCCTCGCCGCCGCCCAGCGTGGCCCCGCCGACGTACAGGGCCGCGCTCTGGTGGGGGTTCTCGCCGTAGCGCAGCACGGTCTGGCGCGTCCACGCGGCGCCGAGGAACGACGGGAAGCCCGGGGCGCCGGCGTCCTCCTCGAGCTCCTCGCTGGCCAGCGACTGCGCCCACCAGGTGGCCACGGCGGCGTCGTAGGCGGCCGTGGCGGCGAACGCCCGGCCCGCCAGGGCGCGGCGCTGGGCCAGCGTGGTGCCACCGGCGCGGACGGCGTCCAGCACCGCCGCGTAGTCGCCCGGGGAGGTGACCACGGCGACGTTCGCGGAGTTCTTCGCCGAGGCGCGCACCATCGCCGGGCCGCCGATGTCGATCTGCTCCACGCACTCCTCCGGCTCGGCGCCGGAGGCCACCGTCGCCTCGAAGGGGTAGAGGTTCACGACGACGAGCTCGAACGCCTCGATGCCGAGGTCGACGAGCTGGCGGCGGTGCTCGGGGTCGCGCCGGTCGGCGAGGATCCCGGCGTGCACCCGCGGGTGCAGCGTCTTCACGCGCCCGCCGAGGCTCTCGGGGAAGCCGGTGAGCTCCTCGACCGCCGTGACCGGCACGCCGGCCGCGGCGATCGCCGTGGCGGTCGAGCCCGTGGAGACGAGGCGGACGCCGGCCTCGTGCAGGCCGCGCGCGAGCTCGGCGAGCCCGGTCTTGTCCGACACGCTGACCAGCGCGCGCCGGACCGGGTCGCGCACCGCGTCGGGGTGGGGACCAGGGGTGCTCATCCGAAGGTGACCTTCCTGCCGGTGACGGTCCAGCCGGAGCGGACCATGAGGGTGAGGACGTCGACGAGCATGCGACGCTCGGCGACCTTGATGCGCTCGTGCAGCGCGGCCTCATCGTCGCCGTCGAGGACCTCGACGGCGCGCTGGGCCAGGACGGGGCCGGTGTCGACCCCGGCGTCGACGAGGTGGGCCGTGCAGCCGGTGATGCGGACGCCGTGCTCCAGCGCGTCGCGCACCGCCCGTCCGCCGGGGAAGGCCGGCAGCAGGGAGGGGTGGGTGTTGACGATGCGTCCGCCCAGGGCCTGGAGGACCGCCGGGCCGAGCACCCGCATGAACCCGGCGCACACGACGAGGTGGGGCTCGAGCGCGACCAGGGCGGCGGCCAGGCGCGCGTCCCAGGCGGCGCGGTCCGGCGCGTCGGCCGGTGCGAGCACCGAGGTGGCGACGCCGGCCGCGGCGGCGCGCTCCAGCGCCGGGGCACCCGCCCGGTCGCAGACCAGGGCCGCGACGCTGAGCGGCGCGCGACCCTGCGCGTCCAGCAGGGCCTGCAGCAGGGTGCCGGCGCCGGAGGCGAGCACGACGACCCGTGCCGGGGAGGGCGGCCTGCGGGCGCTCGTCACGGTCGGAGACGATAGCGATCAGACGAACGACGCCGTGGAGGGCACGTGAACGACCGGTCCGCACCACCCGGGGGCCCTCGGCGACCGCCGGGCCCCCCGCCGACAGCGTCCCCGGAGGGGGACCGCCGCGCGGCGGTCGAGACGGCACGCCTCGCGCTGCGCTTCGGGCTGCTCGTGGTCGCCGGGCTCGTGGCGTCGTCCCTGCCGCTGCCGTGGCGCCTGGGCGCGCTGGTGTTCCTCGTGCTGGGCCTCGTCGCGGGAATCCTCGCGCTGCGCGCCGCTGCCCGGGCCTCGGCCGGGGCGGGCGCGATCGTCGTGCTGTCCCTGGGGCTGGTGGCCACGGCGCTGGTGCTGGGGGTGCAGGTGGTCGCGCTCGCGCTGTGGCCGGTGACCGCCGACCTCG